>Ga0302325_10001546_pt1 | contig 58517 bp, 59 predicted proteins | sample Palsa_T0_2_FD_201948 | JGI IMG/M metagenome (GOLD analysis project Ga0302325, IMG submission 201948) | Peat permafrost microbial communities from Stordalen Mire near Abisko, Sweden - Palsa_T0_2 | ecosystem: Environmental > Terrestrial > Soil > Palsa > Peat permafrost | place: Sweden: Abisko... | reverse complement strand
TTCGTGCTTACGCCGCAAAAGATACGTGATCACCTCAAGCGTTTTTCCGAGCCCCATCTCGTCGGCGAGAATGCCGCCGAATTGGAATGAGCTGAGGTACGCGAGGAAATCTAAACCGCGCCGCTGGTAATCGCGCAGCGTGTCTTTTAACGTATCGGGGACTTTGACTTCTTCGATGCCGGTGAAGTCGCGCAGCTTGTCGCGTAAGCGTTCGACTTCTTCGGGTAAGGTAACGTTACCGAAGCTCTCGTGCAGTTCGTCGCGTAAGGCGACGAGCGCAGCGAGACCGTTGCGCTTGCGATCGGTGATGTCGGAGAGCAGGTTGCTCTGGGTACGCAGTTTTGCGACATCGAACAGTTTGCCGCGCACTTCGGCATAGCGGCCGGTCGACGACAACAGCGCCGCCAGCTCTTTGGGCGTGAGCGCTTCGCCGCCACCGATGAAGACGTCGACGTTAAGCTCGAACCAGTCGTTCGATTCGCCCGGTACGCTCGACGGCCGCGCCGAGACGGCGATGTCGATCGCATCCTCGCCACCAAGCGCGCTCAGGCTCTCGTCAAGGCGAACGTCAACGTCTTCCCAGCCGGGCAGGACGTCGCGAATAAGCGTCGCCGCGCGTTCGGCATCGTGCAGTGCGAAGCCGTCGCCGCCGCGCGGCACGAAACCCGCCTCGACGAAACGTGCCGCGAACGCGCGGGCGGCGGTCGGCGGGAAGCGCATGAAGCGACCATCGATCGATGCAATGCCGCCGTGAATCGAGAACGGAGCGCGTGCGCCGGTCGTACGATCCACGAATGCCAAACGCGCGAGCAATGCGCCGTCACGCCACGCCATGCGGGCGGCCAGCGACGGTGCTTCGGCGTCGACAACGCCGAGGGCTTGACGGTCGTCTGCGCTCAGGAACGCGGCGACGCGTGCGATCGCCCCGGTCGACGGCGCCTTGATCGAGCCATTTTCGGACGGCACCGCTTCAGCCGCCGCGATCGCCTTGCGCGCATCGAAGCTGTTATCAAGCAGATACGCCGTTCGTTCGGCGATCAGCCACACCGGCGGACCATCAATGACGAGCGCTTTCGCAGGCGAAAAGCGCGAACCATCGGCGCGTTCGAGCATCGGGATGAAATGTTCGCCGTGACGCGCTGCACGTAACCGAACGCCGCGCAGGTCGACCGCGAACGGCGCGAGCTCCGCCGGATGGCGATTGTCGCCGGGCCGGTCGTCGAAACGCAAACGCGGATGCCGTGACAGTCGGAAGAGCGCGCGCGCAAGCGCACGCTGTGAGATGCGCGACCCGAATGCTTCTTGCACGGCTTCGTCACGAATTAATTCACGGTCGACATCGTCCCAATCGTCGGCCGGCGTCGACTCCATCATCGACAAGATCGATTCAGCATCGCGGATGACACCGCGCAAACGCGGCGTATCCAGATAAAGTGCCCCACCGAGCGTCTTACCGTCGGCGGCGGTAAGCACGGGCCAAATACTGCGCGCACGCGCGCGCTGCGATTCCGTGTCGAGTTCGGGCAACCACGTATAATCGGTGTCGTCCTCGTCGGGACCGCCGCCGGCCGTCGCGGGAACGGGCGCGACGCTCGTTGTCCGCACGGTTTCCAGCGTTGCAATGACGTGTTCGCACACCCCGGTACCGCCGCACGTGCATACGCTACGCAGCGCCTGCGGCCCCGTGCCCGTCGACCACTCGACGGCGACCGTCACCTCGCTCTTGTCCTTGACGACGGCGTCGATCTTGAGGTCTTCGACGGCTCGCAGGCTGACGCGGTTCGCGTCGACGAGGGTCATCGCCAAACGCGTCAGATCGCGCGCGAACCAGTTCCCGATCTGCGCCGGCAAGCGCGATCGCCAGGTGGCAAATGGAGTCAGGCTCGTAACCCCGCGACTCGGGCAGAAATCCGCATCCCGTCCCCCTTCGCCCCATAGACGCACAATGCTAGCCCACAGCGAACGATTTCGCTAAAGTTCAGCAATCACGCCGCGGCTTGCGGCCGCAGGCCGCAAACGCCATGGATTGGGAGTTCGTTTAGAACTCCCAATCCTGTCAGACCGAGTGTACTTCCGGCGGCACGGCGGCCGGCGGGTCGACATTCGGAATCTTCGAGAACTTGAGCTTCTCGGGATTATCCGGATTAACTTCGGCAAGGATGCGATCGCCGGCACCAAACATACCGCGCAGCATTTCCTCGGCCAACTCGTCCTCAACTTCGCGCTGAATCGCGCGACGCAGCGGACGCGCACCGAATTGCGGGTCCCAACCCTTCTTCGCGAGCAGCTTCTTCGCGTCGTCGGTGACTTCGAGTTCCATCTCCTGCGCCTTGACTTCCCGCAGCACTTTGTCGAGTTCGAGTCCGACGATTTCTTCGATCTGCGGACGCGAGAGCTGGTGGAAGACGACGATCTCGTCGACGCGATTGATGAACTCGGGGCGGAACGTGTGCTTGACTTCCTCGAGCACTTTGCTCTTCATCCGCTCGTAATGCGCTTCATCGGTGGCGCCGCTGTCTTTTTGCGGACGGAAGCCGATGTCGGTCGACACCGTCATGCCGGTCGCGCCGACGTTGGAGGTCATGATGATCACGGAGTTCTTAAAGTCCACGACGCGGCCCTGAGAATCAGTCAGGCGGCCGTCTTCAAGCACTTGCAAGAGCAAGTTGAAGACATCCGGATGCGCCTTCTCGATCTCGTCGAGCAGCACGACGCAGTACGGCCGGCGCCGCACGGCTTCGGTGAGCTGACCGCCCTCTTCGTAACCGACGTATCCCGGAGGTGCGCCGACCAGGCGCGACACCGCATACTTCTCCATGTATTCCGACATGTCGATGCGGATCATGGATTCCGCGTCGTCGAACAAGAATTCGGCCACGCTGCGCGCGACTTCGGTCTTGCCGACGCCGGTCGGTCCGAGGAAGATGAACGAACCGATCGGGCGTTTGGGATTCTTGAGTCCCGCACGCGAACGGCGGATCGCCCGGGTGATGACTTCAATCGCCTGATTCTGACCGACGACGCGCTTGTGCAGTTCGTCCTGCATGCCCAGCAGCTTGAGGGTTTCGGCCTGCGCGAGTTTGGCAACCGGAATCCGGGTCCACGAACTCACGATGTGGGCGATGTCGGCTTCGGTAACCTTGAGCGTCTTGTCGGCGGCGGCTTTCTTATCGGCCCATTCCGCATCGAGCCGCTGCTTCTCGAGACGCAGCTTCTCTTCGCGATCGCGAATGGACGCCGCTTTCTCGAATTCTTGCGACTTGACGACGGATTCTTTTTCGACTTTGACCTTGCGGATCTCGTTTTCAATGTCGCGGATCTCTTGCGGCGGCAACGTCGCTTGCAAACGCACGCGCGACGACGCCTCGTCGATGAGATCGACGGCTTTGTCGGGCAAGAAGCGGTCGCTAATATAGCGGTCGCTGAGTTTGGCGGCAGCCACGAGCGCTTCGTCGGTGATCGTCACCTTGTGATGAGCCTCGTACCGGTCGCGCAGACCTTTGAGAATCTCGACCGTTTCGTCAACCGACGGCTCACCGACGAGCACCGGCTGGAAGCGGCGTTCGAGCGCCGAGTCCTTCTCGATGTGCTTGCGGAACTCGTTGAGTGTCGTCGCGCCGATGCATTGGAGTTCGCCGCGCGCAAGCGCCGGTTTGATAATGTTCGACGCATCGATTGCGCCTTCGGCTGCGCCTGCGCCGACGAGCGTGTGCAACTCGTCGATGAACAGAATGATCTCGCCGGCTGCGCCGCGGATCTCGTCCATGACGCGCTTCATACGCTCTTCGAATTCACCGCGGTACTTCGTGCCCGCAACCAAGCCCGCCAGGTCGAGCGTGATGACGCGCCGGTCGCGCAGCGGTTCCGGTACTTCGCCCTTGATGACGCGCTGCGCCAGACCTTCGGCGATCGCCGTTTTGCCGACGCCCGGTTCGCCGATGAGGGCCGGATTGTTTTTCGTGCGCCGCGCCAGAATCTGAATGACGCGTTCGATTTCATTTGCGCGTCCGATGACCGGATCGAGTTTGTTCTCGCGCGCAAGTGTCGTCAGGTCGCGGCCGTAGGCATCGAGCGTCGGCGTCTTGGACTTGCCCTTGGGCGCCGGCGGCTGGCCTTCGGCACCAAGCAGTGACGTCGTTTGAACGCGCACCTTCGCGGGATCGACGCCGAGATTCGTCAGCACGCGTGCCGCCACGCCTTCGCCCTCACGGATGAGGCCCAGCAACAGATGCTCGGTACCGATGTAATTGTGATTGAGCTGACGCGCTTCTTCGAATGCCAGTTCGATGACACGCTTCGCGCGCGGCGTGAACACCATCTCTTGCTGGACGGTCTGGCCGCCACGGCCGACGATGGCTTCGACTTCCTGACGAACCTTGGCCAGATTGACCCCGAGGGTCTCCAGCACTTTGGCGGCCAGGCTCTCGCCTTCAGAAATAATGCCGAGCAGAATGTGCTCGGTCCCAATGTAATTGTTACCAAGACGCTGCGCTTCTTCTTGCGCGAGGACAATCGAACGGCGTGCTCGCTCGGTAAACGGTTCCCACATTGACATGACGGTTTAGACTCCCCGAGCGATCGAATCGCTCCTACCGCCGACCCCACCCGTCTTCCGTAAGAACCGTGTGGTTTCGGTTGCTATTATAACCATCGGCGGATAAGCGTAGTTTCAAACCCGACTTGCTTCTGAACGCTCCGCCTCCTGCGCTCCACAGAGGGGGCAACCGCCGAATGTGCCAAACGAGTCGACTCTTCCCGGAAACCCTGTTTCCGGCCGCAGCCGCCCGCAGGACGGAATCTTCTTTTGCTAGCGACGATCAACTCGGCCACGATCATGGACCAGTTCGTGAACGGCGTGACCCTGGGCATGCTCTACATCCTGGTCGCCTTGGGCCTCAACATCATTCTGGGATTGATGGGGGTCATCAACTTTTCGCACGGCTCGTTCTTCATGCTTGGCGCATACTTAACGTATACGCTCGTGCCCGTCGTCACGTTTTGGCCGGCGGTGGCGCTCGCCGCGATCATCGTCGGCGGCGGCGGCATGCTCTTCGAGTTCTTGCTCGTGCGGCGACTCTACGGGCGACAGCCGGAGTACACGCTGCTGTTAACCTACGGCAGTGCGCTCGTGTTCGCGCAGTTCGCGCGCTGGCGGTGGGGCGACGACGCAGTGAGCGTCAACCGGCCGCCCTATCTCCCCGATGCGATCTCGATCGGAAGCTACCAGCTACCGTTCTATAAGGATGTCTTCTTGGTCGGGTTGACCATCGTCATCCTGGGGCTTGTTTGGCTACTCATGAACAAGACCAACATCGGCATGATCATCCGCGCCGGCACGCGCGACGCCGAAATGGTCAAGCTACTCGGCATCAACATGCCCGCAATGTTCACATTGGTCTTCGGAATCGGGTCGCTCATGGCGGGCCTGGCGGGAGCACTTGCCTCGCCGATTTATTCCATCCAACCGCAGCTCGCGAGCCAATGGATTATTCTCACGTTTGTGATCGTGATCGTCGGCGGCATTGGGTCGTTCTGGGGCGCGATCGTCGGTGGACTGCTGATCGGCATCCTGTCGAGCATGATGGAACTCGTCTATCCGCCCGCCGTTGAGCTCACGGGCTTCCTCATTATGGGCATCATTTTGCTCATGCGGCCGCGCGGCATCTTCGGCGTGGAGGGTCTCTTCGAGTGACCGCCCGCCGCGTTCTCACCCACCCGTTGTTCGGCACGGCAATCGCGATTGCGCTTCTTCCGTTTCTCATGCCCGGCGCCGCACCGTGGGCGGGCAAAACCGGATTTGTCGATTTGGGCACGACGATACTCGTGTTCGCGCTGTTTGCATCGGGCTTCAACCTGCTCTTCGGACATGTCGGCGAACTCTCGTTCGGCCACGCAATGTTTTTTGCAATCGGCGCGTATGCGACCGCGCTGTATTCCAAGGGCTTCGACTTGAGCATGTTCGGGCACACCTATCACCACGGCAGCGCCGGCAACATGTGGGCGGCCTTGGCAATCGCGGTTGCTCTGACGACTATTTGGGCGACGTTGCTCGCGCGACTCATCATCCCGCGTTCAAGCGGCATCTATTTTTCCATGATCACGCTTGCCTTTGCGCAAGTGATCTTTTTTATCACCTACAAGTTCGGCGATTTCACCGGCGGCGAGGACGGCATTCAAGGCGTGATACGCCCGCAGATACCCGGTTTGCCGGTCGACTGGCTGCGCGAGTCGTGGCATTACTTCACGTTCGCTGCGATCGTGGTGATGATCATGGTAACCGTACTGTATTGGATCATCAAGTCGCCGTTCGGCAGCGTGCTGCACGCGATTCGCGAGAACAAAGAGCGGGCGCGCTTTCTCGGGTACGACGTAAACAAGTATCGCGTCAATGCGTTCGTGATCTCGACGATCTTTCCAGCGGTTGCGGGCTGGCTCTGGGCGTATTATCAGACGTCGATCAACCCTGATGCCGGATCAATTGAATATTCCGGCAACGTCGTCATGATGTCGCTCCTGGGCGGCATTCAAACGTTCTTCGGGCCAATGCTCGGCGCGTTTATCTACTGGGAACTGCAGAACAATATTTCGCAGTATACAAAATTCTGGGAAGCTTGGATCGGCATCGTCTTCGTGGTGTTCGTGCTTACGGCGTCGCGCGGCATCATCGGTGCCCTCGAGGATATTCGCCACTACGGCTTCGGCAACGCTCTGCGGCGCGCATTCTCGCGCGATGCCCGAACCGAAACCGATATGGCCGAAGAATTGCCGTCGGTGGCGCCATGAGCGACTACGCTTTCAAGACGCAGAACTTGACGCGGCGGTTCTCCGGATTCGCCGCCGTCAATAATGTCTCGATCGAGATTCCGCAGGGCGGTGTCCGAACGATCATCGGTCCCAACGGTGCCGGCAAGACGACGTTCTTCAACCTGCTCAGCGGCCGCATTCCGGTTTCCGAAGGTCGCGTTTGGTTCGCGGGCCGCGACATCACCGCACTTCAACCCTATCGGCGCGCGCGTTTAGGCATCGCCCGTTCATTTCAAATTACCAATATTTTCGGCAAGCTTACAGTCCACGAAAACGTTCGGCTGGCCGTGCAAGCCGTCCACGACGGGAAGGCGAACTTCTTTCTGCCGACGACCCGCATGGGCGACCTCGGCGTCAAGACCGAATCACTCTTGCATGATATCGGACTCTGGGGAGCGCGCGACGCGCGCGCGGAAAATCTCTCGCACGGCGATCAGCGTCGCCTTGAGATCGGCCTCGTGCTCGCAAGCGATCCCAAAGTGCTGCTGCTCGACGAACCGCTCGCCGGGATGTCGCCGACCGAAACGCACGAGACCGTCGAACTGATCCAGCGAATCGGGGTCGCGCCCGGGCGCACGATCATGCTCGTCGAGCATGACATCGATGTCGTCATGGCTATTTCAACCACGATCACCGTCTTTCAAACCGGCGCCGTTCTGGCAACGGGAACGCCGGAAGAGATTCGCTCCAACGAAGCCGTGCAACGTGCGTATTTAGGAGAACTCGTTTGAGCCTGCTCGAGCTGGACGGCGTCAACGCCTATTACGACAAGAGCCACGTGTTGCAAAACGTCTCACTTCACATCGAAAAAGGCGAAGTCGTCGCGCTGCTCGGCCGCAACGGCAGCGGCCGGTCGACAACACTGAAAACGATCATGGGCCTGGTGAACGCGCGTAAAGGTCGCATCCGGTTCAAAGGCCAGGACATCACCAATCACACGCCTTTTTCACTTGCGCAAAAAGGGATCGCGTTCGTTCCCGAAGATCGGCGCATTTTTCCCAACCTCACGGTTGGTGAAAACCTGCGCCTCGCCTCGCTGGCCGGCCGCAAAGGCGTCTGGACCGAGAAGCGCATCTACGAGAATTTTGCCGTGCTCGGCGAGCGCAAGGACAAACTCGCGAAACTCTCGGGCGGCGAACAACAGATGCTTGCGATCGCACGCGCGCTCATCGCTAACCCGGACATCATCCTGCTCGACGAGCCGATGGAAGGTCTTGCGCCGCTCGTTGCCCGCACCGTCGAAGAGGTCGTGCGGAATATCCGCTCGGAGGGCAATACGATTTTGCTCGTCGAGCAAAACGCGCACGTTGCGATGAGCTTGTCCGACCGTGGCTACGTTCTCTCGAACGGCCGGGTGGTCGGCGAAGGTTCGATTGCCGAGCTGCAGCAAAACGAAGAGATGATGCAGCGCTACCTGGCCGTATAGGGATGGCGTTTCACGAGTCACTCAATGCGCGCGACCGGCGCCTCGCGACGCGTCTGGAGGGTCTGGGTGATGTCGTTGTCGGCTTTGCGATGTCGCAGCTCGTTATCCAACTGCCACAGCTCGGCAAGGCGTTCCACGTGCGCGACGCCTTCCACGTTTTCGCCTATTTCATAACGTTCGCGGTTCTCGTGACGCTATGGCTATCATTCCACCGCATGGTGACGCAAGGATTTAAACCCGGGCGCCTGGACTTGTTCATCGTCTTCGTGTATCTCGCGTTCACGAGTTTGATGCCGTATGCGATGAATGCGAATTTCAGCGTACAGGCACGCTTCGGCAGTGGGGTGACCGCGGCGGAAGCGTCGTGGGGTATCGGCATTTATTGCGGCTGCTTCTTCGCCACCTTGGTGACGTCGGCTACGATCTATTGGCGCAACCTACGACGCGCCTGGTATACCTTCGATGACGAAGAACGCGATTCGGTTTGGCTTTCGGCGCTGCGCACAACATCCGTCGGAGCTGCGATGTTGATCATTCTCACAGCCGATGTCATAGCCGGCCCTGAACGGGCAAGCTATTTCTTCCTATTGCTGTTCCTCCCCATGCTCGTCATTCGGAGGTGGTTCAAAAAAGCGCCACGCTCGCAGCCGTTACAGCAACTTAAATCCCGCGTAAGCAATGATGACGACGATCGCCGGACGTAGCGTCCTCTCACCTAATCGCGCGCACAACTTCGCACCGAGATAGGCGCCGGGAACGGCGCCGATTGCTAAGCTGAGAGCCATACCCCAGTTGACGTTCGAAAATGCAACGTGACCGGCGGCGGCCACCGGCACGATCAAAGCGGCGAAGACGATCTCCGAACCGATCAAGACGCGCAGCGATAGCGCCGGAAGGACGAGCATCAAGAACGGTAAGGTGATCGATCCCGAACCGATTGACGTCATTGCAACGAGAAAGCCGACGATTGCACCGATGCCCGCCGTCGTAAGCGGCCGAAGGTTTTCGGCCGCTAGCGCCGGACGCGGCGCAAAATGAACGGCGAGGGCGATCGCTGCGGCAACCAAAATGACGACGCCGATTGCGTGACGCAGAAAGTGATCCATTTCCGCCGCCGGAACGCGCGCGCGTAAAAAGGCAAAAGCTCCGAGGCCCACGATCGAACCGGGAATGCCGCCCGTCGCCAGATAGCGCACGATGCGCAGATCGACCGTGCGCTGGCGGATGTGTACGAAGGCCGCGAACAATTTCATCGGTACGCTGTACACCAGATCCGTACCAATTGCGACCGACGCCTTGACCCCGAAGAGCAAGATGAGAATCGGTGCGAGCAGGGCGCTGCCGCCGATACCGGACATGCCGGCAATCGTGCCGACGACAAGGCCGGCCAAGACAAGGCGAATGTCCACGGCGGCTTCTTCGCGCGTGGTCCACGAATTACCGCATCGGCTTTTTTTAGAAACCTCAGGCGGTTCAGAGGTAGCGACCGTATCATCGGCAACACAATGATGATGATGCGGTCGTTTCGCCGCGCCGTTCTCGGCGCGGTTCCCCTGGTCGCGCTCGTCGCGGGCCTGGCCGGCTGCGGCGGCTCTTCTTCGACCTCGACACCCGCGGTCGCCGGTGCCATCGGCAGCCTCGCACTGGGCGCTTCGGTCACGTCGCCATTTTGCGGCAGCGGCTCGACGTCGGCTGGGCAATTGACGCTTGCGACCGGTTTTGCGCTGCAGCTGGCGCCGATGGCCTTCTGCGGGGCGAGCATTGCCTTCCAAACCGGCACGTCGGTCTCAGGAGCCATCACGGTGACCAGCAGCCAGACCGCGCCCTCAAATACGCCCGGTGCCCCACCCGCAGCTCCGGGCGGCGCCGCCGTAACGCCGATCATGTTCGAGACGCTGGCGTTTCCGGCGGGCGCCTTCATCACCGTGCCGGCCGGAAGTCTGAGCCCCTCAATCGCCATCTCGGTGGCCAGCGCTGCAACCTGCACGTCGTTTTTCGAGACGATCGGCGGCGCTGCGGGCAATCCGGCGGGCACGCTTACGACCTGGCAACCGTTCGGTGCGGGCATCGGCGCAAATGCAGCGGACGTCGTATTCAACTCCAGCACGAATTCGAGCACGATTACGCTCGGCTCGGCGACCGTTGCGACGACGTACTTCCTCGTTTTCGCCTGCTTCTGACGACGGCCGGCCAAGGCAAAGCGCATCCGGCGCAGGACGCGCGCGGTTACGCCGTAACGGAGGACGACTATGGTTACGGTCGAGCAAGTGCGCGATGCGCTTAAGGACGTTCAGGACCCCGAGCTGCACCTGGGGATCATCGAGCTCGGACTGATTTACGATGTCAATGTCGAGGGTCCACAAGGCGAGGACGTCAACGTCCTGATGACATTGACGTCGCCGATGTGTCCGGTCGGACCGATGTTCAAGCAGTCCGTGCAGTCGAAAGTTGAATCGATCGACGGCGTAAAGAACGTCAAGGTCGACATCACGTTCACCCCGCCCTGGGATCCGCGCGAGATGGCATCCGACGATGTGAAAGTCGCGCTCGGTATCTGGTAGCGTGGCCGCCAAGCCCCGCTCCCCGCACGACGCCGCTTACGCGCGTCTCCAGGCGATGCGCGATGCATCCCTTGCCCCGGCCGGCGAAGCCGCAAACGACAAGCAGCATGCGCGCGGAAAGCGTACTGCCCGCGAGCGAATCGAGACGTTGGTCGATCCCGATTCTTTCGTGGAATTGGATCGCTTTGCCGTGCATCGGTCGACGGCGTTCGGCCTGGGCGAGCGCGAGTTTCTCGGTGACGGCGTGTACACCGGCCATGCAATGATCGATGGGCGACAAGTTTTCATCTTCTCGCAGGATTTCACGGTACTCGGCGGTTCGCTCGGCGAAGTCTTTGCCGAAAAAATCTGCAAAGTCATGGATCTTGCACTGCGCACGGGCTCGCCGATGATCGGCATCAATGACTCCGGCGGTGCGCGCATTCAAGAAGGCGTCGTCAGCTTAGGCGGTTACGCCGAAATTTTTTGGCGCAACGTGCAGGCCTCGGGCGTCATTCCACAGATCAGTTTGATCGCCGGGCCGTGCGCCGGCGGCGCGGTGTACTCGCCCGCGATCACGGATTTTACGATCATGGTCGAGGGCATCTCGCAAATGTTCATCACCGGCCCCGAGATCATCAAGACCGTCACGGGCGAAGACGTTTCTTTTGAAGAACTCGGCGGCGCGATGACGCACGCGACGAAATCCGGCGTCGCACATCTTACGGCCGTCGATGAAGACGACATGAACGAGCAGACGCGGCGCTTGCTCTCGTTCATCCCGCAAAACAATCTCGACGATCCGCCGCTCGCCCCGAGCGACGATGACCCGCTGCGCCTAGCGCCCGAACTCGACGCGGTCATTCCTGACTCGCCAAGCAAACCGTACGATATTCTCGACGCGATCGCGCCTGTTCTTGACGACAATGATTTCTTCGAGATCATGCCGCTCTACGCGCAAAACATCGTGACGGGTTTCGGGCGGGTCGGCGGACGAACGGTCGGCGTTGTCGCAAATCAGCCGAAGTTTCTGGCCGGCGTACTCGACATCAACGCTTCGATCAAAGCCGCACGCTTCGTACGCTTTTGTGACGCCTTCAATATTCCGCTGCTCACGTTCGTCGATGTACCCGGATTTCTACCGGGGACAGCGCAAGAGTTCGGCGGCATCATCAAGCACGGTGCAAAACTGCTGTACGCGTTCGCCGAGGCGACCGTGCCCAAGATCACGATCATTACGCGCAAAGCCTACGGTGGAGCCTACGACGTCATGGCGTCCAAACACATCCGCGCCGACGTCAACCTCGCGTGGCCGACTGCGGAGATCGCCGTGATGGGTCCGGCCGGCGCGGTGAAAACGATCTTCCGCCGCGAGATCGCCGAGGCAACGGATCCGGCGTCGCGCAACGCGGAACTCGTGGCTGAATATACGGAGCGCTTTGCCAATCCATTTATCGCAGCGCAACGCGGCTACGTCGACGACGTGATCGAGGCGTCCAAAACCCGACAAGCCGTATCGCGCGCCCTCGACATGCTCGCGAACAAACGCGTCGAACGACCCCGCCGCAAGCACGGCAATATTCCGCTGTGAAGAATCCGTCCGGCGCGGCCGTTGCTGCGTTCGTGCTGCTCGGTGCGATGGCAAGTGCGGCGAGTGCCGTAGCCGTGCGCGATGTCGCCGGAATGCGGATGCTGGTGCTCACGCCGGCCGCAGCGCCGGCCGGGAGCGTGCTGCTGATTCCGGGCGGCACGACTCGCATCGGCATTTCGCCCAGCGGCGAGATCACGTCGGGTGAAGGAAACTTTCTGGTGCGATCGCGCGAACGATTCGTCGCGGCCGGCTACGTTACGGCGCTGCTCGATGATCCGCGCGACGTTTCCGCAGCGGTCACCGCTTTGCACGTGCTCGCACCGCCGACGTTCGTCGTTGGAACGAGCAACGGCACGATCGTTGCCGCGGACGCGGCCGCGCGGTTGGGCAAGAGCGGCGTTGCCGGCATCATTTTCACCTCGACGGTCACCCGGCCCGGCCGGGAGTTTTCGCACGGTGTCGATGCCGGCCTGTTAGCGAAGGCAAACGTTCCGCTTCTGTTCGTGCATAATCGCAACGACACGTGCCGCGCCTCGCCGCCGGCGCCGATCGAAGCCTTAGTGACGCAACTTTCCGGCGATGTTACGCTGCAAATGACGTCCAGCAAGGCAGCCTCGTCAACGGACTGCGAGGCGTTCTCGCCGCATGGTTACCTCGGCATCGAAGCCGCGACCGTCCAAACAATCACCGACTGGATGGACGCCCACCGCTAATTGCTCGGGGCTGACAGCCGCTGTTGCACGTCGGGCGCGATCGAATAGAATCCGAAGCGATCGGAGAACCCCAGGCCCGACCGGCGCGCGTCGGCGATGCCCGCTGCCGCCAGATGCGACGCGGGGATCCCGGCGATGTGCAGGCAGGCGAAGGCAACGACTCCTCCGATTTCGTCGGTCGGCTTCAATGCCAGCCAGAACGGCGAATCACCGTGTCCGACGATTTCGGCGACGTCGGCTGACGGGATCGGCCGGCCCGCGCGTGACGCGTCGCGCGCTGCGCGCACGGCGGCGATCAACGCCTCGGCGAGCGGTTTCGATGCCGCCGGGCACTCCGCGCGCAGCGCAAATGGTTCGCTCGGCGGCGTAGCCGGCTCGGGCTCCGATCGCGCCTCGGTTCGGACCATACCAGCGACCGCGCCAAACGAGAAATACATGCCGACAAGTGGTGAGAACAACACGTTGAATGGTGTTTTGGAATCAGGCGCCGGAACATACAAACCGCGCTTGGCAAACTCGTCGCGGTCGCCCGTCGCCAGGCGTGCACAATTGATGAACGTGGCTATCTGGAGCAAGCTCCCGCCGATCGACACGGCGTAGTGCGCACCCGCGTCGTACACGATGTACTGCAGACGAACGCCGGCCACTTCGGTCGGAACGCGGGCGAGCGACGCCGGATAACGGCCGTCGCGTTTCGCGCGTTCGGCTGCATCCCGGATCGTGCCGATGGCATCCATCGCCGGCTGCGCGACGCGCGCTGCGATCGGCGAGCAATTGTCGTTATCGGGATCGATCGTTAACGCGTCGGTGGCAATCACCGCCGGAAGCTCACGTGCGCGAATTTGGATCCGCACCTCGCCTCCGTCGCCGGCGCTCGCGTCGGTATTGCCCACGCCCGAACCCGCACTGCCGAGTCGCCCGACACGAACGGTATACGTCAGCCCGACCGCGCGCGGTCCAAGCGGCGTCGCCGGTAAAGCTAGGCCGTGCGTTGCAAACGGTGTGACAAACGGCCCCGCAAAGCGGTTCATCAGATTCGTTCCGACGAGCGCAAGTGAACCTTCGCGTAGCGGCATTGCCAAGCCCGCATTCACGACGCTATATGCCGGAAGCCGATTGGGATTGTTTGCCGCCGTGTAGCTGATATTCGCGAGCGCATCGACCGCGCGCCCGAGTTTGACCGTACCAACGATCCCGCCGCGGTGTAGCGGCGTGTCGGGCACTTGCGAACCGATCGGCGCAAGCAACGAAGGGCCGGGCGTGACGCCGCCCGTCACGACGCGTGATTGCACGCTCCCATATCCGGCAAACAGCGCGGTGCCGGCTTGGTACGTCCCGGAGACGGTTGCGCCGCTGCTTCGCTGATTTGCCGGGTTGAATGCTGTGAACGCAAGCGACAGCGGTGTGCCGCCGCAGACGAGCGGCGATGCGGCAATCGCGTTGACGGTCGAGAGGTACGACGCGGGAACACCGGCCGTCGCGGGATCGACGGCAGTAAGCAGCGGCGCGCCGATCAGGTTTTGACTCCACGCTGTCAGCAGCAGACGTCCGCGCTTTGCGGATCGTTCGACACTCGCGCGCACCGTTGACGACCGCTGCGTCGCCGCGTTCGCAACGGAAAGCGGGCCGGTAGCGGTGCCGGTCGCGCAATCATAGGTGAGCGAGCGCGGATCCGGCAGGGCGCTTGGTCCGATCACAATGCCCGAACCGACGTTGCCGGCCGAACCCGAAATGTCGTAGGCAAGATCGCGAAATGGCTGCCAGCGCACGTCGAGCGAACCGAGTGCGCTCGTGCCGGTGCCGCCGTTGACGCCGCCCGATGCGGTGAGCGTTAAGCGCTGATTCGGCCGAACGCGATCCAGGATGCTCGCGCTCTCATAGCGGCTCGTCGAAGAAAACGGAAACGTGCCGAGCGTGTTCAAGAGCGAACCTGATGAGGTAAAACCAAACGTTGAAGCGTTCAGCGAAAGATCGTGACGGTCGCCGGCCGGCAACATGATCCCCAGCGACATACCGCGGCTGAGCGTGTTCGTCAAGAAACCCGCCGGCGCAGGTGCACCGAGGAACGTAGCGGTTTGCTGATCGTTGTCGGAGCGCGAGCCGCTGACGGCGCCGGTGAGGGAGACCGCCGTCGCGCCGATCACGGCATTCTCGGCCAGGGTTGCAAACGAACCGTGTTGATGCGTGTAGAGGTTCGGACCCGAGCCACACGGGACAAACGCCGTCAGCGATTGGCAAACATCGCCGCTGGTTTGACCCGTCGACGTCGCCGTGAACGTCAGCGTCTGCGACAGCGACGGCGACCAACGCAGTTTCGCAAGATCCCCCCAACTAAAACGGTCGCCGTCATGGCGATAATCGAAACCGCTCAGATCGGTAAAATCAAGTCCGGTAAGGCCATTTGTGCGACCGCGGTCCACATGTTCGAACACGTAGCCGAGATTGCGGAGCGAGCCGCGCGTCGCGAATTGCGCAGCGGAGCTGTTATCGCTGCCATATTGCAAGGTCGCCTGTGACTGCGGCAAGCGCGTCGGTTGAAGGGTACGGAAGTTGATGCTGCCGCCAAGTGCACCGTTGGCAGCCCCCGACGACGCACCGGCCCCCGCGAATAGATCGGCATTGATACCGCGGTCTCCGAACGCACCACCCGCGCCGGGAATCGCTACGCCGTCGATGGTTGCGCCGGTTTGCGACGGATCGTTACCGTCGACGGCGAACCCGTCACCGCTCGTCGTGACGCCCGGCAAATCGCCGATTGCATCGCGTAGCGAGCCGTCGAGGTGGCGCAACGCGTCGTCTTGACCGACTTCGCGCGAGGAGCGCGCGGGCGCCGTCGACACGCTCACCGAGCCGATCTGTTTGATCGCCGATACTTTGGCGAGGCGCACCCGAACGGTTGTCGTTCGGCGTGCGATCACATCAAAAAGCGACGAACGCGCACTCGTGTATCCACGTTTTCCAACCTGTGCCCGATATGCGCCGGTCGCTTGCGATTCGAAGCGAGCACGTCCATCGGCATCAGTGTAGCCGATTGACGATGTCTCGCCCTGCAAGATCACGCGAGCAAGTGAAACCGGCGCGCCGCCGGTCGCATCGACGACTTCGATGACGACGTCGCTCGAATCGTCCGCCGCACGCGCGGGTACACTACCCGACAGGAGTACGACGCCAACCAGAAACACTGCGAGAGCGCGCGAAATCCTCACCGAGGATTCGCGCCGTGCGGTATCATCGACGCCTTAAACGCTCGTGCGACGGAGCGTGAATTGTCGAGATCGATAAATGACGCATTCACGTGCGTATTGCCGACGGTAAATGACGATACAAGACTTTTCCCGTCGGGCCGCCGCACGCCCGCAGCTCCCGTGTCGCCGGCGAGCTGATCTGCGATCGCGGAGGCACGCTCGGTAACGTGTATCCCGGGAGCCGCCTCCAGCGCGCTGTCATCCTTACCAAAAACGAGGTGGACGCTTTGGTCCGCGCCGATCGCAACGGACTGCAAGTGAAAGCCGGCCGGCAAGACGGCGGGCGTAACGACCGGAAACGGAAGGTCGTGGCGAGCTTGCTCAAGCGTCGTCGGTTTGTACACCAAACGCTCGGTTTTGCCGTCCGGCCCCGTTCCCCAAAAACGCGCCATCACGACGACTCCGATCGCGACGCCGGCCGCAAAGGCAATTCCGTGCCGGCGCCACTGCGGATAGCGTGGTACCGGTGCGCTTACCCGCGCACCAATCCGTTCGAGGTTCGGCGGCGGAATTTCGAGCGCGTCCAAACGATCGCGGAGCGCGCGGCTGAGTGCAGCGTCGTTGCGGTTTTTCATACGTGTCCCCCCAGGCTGAGATGGCGCGCGAGGCGACGGCGAGCCATCGCCAAGCGAAAGCGAACGGTTCCCGACGGCACGCCGGTAACAGCCGCGATTTCCGTTGCATTGAGGTCGTAATAGTAGCGGAGAACGACCGTAATGCGCATGTCGCGCGGCAACGCGAGCACGGCGTCCGCGAGATCAACGCGATCCTCGACCGACGTACCTGCCGGCGCTTGGAGCGGCTGCGAATCGACCGGCGTCGCCCGGTAGCGCAGCGCGCAGCGCACGACGATTCGATAGAACCACGTCCGAAACGCATCGGCCGAACGCAGTTGCGAAAGCGAGCCGACGAGCTTGGCGCAGGCATCCTGCGCTGCATCCTCAGCGGCCACATGATTGCGCAGAACGCTCCACGCGATCCGATAGGCGTCGGGCCAAATCGCGCGCAGCAGATTCTCGCGCCCCCCGGCGGCGCCGGAAAGCGCTTCGAGAACCAGGGCTTCACGCTCCAGGGGCCCCTCCAATTCGCGGACGGTCATATGCAAGAGAGCGCCGGAATCGGCCAAGTGTTGGCTTGCCCGCTAGTCGCCCGCTCCGCCCAAGGTCGCGTTCAGCTCGATATCGCGCATCGATCCGGGGACTTTCGTGAGGCCGCCGATCGACTGCATGAAGCGGGCGATCTGCATGACGCCGCGCGGCGTCATACTAAAGATCACGTCTTTGCGCTTGATCCAGCTCTCGAAATCGCTCGCCGGGGTCTTCCCGCCGGCGTCCTTCGCAAGCATTTCCGCCGCCTCGTGCGGGTGCGCCTTGAGGAATTGCGTCGCGTCGAGCAACGCCCGGTAGAAGGCGGCGATAAATGCGGGATGGTCGCTTGCAAACTTCTCGTTAACGTAGACGCTGTTGAACGTGTGCCGGCCGAAGACGTCAAAACTCCGCAGCATCACGTGATCGCCCGATTGGACTTCTTCGTATTGAAACGGCGGTGCGGTCATATGCGCACTGAGCTGACCCACCGACAGCGCTTGCATTCCCGAGGGATGATCGATCGAAACGATCGCCGTGTCGAGCGCGTGCGCGTTACCGAGTTGTTCGAGTGCAGCCTTGCGAACCGTCAGCGATTGAATCGAATCCGGCGACGGCATCCCGATCTTCATATCGGGTTTAAGGTCCTTGAGCGTGTGGAGGTTCTTGTCTTTGGCGACGAGCCAGATGTCCATCTGGTTGAGCGAGGCGAGAATCTTCCAGCCGACGCCGCGGTCCCAACCGGTCAAGAACGGCGGAATGCTTCCCGCGCCCACCTGAATTTGATTGGCGATGAACCCGTCGCGCACGGCAGCCGTGCTACTCAGAATAATCCAATTGAACTTCGTGCCGGGAAACTTCTTCTCCAGTACCCCCGTTTCGCGCATCACGATGAGGTTGCTATAACTGAGTCCCGGCTGATAGGCGATCGTCATCTCAGCCGGTGCATCATTTGCGGGTGCTGCGAAAACGAGGAGCAGCGCCACCACGGTCATGAGCTTCATGCGTGGACCGCGCCGAGAGCGTCGCGCACGGCCGCGGTGACGTCGGCAGTTCGTGCCGTGCCGCCCAGATCGGGCGTCCGTGGACCCGTCGCGGTCACCTCTTCGATCGCGCGCATCAGCCGTGCGGCGGATTCGGTTTCGCCGAGGTGTTCGAGCATCATGACCGCCGTCCAGAACGCGCCGATCGGATTTGCAATGCCCTTGCCGGTGATGTCAAACGCCGAACCGTGAATGGGTTCGAACATCGATGGCAAACGGCGCGACGGATCGAGATTTGCCGTCGGTGCGATCCCGATACTTCCCGCAAGCGCGGCCGCGAGATCGCTTAAAATGTCGGCGTGCAAGTTCGTCGCGACGACGACGTCGATCGTGTCGGGTTTGAGCACCATGCGGCAGGTCATTGCGTCAACGAGTTCTTTGTCAACGGTAACGTCCGGATAAGCGCGCCCGACCTCGGCGGCAATCTCATCCCACATCACCATGCCGTGGCGCTGCGCGTTCGATTTTGTCACGACCGTAAGCTTCTTGCGCGGACGAGTACGTGCAAGATCGAATGCAAAGCGCATGATCCGTTCTACGCCGGCGCGCGTAAAGACCGACGTCTCTATGCCGACTTCTTCCGGCAAACCCCGATGGACGCGGCCGCCCGTGCCCGCGTATTCGCCTTCGCTGTTCTCGCGAACGATCACCCAATCCAGATCGCTCGGACCGCACGCGCGCAGCGGGCTCTGTAAGCCGGGCAGCACGCGCGTCGGCCGCACGTTGGCGTATTGATCGAAGCCTTGGCAAATCGCCAAGCGCAAACCCCATAACGTGATGTGATCCGGCACGTCAGGACTACCGACCGACCCGAAATAGATTGCATCGAACGGGCGCAACACGTCGAGTCCATCGGCGGGCATCATGCGCCCGTGTTGCGCGTAATATGCCGAACCCCAGGGCAAGGTCGTGATGTCAAGCGCGAATGGTGCACCCGACGCTTGCAGCGCCGTCAGTACCTCAAGACCGGCTTCAATGACTTCGACCCCGATGCCGTCGGCGGGGATCGCGGCAATTCGATAACGGCGCATGCGCCCACGTTCGGGCAAGCGGCGCGGCCAGCCTCGCGAAGGGGACCCCGGGCCGGGCGATAACCCCTTTTCTTCGTGAAGCTACTCGAAGGTAAGACGATCTTGATCACCGGGGTCGCCAATCGTTGGTCCATCGCCACGGGAATCGCGCGCGCCATGCACGCGCACGGTGCGCAATTGGTCTTCGTCTATCAGGGCGAACGGGTGAAAGACGAAGTCGAGAAACTCGCCGCTGAACTCGGCGGCGCACCAAGCTATCCGTGCGATGTCACGTCGGACGAGAATTTACGTATACTCGCCACGCAAGCCGGCAAGCTCGACGGCCTCGTTCACTCGATTGCCTTCGTCAATAAAGAAGATTTGGCCGGAAAGGTCTACGATACGTCGCGCAGCGGGTTTTCGCTCGCACTCGATATTTCGTCGTACTCGCTGATCGCACTTACGGCCGCCCTGCGCGAGAACCTCAACGACGGTGCAAGCATCATGGCCATGACGTATTACGGCGCAACGGCCATCGTTCCGAATTATAATATCGCCGGCATCGCCAAGGCCGCACTCGAATCGATCGTGCGTTATCTCGCGTACGATCTCGGTAATCGCGGCATCCGCGTGAACGCGATTTCCGCCGGACCGATCAAGACCGCCAGCTCGCGCCAAGTCGCGGGGTTCTCAGGTATGCTCGGTAAAGTCAGCGCCGCAGCGCCGCTCCGGCGCAACATTACTTCAGACGACGTCGGGAACTGCGCGGTCTATCTTGCCTCCGATTTATCGGCTTCGATCACGGCCGACGTGCATTTTGTCGACGCCGGATACCATGCGATGGGAATGTACCCCGACAACGAGCCGACAGCGTAAGATGACCGACGACGAGCTCGCTGCGGTCGTCGCCGCGGCGGCGATCGTGGCGGCGCGCAACGCGCCCGCGCCCGATCCCGTGCCCGCGTCGCGCTGGCGCCGGATGAATCGCGTTGACGTCACCGATCCGCCCAAGCGGGCGAGCTGGAAGATGAGCGGACGGCTGCTTGGCTAAGCCGCCGTTTGCCAAAATCCTCATTGCCAACCGCGGTGAGATCGCAATCCGGATCATGCGCAGCGCAAAAGAGCTCGGCTGCGCAACGGTCGCCGTGTATTCCGACGTGGACCGCGACGCGCTGCACGTGCGCATGGCCGACGAAGCGTACCACCTTGGTCCCGCCGCCCCCGCGCAGAGTTATTTGAATGCGGACAAATTGATCGATATCGCGCGCCGTAGCGGCGCGGACGCCCTTCATCCCGGTTATGGGTTCTTTGCTGAAAACGCCCGATTTGCGCAACGCATCATCGACGCGGGGCTCGCGTGGATCGGACCGCAGCCGGCGGCGATTGACGCGATGGGTGACAAGGTTCGCGCTCGACAAGCGATGGTTGCGGCGGGAGTGCCGGTCGTGCCGGGTGGGACCGAAGCGATCGCCGATGTCGCTGGAGCGCGTGACGCTGCAAAGCGCTACGGCCTGCCGCTTGCACTCAAAGCATCGGGCGGCGGCGGCGGCAAAGGGCTGAAGATCGCGCGCTCGCTCGATGAAATCGAATCGGCCTTTTCCACCGCGCAACGCGAAGCAATGGCGTATTTCAACAACGGGACGATCTACGCCGAACGCTATCTCGATAATCCCAAGCATATCGAGCTGCAAGTCTTGGCCGACAAACACGGCAACGTGCTGCATGTCGGCGAACGGGACTGTTCGCTGCAGCGCCGGCATCAGAAAGTATGGGAGGAAGCGCCGGCCGGCATTCCCACGACGGTTCGCGACGGGCTTCGCGCAGCCGGCGTCGCGGCGGCCCGTGCCATCAGCTACGACAGCGTCGGAACGATCGAATGCCTCGTCACCGGCGACGACTTCTTCTTCCTGGAAATGAATACGCGCATCCAAGTCGAGCATACTGTTTCGGAAATGATTTCAGGCATCGACCTCGTCCGCGAGCAAATTCTCGTCGCGGCCGGCTGCGAACTCCGTTTTAAGCAAGATGACATTCAATTCCGCGGACACGCCATCGAAGTGCGTGTCAACGCCGAAGACCCGGCGGAGAACTTCCGCCCGGCTCCCGGCACGATCGAGGCGTATCGCGAGCCCGGCGGCTTCGGCGTGCGTGTCGATTCGGCCGCGTTTGCCGGCTGCACGATCGCACCCGATTACGATTCGATGATTGCCAAACTCATCGTCTGGGGCCGCGATCGCGCAGAAACACTGCAGCGCTTGGGCCGTGCGATCGATGAATATCGCATTTCGGGCGTGCCGACGACTTTGCCGCTGCTCCGTGCGCTCATCGGATTCGGACCGGTTATCGATGCGACGTACGGAACCGCGACGCTCGAACCGTTCGCCGCATCACTCGGTGCAACGGCCGCAGGCAGCGCAACGTCCACCGCTGACCAGCCTGCACCCGACGATGACACGATTCGGGTCGAAGTGAACGAACGGATGTATCACGTTCGGTTTGTCGACCTTCCGCCCGCCATGCGCGTGGCTGCAGCGGGTGGCCGGCGCCTCGCCAAAGCACTTCCCAAAAAAGGCGGCAGCCGGAACAGGATCTCCCCTGCGCAAGGCAATGATATTGTCGCGCCGATGCCGGGCGTCGTCGTCGACATTCCGGTGAGCGCGGGACAAACGATCGCCGAAGGCGACGTCGTAATCGTGATTGAAGCGATGAAAATGATGAACGAATTGCGCGCACATAAGGCCGGCGTTGTCGCGACGATTCATGCGGCAAAAGGTGCGACCGTCGAAGCGCACACACCGCTTGTGACGCTCCGTGGCCCGTGATATGAACGCGAGCGGCATTCCGCTCGAAGCGTTTTACGATGAACGCATCACGGTGCGCCGCAGCGCTCCGGGCGACTATCCGTACACGCGCGGCATTCGGCGCGACATGTATCGCGGACGCCTGTGGACGATGCGCCAATATGCCGGATTCGGCAATGCGGCGGAATCCAACGCGCGCTACCGTTACCTGTTGGAGAAAGGCACGACCGGCCTATCCGTCGCCTTCGATTTGCCGACGCAGCTCGGCTACGATTCCGACGCGCCCGAATCGCGCGGCGAAGTCGGTAAGGTCGGTGTCGCGATCGATTGCATCGCCGACATCGAAACACTGTTCGACAATATTCCGCTCGATGTCGTGACCGTCTCGATGACGATCAACTCGCCCGCGGCAATCTTGCTTGCCTTCGTTTTGGCGACCGCGCGCCGGCGGGGCATCCCGTTCGATAAGCTCGGCGGCACCATTCAGAACGACGTGCTCAAAGAGTACGTCGCACGCGGTACCTACATTTTTCCGCCGGTCCCGTCGATGCGCCTCGTCACCGACGTCATGGCGTACTGTGCCGAGTCCGTCCCGCAGTGGAATACGATCTCGATCTCCGGCTACCACATCCGCGAAGCGGGGTCAACCGCGCTTCAAGAAATCGCGTTCACGCTGGCCGACGCGAAAGCATATCTGCGCGCTGCGGCCGAAGTCGGTCTTTCCGTCGACGTCGTTGCGCCGCGCATCTCGTTTTTCTGGAACGCGCATAACGACTTCTTCGAGGAGATCGCGAAGTTTCGCGCGGCGCGCACGTTATGGGCCCGCATCGTTCGCGACGAGTTCGGTTCCAAGGATCCGCGTTCGCAAATGCTGCGCTTCCATACGCAGACCGGCGGCTCGACCCTCACCGCACAAGAACCGGAAAATAACGTCGTTCGGGTGACGCTACAAGCGCTGGCAGCCGTCCTCGGCGGGACGCAATCACTGCACACGAATGGTGCGGACGAGGCGCTCGGTCTGCCTACCGCCGATGCGGCTCGCGTCGCGCTACGAACGCAGCAGATCATCGCCTACGAAAGTGGCGTCACCGATGTCGTCGATCCCTTAGCCGGTTCGTATTACGTCGAGTCGCTCACCGAGGAGCTGACCACTCGCGCCGCAGCGCTCATCGCCGAGATCGACGAGATGGGGGGCGCCGTGCGCGCCGTCGAGACCGGCTGGATGCAAGATCAAATCAGCGATGCTTCCTACCGTGCGCAGCAGGACATCGAACGCGGCGCTGCCGTCGTCGTCGGCGTTAATAAATTCGCCGACACACGGCCAGACGGCGCTCAAATTCCGATTCAGCGCATCGACGCCGCCGTCGAGCGGGATCAAGTCGAGCGTTTGCACGCGTTCCGCGCAAAACGCGACGGCACCGCGGTAGAGGTGACGCTGGCAGCAATTGCACGCGCTGCCGAAGGTCGCGTAAACCTTCTCCCCCCATTTATCGACGCGGTTGACGCAGGTGCTACGTTGGGCGAAATCTGCAACGTGCTGCGCTCGGTCTTCGGACGACACGTTGCGCACGAGCACGTCACGTGATCGACGCACCGATCGATCACATCGCCATCGTGGTCGCCGATCTCGACGCAACCATCGCCTTTTATACGCAAACGCTCGGCTTCAGCGAAGTCTACCGCGAGATCATCACCGATCAAGGCGTCGAAGCCGTCGGCCTACGCACCGGCGACGCCGTCATCGAACTTTTACGACCGCTCGATCCCGCTTCGCCCATCGCGGCCTTCCGGGGCGAGGCACCAACGAAACTTCATCATACCGCGTACCGCGTGCGCGACATCGCCGCCGAACTCGCCCGCCTCAAAGCTGCCGGCGTCCGCCTCATCGACGAAACCCCGCGCAAAGGCGCGCACGGCAATACGATTGCGTTCCTTCATCCAAAATCAACCGGCGGCGTCCTCATCGAACTCTGCCAACCCAACACGCGCTAGTTTCGCACGACTTTTCGCGGCCGTCCCATCTATCGAGTCACGCGCGGGCGCGCGGCTTTTTGCAGCGTTCCTGTATTTAGGGATAAGTCAACAATAAAGTGATCGTGCGTTACGCTCGGTGCTATACGGCCGCGCTCTCCCCTATCCAATCGTACGATTCCATAGCCTTCCATGGTTTTTAGGGTGCGGGACAGGTTTGATTTCTTTCGTCCGGTGAGTTTTGCAAGCTCATCTATCGAGCCAGGGCGCTGTGAAGCGATTATCTTTAAAAGTTCCCGGTTTCCAGCAGACAACACTTTCGCAACAGATTCTATGGAAGTAAACCACACCTTTGGTTCGCCCGGAACGGTTCGGTGCTCGCCGCGTGCGATTGCGATCGTCCGCGCTTTCATCTGCTCGTAACTAGCAATTCCAATTTTCATGGTCTTCATCGCTTCGCTCCTTGTTTATCCAAAAACGCATCGACTTGTTCCCAAAATGCCTCGAGCAATGCTGCCGCATCTTTATATTCGTATGGTTTCACCATCTTCTTAACGTGACGGTGATCTTGTGGTTCGCCCCATCGCGTAGGCGGTACCGGATGCGAATTGTCAAAACCAACAAGGCGTTCATTGTCTGGACCATGCAGCGTAAGCGAATAATCCAAACCGTGGGGCTTCGCGGCAGTCACCGGGACGCGACGGATTTCAAATTTCACCCAGTACTGCCCATCCGCCGAAATTACCATTACCTCACCATCGAGGCGGAGTAAGTGATCGAGACTGTGGTCGGGACCCCGCTTCACCTCACAAGGTTATCACTTACTGATAACCTTGTCAATCGGACGGCTTTACGGCGGGCTGGTTAAAGATGGATGTCGGAGGTGATCATGCGTATCGCGCACGAAAATTCTTTCGTATGTCGAAGTTGATTTACGTCACGAATACGTCGCTCGACGGCTACATCGAGGACGAAACCGGCGCATTCGAATGGGTCAATCCCGATCAAGTATTCGAGTTCATCACGGAGTTGATGCGGCCGATTGGAACGCTACTCTTGGGGCGGCGACTCTATGAGACGATGGCGTACTGGGATGCGCCGGCGGAAGGCTATCCACCCGAACGCCGTGACTTCGCACGCATCTGGCAGAAGCCCGCGAAGATCATCTTTTCACGAACGTTGACGGGCGCTACGACAAGCAACATGCGCGTCGAGCGGAACTTCGACTTCGACGCTATTCGTCAGCTCAAGCGCGAATCGGAACACGACATCAGCATTGGCGGCGCCGAGCTTGCGGGGCTTGCGCTCGAAGGCGATCTGGTCGACGAATGTCACCTGTTTCTCAACCCGGTGATCGTTGGCGGCGGAAAGCCGGCATTCCCAGCCGCCTTACGGCGGAATCTCGAACTCCTTGAGACGCATCGTTTTGATACCGGAGTAATCCACGTGCGCTATCGCATGCGAGGCGGTACTCCTTAAGGAACGAATTCATCAGCGCGGAACTAAGTGTACGTCGATTTTTGTTTCGAACGTGCGGTCCCATGGTAACGTGATCGTGAGGCCCGCGTCGCGGTATTCGGGGTAGATCGAGCGGAGGAGCTCGAGGGCGCGCAGCCAGAGGTCTGCGCGGTTCTGAGAACTCGTCGCTTGCGCCGTATCTGGTAAGAGATACGTATGATCGGCGATGCCCTGCGCGCTGAGCGCAGCGTTAATGGCCGGCCGCGTGAAGTCGTGGAACGCATAATCATCGGCGTAGCGGTCGAGCATGAATTGTGCATGCGCGACGGCGTTATAGCTTCCCATGCGCTTGCCGGCGACGACGGCGATCGCTTCGGGGATTGTCGTGCCAACCGTGTTCGCCGTCGTGTTCCAAGACGCAAACGCCGCAAGACCGCCTGCGAGTTTGCGGCGAATAAGTTCCTCGACGAGGGCACGCTGTTCGGGAAGATCGTTCGTTGCCAGAAACGTGAGATCGGCGACAGCCGCCGGCCGGCCGGCACGCACGTCGCGCTCGATTGCATCGACGAATGCCGCCTCATCGGGAGCGCTGGTTCCGGCAATGCGGATGAACGCGTCGATATCCGCGCCCGGTCCTTGACCGCGCACGGCGCCGCTCGTTCGGATAAGCTCGTCCACGGTGGTGTCGATCGGCGCAAACTCGAGCGGATCGTTAACGGCTCCGCCATCGGGGTGTGAGTAAATGACGTTGATGCGCGGAACAAATGCCGCTTGGCGCGCGATCGCCGCCGACGTCAAGGCCATTGCAAGTTCGTCGGCGCCGGGCTCGATCGAAGCGCGGCTCGCAAGGCCCCAGCGCGCAACGAACGATTGCAGCGATGCGAGATCGTGCAAATGCAGACCCACCGGGCCTGCATCGTCTTGACCAAGTATCAGCCGGTCAAAACCGCCTTCCGCCAATAGCTGCAGTGCGAACACGTCGACGTCGAGATTGCGCGAGCGCGTCGCGAGATATTCATCGAGCACCGGGCCCAGTTGTCCGCGAAGTTTGGTCTCGAGCGCGCGCTGCTGGTCCGTCTGCGGCGGATCCGGTAGATTTGCGTATTGCTGCAAGAGCGGCCAGGCTGCACCCGCCGCAAAGAAATTCGTACCCTCGCCGACCGCCGGCACGCCCGTCGGTGCCAAGCGCATCACGGTGCCGAACGCAGCGAACGACGCGTTCGGACGCGTCGCGCGAAAGGCCGTCACGTCACGCAACCGCGAAAATGCCAGAAATTTCGGCGTATCCGGTGTGCGCGACGCGATCAGTCCGCCGTACGCGATCATATCGGTCGAGACGATGAATGCGCGTGCGTCGGGCGGTGATTCGTCGCGCAGCCAGCGAATGATACGATCCGGCTCACCGAAACGCAGATACTGCCCGAGCATCGGCCGCGGTGGAACCTGTACCCGAATACCGGCGATTGCGCCGAGCATGATCGGCAATTGGGCCGTCACCGGCCGGTCGTCCAACGGAACGACGACGAACGTCGTTGCCAGACACGTAAAGAGCGCCGCGATGTTCACCGCAGCGCTCTTTCGTCTCCGATGGTCGGACTAACTCTTAAAGCCGTACATGCCGCGGCCGTTGGGGTTGGCGACGAAGATCTTGTACGCATGCCGTATGCCTAAGGACTGCGTGAAGATCACATGCACCGGCGTATCGGGCGCCAAGTCGGAAATCTGGACCGACTTGCCGTTGGCTTTGCTCGCATATTTCGGAAACGTCACGAAGGACAGGTCGGCGGGCGTTCCGTCGATGCAATGAACCCGGATATTGACATCCGAGACGTGGCGGATATAGCCATGACAATCCTTATACTTGCCGCCCGCGGGTAACGCGGATTGGTCGGCGGCCATGGCGGGGCCGGCAGCGACAATGATCGCAGCGCCCGTGCAGAGCGCCGTTCGAAGGAGAGCGAAGAGCACGATATGAGACTCCTTAGTGAGATACGGGCTCGCCCGCAGCGGTCGGCCATCGGCGCATGATTGCATGTCGCGTAATGGCCGGCCCCGAACGGTATGATGCCTTTTCGTTGATGAAACGCTTTCGCACAGACGAGGCCTTGCTCGGTGACGCGCTTGCGCTCTTCGTCGACCGGGAAGACTTCGGTTTCGTTTGGTTAGCGTACGAAGATGATTCCCCCGTCGCCTGCGCTTGCGTCGGATATGTTATCGCGACCGATGCGGGCGGCGTGGTCGCCGTCGTGCGCGATATCTACGTGCTCCCGGACGCGCGGCGTCACGGCGTCGCGACGGAATTGCTCGGCACGTTGCGCGCGCGGCTCGACGCATTCGATGTTGGGCGCATCGACGTTCCCGTCGCAGGCGATCCCGGACTGCAGGCATTTCTGATCGCTGCCGGTTACCGGGCAACCGACGAACGAACGTTCAGTCTGGATCGATGACGACAGCGAGCCGGCCGCGGGCGTCGGCCAACCGTCGCTCGGCTTCCGCCCGGCTGCAGCCGATGCGCGCCATCACGATCGCCGTCTTGACGCTGCCGCCCGATTGCACCAAGAGCGCCGTTGCGTCGACGTCACCGCCCGCTATTTCGCGCACGAGAGCTTCGGCCCGCGCGCGCAACTTCGTATTTGACGCGATCAGGTCGACCATCCGATTCCCGTAGGTCTTTCCCAACTGTACCATCGCGCCCGTCGAAATCGCGTTGAGGACGATCTTTTGCGCGGTGCCGGCTTTGAGCCGCGTCGAGCCCGCAATCGGTTCGGCGCCGGTTGCAAGGACGATGGCGATGTCGGCGTGCGCGGCCAGTAGCGCCCCGGCCGAATTGACGATCGCCACCGTTCGCGCGCCGCCTTCGCGAGCCGCGCGAAGCGCACCGCAAACGAACGGTGCGCCGCCGCTGGCGGAAATGCCGATGACAACATCGCCGCGTTGCACGTGCCCAACTGCGGTCGCACCGGCCGCGGCATCGTCTTCGGCACCTTCGACCGCGTGCCGTAATGCCGCGTCGCCGCCGGCGATCCGCGCATCGAACAACGCCGGATCGACGCCGAACGTCGGCGGCAGCTCCGACGCGTCGAGCACACCGAGGCGGCCGCTCGTTCCCGCGCCCACATAGTGCACACGATGATCCGCGCGGACCGCGGTGACGACGGCGTCGATTGCGCGCGCAATATCGCTCGCCGCCGCAAGTGCAGCGTCAACGGCAGTGTGGTTTGCCGCGACAAGTATCCGGGCCAGCGCAACGCTGTCCAACCGGTCGATGTCCGCGGTCGATGTGTCGACCGCTTCGGTTTGCGGCGACCGGTTGCTCACGCGTGAACCGCAAGTCCTTCGGCCAAGCGCAGCGCGCCGCGCACGGGTTCGTCGCCGTTACGCACGATCGTCGCTCCCGCGATGTCACCGTTGATGCGCGTCTCGAGCAAAAACGTCAACAAACTATTTTCTCGCATGAGGCCGCCGGCTAGCGCAACGGGCGGTGATGCATCGAGCAGATTCGCAAGTTTGACCGCTGATTTGAGCAAGTCGCCCAACTCTTTGGCCGCATCCTGCACGATCTTCGTCGACGCGCGGTTGCCTTTACCGGCAAAGGCGATGATAACGGGCGCCAGCGCAGCGATTTCCGCCGGCATGAACTGCGCGCCGTACATCGCATCGAGCAACGCCGCCCGGTCGGGCGCGTGAAGGGTGCGTGCAACGAGGTCGCTCGTTTCATCACGCGCCGCACGCCCATCGAGCACACGCGTATAGAGTTTCACCGCCCCAAGACCAATCGCGTACGCCGAACCTTCATCGCCGAGCAAATAACCGGCGCCACCGGTTCGCACCCTCAGATCGCCGTTTTCCGCGTACGCGACCGAACCCGTTCCGGCAATCAGAACGACACCCGGGCCGCTTGGGATCGCACTGCGTAATGCCGCTGCGGTATCGTCTACAACAAGAACGCGAGCGCGAGCGAATGCGCTTTGCACGAGCGACTGTAGCCCTTCGGCGATACGCGGTCGCCCCGCCCCCGCAGCGGCGATGTAGATGGCATCCGCCTCGGTGCCGTCGGCGGCGCTGCGGATGGTGCGCAGAATCGCACGAGCCGCATCATCAATTCCCGCCGTCGTCGCATTCGCAGCCGGTCCGCGCGCTTCGCGCACGAACGATCCGTTGCGCGATAGCGCCGCAACCGTGGACGTTCCGCCCGCATCGACGCCGATGGCAATCATGACTTCTCCTCGCTGCGCACTGCCGCCAGCAGTGTTTCCAAGTTGTGGGGCGCGAGCGACCCGAGCACCCGCGGGCCCCTTGCCCCGGTGACCTTCGGCATATTTGCCGGACGTCCGCGTAGCAGTTCGACGCCGAGCACCGCGAACAGAATCGCTTCTTTCGCGTCCACATCGATCCCGAAATCATTCGCCGGACGCAGCGTCATGGACGGCAGCGCGGCCCGCAGGCCATTCATGATCGCGGCGTTATGCACGCCGCCGCCGCCGGCGATAACCGTCGCCGCTTGCGCAGCGTGCGTTTGAATCGCGCCGGCGACCGTTTCCACGGTCAGCGCCGTCAACGTCGCAAGCGCATCTTCGGGCAGCAGAGCATCGAGTTGCGCGCGGTAGCGCTGCACGAACGCCTCACCGTATCGTTCGCGGCCGGTCGTCTTTGGGGGTGCAGCGGCAAAGTACGGATCGCTCAATAATACATCGAGCAGATTACGGTTTGGACGGCCACGTCGTGCAAAGGCGCCACCATCGTCGTACGGCAGCGAGCCGATCGCGCGCATTGCGACGTACGTATCCATCGGCAGGTTTGCCGGGCCGCTGTCGAAGGCGATGACCTCCGCCGGATCGGCGCCCTTCGGCAGCACCGTGAGGTTGGCGATGCCGCCGAGATTGAGGGCCACGCGCGTTTCCGATTCGCTGCCGAACAACATTGCGTCGAGGTACGGCACGAGTGGTGCGCCTTCGCCGCCGGCGGCGCAGTCGGCGGCCCGAAAATCGTACGCGACGGTAACGTTCGTCCGCTCGCGAATGCGCGCCGCATCGCCGATTTGCAACGTGCGCCGCGCCGCGCCGTCATGCGCAAGCGTAATGCCGTGGCTGGCAACGAGATCGAGCGCAATCCCCGCGCCCACTTCGGCAACGGCTGCGCCGAACGCCTCGCCGATCTCGGCGTGCAACGCGCTCAGCGTCAATGCGTCCAGCGGCGCCGGCGGAAACGCTCGCAGCAAGCGGCTGCGCACGTCCGGCGCGAACGGTCGCGTTGCAAAGCGCAGCATTTCGATACGATAGCGTGCGCCGGCCGGCCGGATATCAACGATCGCCACGTCGATACCATCGAGCGATGTGCCCGACAAGACACCGGCAACGATCATCCGCCCGTTGCTTCCACCGCGGCATCGCATATCGCCGTTCGAATCGGGCGCATGTCGCTCCGCCCGAAATGGACCGCGTTCGTCAGGAAAACAACACTAAGATCGCGCTGCGGGTCGACCCAAATGCTCGTGCCGGTGAAACCCGTATGTCCGAACGTCTGCGCCGACATCCGTGCCCCGCACGAATTCTCATCGCTGGTTTTAAGCGCCCAACCGAGGCCGCGCCGCAAAACGGGATCGAACGCCACCTCGCGCACGGCTTCTCGCGCCAACCCCGGATCGAGCGACGTTACCCGCCCAGCGTACGGCGCCAGATACCATTCACCGAGCCGCGCAACGGCGGCAGCATCCGCAAACAGCCCGGCATGTCCGCCGACGCCGTTGAGGAGATACGCTTTCTCATCGTGTACTTCGGCGTGAACGAGCCCGCGCCAGGCCTCGCGCTCCGTCGCGGGAATGGTCGCGCGCTCGGTCACCCGCGGAAGAAACGTCACGCCTGAAGTTCCCAGGCGCGCCAACGTTGATTCAATTGCATGCCGGACGGACGTTCCCGTCGCGCGTCCCAAAACCACTCCGAGCGCCATGAAGCCGAGGTCGCTGTAAATCACCCGTTCGCCGGGTGATGCCGCGAGCGGCTCGGTCAACGCAAATGCTTCAACGTCGCGGTCCAGCAGGGTGCGATAGTCCGCGCCTGATTTGCAGCCCGCAACGTGCGCGAGCAGCATGCGCAGCGTAATCGGGGCATGCGCCGTATCGCGCCACTCCGGAACGAGGTCTATAAGCGGCTTGTCGAGCCGGAGTACGCCGGACGCGACGCCATCGAGTGCAACCGTCGCCGTAAAGACCTTTGTGATCGACGCGATATCAAAGCGCGCATCGACCGCCACGTTAAGTGCGCCCGCCTCGCTACTGAGCGTCCCGTAGGCGCGCTCGAAGCGCACGCGACCACCCGTCTCGATACGAACCACGGCGGCACTATAACGTTCGCCGAGCGCTGCGCGCACGGCGGCGTCAACATCAGCGAACGGTTGCGTTGCGATCGATCGACACCGGCAGACGGCCGCCGGCGACCGCCCGGCCCGACAGCACATCGGCACACCCGTCAAACGAGAGGCGCTCGTCGCCGTAGATGCACGCAAGGCGTAATGCCTGCGGAAAAAGCGCTGCATCGTACGGCTCCCGTACCGAAAGTACGATCGCGTCGGGAACGGCGTCGAGGATTCGCCCGACGGCCTGGGCCTGACGCGGATAGAGATGGGCGCGCCGCACGACGACAATAAAATTCCGCGCGCCTAGCGCCGGCACGTGGGCAAGCAGCAAATCCATATCGTCTTCATCGGGATCGAGCGCGACGCGCATCACTTCACTCTTCCAGCGACGCGCGCGCAGCGCCGAACTCAACGAGTAGTGCTCGGTGCGCGTTCCGGCGGCACCGTCGGCAATCGTCCCCTCGAAGGAAATCACGGTCACGGGCTTATCATCCACTAAGCGAACGTCTCCGCGCAGAACGGTGACGGCACGGCGCGCCGCATCGATGGGAGCATCGGCGTCAAGTTCGCCGGCAAACGGCAGCTTTGACGCGAGGTGCATGCGCAGCGCAGCGACGCGCGCCGCGGCTTGTTCGAGCCGGGCAAGCGGAAGCGTTCCCTCTTCCACCGCGCCGACGATCAGATCGACGGCTTCGTATGCGCGATCGAGCTGATGGCTAATAAGTAACAAATCGGCGCCCGCGGCCAGCGCGCGTAGCGCACCGGCGGCCGTGCCGATCCCTTCCGCGATCGCGTCCATCTCGAGGCAGTCGGTGACGACGACACCCGCAAATCCGAGTTCGTCTCGAATCACGCCGGTCAGAATGCGCCGGGAAAGTGTGGCGGGCGATTCGGAATCGAGCGCCGTCAACACGATGTGCGCGGTCATCACGATCGATGCGGCTTCTTCGGCGATCGCGCCGGCGAACGGAACCAGGTCGCGCGTGCGCCACGTATCAGCATCCACATCGATGCGCGGCAGCGCGAGATGCGAGTCGACGTGCGTTGCACCGTGACCCGGAAAATGCTTGATCGCCGCCGCCACTCCGCCGCGCTCGAGCCCGCGCGCAAACGCCGAACTGAACTGCGCGACCCGATGCGGCAACTCGCCGTAGCTGCGAGTGCCGATCACGGTGTTGCGCGCATCGAGGGCAAGATCGGCACACGGCGCAAAGTCGACCGTAATGCCCAGCCGCGCAAGATCGCGGCCAAGCAGCATTCCAAGCCGCTCGCACAGACCGGTGTCACCGGTTGCGGCGACGGCCATCGGCGACGGCAGCGCCGCTACCGTGTCGTCCGTAATCCGCGCGACGCGGCCGCCTTCTTGATCGATTGCGATCAGCGGCGGAACATCACCACACGTGCGCAGCTCCGCAATCAGGTCGCGCAGCTCCGCGCCGACGCCGACATTGCGCGCGAAGAGAATCACGCCGCCCGGCGCGAACGCGCGCAATTCTGCAATCGGTGCGGCGGCAGCGGAATCGCCCGCGAAACCGACACAGACGACACTGCGCGCGAGGGCGCGCAGGTCAGCCGGCACGGCGCACTATTTCTGTAAGATGAGGATCGTGGCGGTCAGCTTGCCGCCGGTGAGCGTGGTATACACTTGGACCGGAAGACCGGCTCGCAGGTCGGTCATGCCGCGATATCCCGACGTGAGCATGCCGCCGGGTTTCGCATGCAGTCCGGTTAGCGCAACGCCCCCCTGAATCAGCGTTCCCGGCGTCACCAGAACCGTCGTCGTTTCGTTTTGACCGGCGACAGTGATGATGGCGTTGCCGCGCTGGAAGTCGAGGCACTTGATCGTGCCGCTGAGCGTGCCGGGATTCGTGGTCGTCGCCGGCGGGCTCGGACAGGGGGTCGGCGTTCCCGCAGCCGCCGGCGCGACACACAGCGATGCACCGGCCAGAACCATCCAAACCATCAATCGCGCAAACATACCGGTTCCCTAACGAAAAATCATGAAGAAGCGTCGCCCGAAAGAGATGAGACTTCGGTCGCATAGGCCGCTCGGGCGGCCAACGCAACCGGCGCCGGATCGCTGCGGCCGCAAACGACGTCAGCAAGGACGCTGCCATCCTTCGCGACGGCGGCCGCCAGTGCTTTTGCATCCCTGGCGCGGGCTAAGGCAGCAAGCCCCCGCAGCCGCCGAATCGCACCGTCTTCGGGGGCGCGGCCGGCGAGGACGAGCCGTAAGGCAACCAGCGCCTCATCCGCCGCGCGGACACCGATCGCCTCGAGGGCCCGATAAAACGGCGCAGCGCGCTCGTCGGTGATCCGCCCGGCGAGCAGCACGGCTATCGTCTCAGCCTTATCCGGCTGTCCATCGAGAAGGTAGCCGTCGAGGGCGGGGAATTGCATGGGATGGGATTTGCGTCCCGCGCTTGGTGCGGCCCCCTTGTTCTCGGTCTCGTCCTGCTCGCCGCCGCACCGCGCGAGGAGTCGCCGGCGGCACCCATCGCCGTGGCCGCCGGACATCCGTCACGCCTGCATTTGCGCGCGACGACGACGCGCATTCGCGACAATCGAACGATCGTTGAAACAGTTGATGTCGCGGGCACCCGGCGTTTGGTGCGCCGCTGTCGCGAAGATTTATGCACCGGCACGTGGTTCGACGGAAAGCAACTCGCCGATTTTGGCATCAACGGTACGCCGTTTCCGCAAACCGGTTCGGAAGTCGACGTCCTCATCACCTATGCCGCAATCATTTCGACCGAATTTGCCGAACCGGATTTCGCGGGCCAAGTGGAACCGCTCGCTGCAGCCGGTGACACCGAGCGTTTTCGCGTTTTGGTTCCGGGCGGCGTTGCGCTCATCGCGGTCGCAAACGCGCGAACGCACGATCTGCTGCGTATCGAAGCGCTCGACGGTTCCGTATTGGGCACGCTGTCGGCCAATCGCGTCGGCGATACCACACTCTACGGCGATCATCCATACCAATCGGTTGTCCGTGTCGCAGAGCCGTTGCGCGGGCCAACCGGTCCGCCGACCACCATCGCCGGCGAAAGCGACATCCCGATCGTCTCGCCGACGCTGCCGATTGTTCCCTGTATCGTCGACGAGCGGCACGCCAACTGCCTGATCGACACGGGCACGACGCCCAGCGGCATAACGCTCGATTTTGCCGAACGACTCAAACGCGAACCGCACGGCGAAATGGAAATATCGGCGCTCGGTTCCTACGTCACCGGCGTGATCGACATCGCGAGCCTCTCAATCGGCAGCGCGACGATCAAGCAGCTGCGCACGGTCGTCGTTCCCCAGACGCGCGGCCTGAACTTCGACGTCATCTTAGGCAGCGATGCGCTGGCCGGAATGCGTATCATCTTCGACCCCGCACGCCACAGCGTACACATCGGCGAAAGTACACTGCACGGCGGTGGAACGGAAATCCCGCTACAGTTTGACGGCGGCATACCCTACGTCAGCGCGAAGTTGAGCGCAACGTCGGCATCGCAGAGACTCGTTTTCGATACCGGCGACAACGGAACGTTTTCCATCCCCTTCGACGCTTACCGCATCAATCAGGGGCTTTTCCCGCCGCTCAAAAACGTGAAGACCTATGGCTTAGGCGGCAGCGCCGACGCGATTTCCGGCCAGCTTCCCAGCGCAAATATCGGCGCGCTCACGCTCGAGCGTGCCGATATTCAAGCCGTGCGCGGACTGCCCGAGGGGCACGTCGGTTACGCCTTAGCCGAACGCTGCGGCCGCCTGGCAATCGATTTCAATCAGCGACGCATCGATTGCTTCGACCGCGAACGCACGCCGCCGAGAATGCCCTAGCCGCGTTATTGATCGCCGCCGCCCGCGACGGCTACGCTGACCGACAGCGTGCCTTTGGGTCCGCGATAGAGTCCGCGTGTGGGGCTGACGTCGGCGTAGTCACGACCGACTGCGAGCAGCACGAACGTGTCATCGACCACGCGATTATTTGTCGGATCGAATCCTATCCAGCCGTAGGGCGGAAGATAGGCCTCGGCCCACGCATGCGACGCGTCTGCACCAAGCACCGGCGTATCGCCGACGTGAATGTACCCGCTTGCGTACCGGGTCGGAATACCGCGCGCGCGGCCAAGCGCGACGAGGACGTGCGCGAAGTCTTGGCAGACGCCCGCGCGCGACACGAGCGTCTCGGCCACGGTCGTGTGTACGGTCGTCAGCCCCGGGCGATACGTAAATGTGTCGTAAATATATCGCCCCGCCGCAAAAAAGTATGCGGCGAGATCGCCATCCGGTGCAGCAATGGTTTCCGTCGCCCGGCGTACGCTTTCGTCGACGATCACGCACGGGCTGTCCCCGCGGAACTGGCCCAACTCCAAGGTAGCCGGGTCACCGCCCTCGCCGGCCACCGTGACCACGCGCGATTCGGCGACGATGCGCAACTCGTGATGATCGGGAATGATGGAAAAATGTTGAACATCGTTGCCGAACCGGTCGACGTACGAAAAAATAGCCGTTGCCGGTGACACGTCGAGCCTGTAGTGCGTACAATACTGGCGTGCGTTCGTTCGCGGTTGCAGGTGAACAACCGTAAAACTTTCGGCCACGCTGCGCGGATACTCGTACCGCGTCTCGTGCCGGACCACGTACTCCATCAGGAGATCAAAACGTCGCTGCGCATCATTGGTGCGATGGCGGTCGGAATACGCGGAAAGTAGATCGTCTGGATCGCAAACGTCAGCTCCTCGAGTGCCGCGACGATCCGGCGCAGAAATACGGGTAGGCCCTCCGCGAACACGTCGGAGATATCGGTAAAGTTGAAGGCGGCACAAAGACGGCCGGCCTGTTTTTCCGCATCGTTGCCGTACGATCGAAACGGTGTCCCCGAAATACGATGGAGTGCCGCCTCAATCTCGTTCACGCAGAAATGCAACGACCGCGGAAAGGTCGGGTCGAACAGGATGAACGCCACCGCGTCGCGCGGGCTGGGTTGGTGCGTCGACGCGCGCGCGAACGGAACGCTCGCGCAGCACATTTCGAGCAGCCGTTGCCATTCCGGCCACGGATCGTCCATCGACTCCATCGTTGCAAGCATGCGCGCCGCCAAATATCCGCGCTCGAAGTAGCGGCCAAGCTGCAAGAAATTCCAGCCGTCGACGTGCAGCAGGGTCGCATCGCTGACACCGGCGATGGCTTGGGCGCGATCGCGCACGCGGCGCAGAAATCGCGATGGACCATCGCGCGTTACCGTCGCGAGCGTCTGTGCATGCACGTCGAGATAGAGTTCGTTGATGTGCTCCCACGCTTCGGTCGAAAGTTCGGCTCGCACACCGATCGCATTCGCGCGCGCAATGCTGAGCGATGATGCGATCGATGATGGGTTTGCGGTATCGAATGCGCAGCGCTGCAGGACCGTCGTCTGCGCGGGCTCCTCGACGAATGTTGTCTGCGGGTCGCTGAGCGTGCCCAGCGCCAGTGCAGTCCGCCACGATCGCTCGGCCCACGATCCGCCCGCGTACATGTCGATCGTGCGCGTGCACGTGACGTCAAGGACGCGTGCAATAGTCTCCGCACGCTCGACGTTGCGGCTAAGCCAATAGAACGATTCGGCAAAACGGCTGAGCACGGGCTAAGACGCCAAAATCCAGGTGTCTTTGCTACCGCCGCCTTGCGAGGAATTGACGACCAGCGAGCCTTCGCGTAGTGCAACGCGCGTGAGCGCAGCAGGCGGAACGTCGATGCGTTTGCCGTACAGCGCGAACGGCCGTAGATCGATGCGCCGCGGAACGAGCGCGTCACCGATCAAGGTCGGATGCGACGAGAGTTGAACGACGGGCTGGGCGATGTAGCTGCGCGGGTCGGCCTCGATCATCCGTGAAAAGTCGTTTCGCTCACTCTGGGTTGACGCCGGCCCAATGAGCATGCCATAGCCGCCCGAACCGTTCGTCCGCTTCACGACGAAACGCTCGAGATGATCGATCACGTGCCGGCGCACCTTGGGCTGCGTGCAATCCAACGTTTCAACATTGTGCAGAATCGGCTCCTCGCTCAAATAAAACCGGATCATATCCGGAACGAAGCGATAGAGGGCCTTGTCGTCGGCCACGCCGGTCCCAATCGCATTCGCGAGCGTCACATTTCCGGCGCGATACGCATTCATCAGACCGACGACGCCGATCGACGAATCGGCCCGAAAATATAAGGGATCCAAGAAATCATCGTCGATGCGGCGGTAAATTACGTCCACCCGCTCAAGACCGCGCGTCGTCTTGAGAAACACGACATTGTCGCTCACGATAAGATCGCGGCCTTCGGCGAGCGGCACACCCATTTGACGCGCGAGCATCGCATGCTCGTAATAGGCGGAGTTGTAGACACCAGGCGTCAGAACGATAACGGTCGGATTGACGGCACGCTGAGGCGCGGACTCGCGTAACGTGCGCAGCAGCCGCAGCGGGTAGTCGTCGACCGGCTGAATATGGTAGCCGTCAAAGAAACGTGGAAACGCGCGCTTGAGGACATCGCGATTTTCGAGTACATACGAAATTCCGGACGGCGAACGGACGTTGTCTTCGAGCACGTAAGGAGCGCCGTTCGAATCCCAGATGAGGTCGATGCCGCTGACGTGGATATAGATATCGTTCGCAACGCGCACGCCCATCATCTCGGGCACATACAGACTTGACGACTGCACGACCTCGCGCGGTATACGCCCGTCGCGCAGAATACGCCCGGCACCGTAGATATCGCACAGAAACGCATTGAGCGCTCGCACGCGTTGGGCGACTCCGTCGGCGAGATGCTTCCAGCGCTCGTACGTAAAGATGCGCGGGATCGGATCGAAGGGCAGAATCCGCTCGGTGCCCGCTGCCTCGGAATAGACCGTGAACGTCACGCCGCGCCGGATGAGCGCCGCATTGATCGCATGTACGCCGCTGGCAAGCTCGGTGTGCTCGAGGGCCGCCAGCGTCCGAGCCAACCGCGCATACTCGGGCCGCGGCGTTAACGGATCGAGCAAGAACTCGTCATACACGCCGGCAACCTCGGGGGGCTGCACTACATCGATCATCAGACAGGCGTTCTTTGGGGCCAACGGTGACGAATCTGTTCGACAGATGAACAACGGGAGGCCGCAAACGCGGCCAGAAAGGCGGTAGCCGCCCCTCCGGTGAGCGCCGGACTCGACGAATGTCGAAAGGCCGGCGATCGTGGCCGGGCAATGCCTCCCTGTCATGGCGAATGCGACGGCGACGCTTACCCTGCGCGTCGGATGCGCGATCGAATACGATTCAGACGCGCCTGCGCACGCCGTTTTTCTGCTACGGCCAGAAAATACGGGCCTCCATGAGGTGCATTCCGAGCGCTGGGAAACGCTGCCCGCCGTGCCGTTTCATGATTTTCTCGATCTCTACGGTAACCGGTTTCGGCGCCTGACGATCCCAGCCGGCCAGTTCTCACTCACGTACGACGCGCGCGTCGAAACCTCGTCCGAGCCGGCGCAAACGGACTGGAATGCTCGCCAAGTGCCGGTCGAAGAGCTGCCGGATGACGTGCTCGTCTACACGCTACCGAGCCGCTTCTGCCTCTCCGACGAACTGTTGGCGAATGCGTGGCGCCTCTTCGGTCATACACCGGCCGGCTGGCCGTGCGTGCAGGCGATCTGCGACTGGGTTCACGGCAATGTGCGCTTCGATTATGCCGCAGCGCGGCCGCTGTTGTCTGCGGCGGATATTTTCCGCGACCGCACGGGGGTGTGCCGCGACTTTGCGCACTTAGCCGTGACGTTTTGTCGCGCAATGAGCATTCCCGCGCGCTATGCGTTCGGTTATTTGCCTGACATCGGCGTGCCGGTTGCGGATTCGCCGATGGACTTCTGCGCGTGGTTCGAGGCGTACTTAGGCGATCGCTGGTGGACCTTCGACCCGCGCAACAACCAGCGCCGAATCGGACACGTCGTGATCGGCCGCGGCCGGGACGCGATCGATGTCCCGATGGTCACGACCTACGGCGACGCCCGGTTTAAGAACATGACCGTTTGGGCCGATCAGATTTTGTGATGGCAACATCGTACGTTCTGGAGCAAGAGTTTCGTTACGACTATCCGGGCCCGATCCACCATCTGCACCATCGCCTCGTCGTCGCACCGCCTGACCGGCATGGCGATCAGCGCCGCGTATCCCATCGCCTGACGGTCGCACCGGATCTGCCCGTTCGTTGGAGCAACGATCCGTTCGGAAACGCAATTGCAACGGTCGATGCGTTGCACATCGAGCACAGCGTCCACCTCTGCTACGAAGCCTTGATCGAGCGCGAAGCCGGCCCGGCGCCGGCGATCGGCGTGCATTGGCTCGACGATTCGCGCTTGCGCGAGCCCTCGCCGCTGACGAACCCGAGCGATGCGCTACGCGCGGCTGCGGAAACGCTTGCCGGTGAGCCCGGCGACGCGCTCGCTCTTGCCACTCGCATAAGCGCACACATCGCCACGCACATGCGTTACGTGCCCGACGTGACGTCCGTAGAAACAACGGCTGCCCAAGCATACGCGCAAGGGACCGGCGTCTGTCAGGACTACGCCCACATCATGCTCACGCTGTGTCGTTTATGCAACGTGCCCGCGCGTTACGTCTCGGGCCACCTGCTCGGCGAAGGCGGCACGCACGCGTGGGTCGAGGTGCTGGCACAGACAGCTCCGCACGGCGAAGCGATGCTGCTCGCGTTTGACCCAACGCACGACCGGCGCACGAATCTCGACTACGTCTTTGTTGCAGCGGGTCGCGATTATGCCGATGTCGCGCCGACATCGGGGCGCTTCGTCGCACCCTACATCGGCCGCTTTACCACCAAGCGCAATGTCGAGCGCATCGACGAGGACGTCGACGCGGCTTAATTCACGAGCCGGCGAGCAGCGCAACGCGCAATGCGTCGAGCGCCGCCCCGACGAGCCACGCTCCGTCGCCGGTAAGACGCGCAAACACGCCATGCGCCAGCGCTCCGGTGCCGATCCGAACGCCGGCCGTCACGTCGGCCGCGCGATCGAGCGCCGCAAGGCAGTGCATTCGTTCTTCTTCTGTGAGCCCGACATATGCCAGCGTGCCGACCGCCGCGGGCGCGGCCGTCTGCGCATCGACCGCATCGTACAACAGCTCGCGCCCATGACGCGTCACGACCGTTCGCAACCGAACGGACGCAGTAGCGGGAACGTGCGCTATCTCCGCAACCAGTACGCGTGCGCCGTCCGCCAGGTCAACCGTCGTCGTCGCTTCATAGTCGGCGTCGGCCGCCGCGATGAGCGGCTCGCCGATCAGTTCGAGCATAGCGTTCTCGCCGATCGTCCACTGCGATCGGGCGCCAGCAGTACGAACACCCCCGAGTAGCCGCGTCGCGGTTTGCTGCGTCACGATGAGGTGTGCAACGGGTGCCAAGCGTCCGGTCGTCGCGACGGCGTCGCCGGCAATAACACCGGGCCCGAGCTGCGCGAGTACGACGAGTGCCGCCCCGCCCCGCGCGAACGGCCGGCTACAGCGCGCGAGGCCGTCGTAGCGTAGACGGTCGACGACCGTGCGCGTTCCGTCGTGACGCGCCGCGATGTCGAGCGTTCCGGCGTTCATCGCGCGACGTCGAGTAGTGCCGCGCGTTCGACAAATCGCACGACTTCTTCGACACCGACGCCGTGGCGTAAGTCGGTGAAGACGAACGCTCGCGATCCGCGCGCGCCCGCCGCGTCGCGCCGCATTCGCTCGAGGTCGGCACCGACGTGCGGTGCAAGATCGATCTTGTTGATGATCAACAGATCGGCGCGCGTGATGCCGGGGCCTCCCTTCGCCGGAATTTTATCGCCGCCCGCCACATCGATGACATAGATCGTAACGTCGGCAAGATCGGGGCTGAACGTTGCAGCCAGATTGTCGCCGCCGCTCTCAACGACGATGAGTTCTAATCCCGGCAAACGCTCCTCAAGATCGGCGATCGCCTGCAGATTCATCGATGCATCTTCGCGGATTGCCGTGTGGGGACAGCCGCCGGTTTCCACGCCGACGATTCGTTCGGCCGGAAGACAGCCGCTGCGAACGAGAATCTGCGCATCTTCTTGCGTGTAGATGTCGTTGGTGACGATGGCCATACTCACGCGGCCGGCCAGCGCCCGCGCGAGATGTTCGGCCAATGCCGTTTTTCCGGCACCAACGGGGCCGCCGATGCCGATGCGTACGGCGCTCACGACGCAAACAACCGCGCGGGCAACCGTCGGTGCCGCAAGCCGTCGATCTCTGCGTGTACCGCGCTCGATGAAAGGTCGTCTAGCGTGCGAACGGCTTGCGCGCGACGCGCATATGCCGCGATTGTTGCGCGTAAATTCCAGCGCGAACGGGCGACGGCGCGTTGGCCCAGCGGCACCGCCCGGGCTGCAACGGACGCATAGGACGCGACGAGCGTCGACGCATGCGCTTGCAGTGCCGTCTCGATATCGGCAGCGATCGCCCGGTAGCCGATCGCAACCGCAAGCGCATGGACCCCCACACATGAACGATCGCCGATCGCCCCGGCATACGCGGCAATTCGGATGTCCGCTAGACCCATCGCACGATAGGTGTCCAGCGTCGCGCGAGCGAGATGTGCATTAGCCAAGCGAATTTCACCGTTCGGCTGAGCTGCCGTCACGCGTGCGTCGAGTGCGTCGACCGTCGCGTCGTCGCGCATGAGGAGCGCCATCGCCGCTCCGTCCAACGTCGCCGAGCCGTTCAATAGCGTCGAGCGAATCCACGCCTCAAGCGTACACGCATCCGCTACACGCCCTTCGACGATCGCTGTTTCCAAACCGAATGAATGTCCGAAGCCGCCTGCCGGAAAGGCGGCTTCGGACATTTGGAGCAACGCGGGCAGATCAGTCATGGCCGTGCGGCGCATGCGCGTGACGAAACGCCGCGGAAAGCACGCGGCGCTCGCGTATCACCGCTACATCCATATCCCGTGCAAGCGTTTCGAGCAGCGGATCGAACCGTACGACGATCGCGTCGCCGTCGCGCTGGATCGGCAGATGACGATTCCCGAGTGCATGCGCAATCTCGAGGGCTTGGGCGATCGTCGCCGGCCGCATCACGAGTACATCATCGGGGACGACCTCGAGTGCAATCACGATGCGTGCATCGGCAAAAATCACGTCGCCGTCGCCGGCACGCTCGTGCGTTTCGAAGCGCAGACCAATATCTCCGGCGCTCGTCGCAAAGCGCAAGACGCGTTTTGCCAAGTCGTCGCTCGCCACGGGCACGCGTTCGATCGCGCGCGCGCCGGTGTCGAACGTCGCCAGGTTCCCGAGAACGTCCGAGCGTGCGGTAAAAGTCAAAACAGGGCATACCGCTGGGTGAGCGGCAACGTCACCGCGGGTTCGCAGCGCAGCAGTTCGCCATCGGCGCGCACCTCATAGGTACGGGGGTCGACGGTGATGTGCGGCGTTGCATCGTTGCGTATCATATCGCGTTTACCGATCGTCCGGCAACCGCGCACGGCAACGTGCGCGCGTCCGGCCGGTGAGCGAGCCGGCAAACCGCTTTCGAGCGACAACTGCGAAACAAACGTCAGGGCACTCGCTTGGGGTGCGCTTCCGTAAGCCCCCCACATCGGTCGCATACGCACTGGCTGCGGCGTCGGAATCGATGCCGACGGATCGCCCATCGCCGCCCACGCGATCGTTCCGCCCTTGAGAACAAGCTCGGGGCGGTAGCCGAAAAACGCCGGCTTCCAAAGCACCAGATCGGCAAGTTTGCCGACGGTCACCGAGCCCACTTCGTGCGCGATGCCGTGCGCAATCGCGGGATTGATCGTATATTTCGCGACGTACCGTTTCACGCGCTCGTTGTCGCTGCCGTCTTTTTCCCCCGGCAGCGGCCCGCGGACTTCGCGCATCTTGTGCGCCGTCTGCCACGTCCGCGTGATTACTTCGCCCACTCGGCCCATCGCTTGCGAATCCGAACTAATCATACTGATCGCACCGAGATCGTGTAAGATGTCCTCTGCGGCAATCGTTTCGCCGCGGATGCGCGAATCGGCAAAGGCGACGTCCTCGGGAATCGACGGATCGAGATGATGGCAGACCATCAGCATATCGAGATGCTCGGCGAGCGTGTTGACGGTGTACGGGCGGGTCGGAGTCGTTGAAGACGGCAACACATAGCTTTCGCCGGCAACGCGAATGATATCCGGTGCATGTCCGCCGCCCGCGCCCTCCGTATGATAGGTGTGGATCGTGCGTCCCGCGATCGCACGCAGCGTCTCCTCGACGAATCCCATCTCATTGAGCGTGTCGGTGTGGATCGCGACCTGAACGTCGCAGGCATCGGCGACGCGCAGTGCCGTGTCGATCGCCGCGGGCGTCGAGCCCCAGTCTTCGTGCAGTTTGAGCCCGATCGCGCCCGCCGCGACCTGCTCGCGCAGTGCCGCTTCGCTCGACGCATTGCCCTTGCCGAGAAAACCGATATTCACGGGCAGCGCATCGACGGCAGCCAGCATGCGCGAGAGATGCCACGCGCCCGGCGTACATGTCGTCGCGTTCGTGCCCGACGCGGGTCCCGTGCCGCCGCCGATCAACGTCGTCACGCCGCTGCCGATCGCGACGTCAACCTGTTGCGGCGAGATGAAATGCACGTGCGCATCGACACCGCCCGCCGTCACGATCGCCCCTTCGCCCGCGATGACCTCCGTCGATGCACCGACGATCATGCCGTCGGAAACGCCGTCCTGCAGCCACGGATTGCCCGCCTTGCCGATGCCTGCAATGCGGCCGTCGCGCAGGCCGATGTCGGCCTTGTAGATGCCGCTTGCATCGATCACGACGGCATTGGTGATGACGGTATCGAGCACGCCTTCGTCGCGCGTGGCATACGGATGCTGTCCCATTCCGTCGCGAATGACTTTGCCGCCGCCGAATGTGATCTCGTCGCCGTACGTCGCGAAGTCGCGTTCGATCTCGACGATCAAATTCGTGTCGCCTAAACGCAGACGATCGCCCGTTGTCGGACCGTAGAGCCGCGCATATGCGGCGCGGTCGATTTTCACCGCGCGCGATTCCGCAAGCCGGCGATTCGCGCTTCGCCGCCGACCGCAACGAGATCGACGGGGCGTTCGATGCCGGGCTCGAAGCGAATCGCGGTTCCCGCTGCAATATCCAGACACATACCGTACGCTACCTCGCGATCGAATGCCAGTGCATCGTTCACTTCGTAGAAGTGCGCGTGCGAACCGACCTGAATCGGACGGTCTCCTTGATTTGCAACATGCACGGTCGCGCGACGGCGGCCCGCCCGCAGCTCGATCGTCCCCGCCAGGGGAAAAATTTCGCCCGGCTTCACGGTATCGGCTCGTGAATGGTGACAAGTTTGGTGCCGTCGGGGAACGTCGCTTCCACTTGCACCTCGTCGAGCATGTCCGCGACACCGTCCATGACGTCGTCGCGCGCGAGCACGGTACGGCCGCGATCCATAAGATCGGCGACGGAAGCCCCGTCGCGCGCACCTTCGAGCACGAACGACGACAAAACCGCAATCGCCTCGGGATAGTTCAGGCGCAAACCGCGCGCGCGCCGGCGCCATGCCAAATCGGCAGCATAGCTTAGTAGGAGTTTATCGCGTTCGACGTCGGTTAAGCGCACGGTCTCTTAAATCGTTGCGACGGCTCCGTCACTGCGGCCTTTCGCCAAACGGCGTAAATATGAACGCGGTTCAGCGAGGGCATGCCGAACGGAATCCTTGCATTCCCGAGGAGAGAACTACCAGGAATAACAGGCGCGCAGTCGCACCACCACTTGCTATGCAAGCTGTTCGGGCCCGCACGACGGGCCGTGACCCCTATGCCCTGCGAACGGGGATTGGTCTGGCCGCCGTCCATGTCGGTGCCCTCGGTGTGCTCATTCCGCACACGTTTAGCTGGAGTGGTGTTGCTGTCGCCGTCGTTCTGTATTACTTAACCGGCGCGATCGGAATCTGCTTGTGTTTCCACCGCGTGCTCACGCACCGCAGCCTCAAAGTCGTCAAGCCGCTTGAATACGCGATTGCGATTCTCGGTACGCTCGCACTTCAGGGCGGACCGATCGAATGGATCGCAACGCATCGCGCGCATCATGCGCACACCGATAAAGAAGGCGACCCGCACGATGTCCACCGCGGCCTGCGCTGGGCGCACATGCAGTGGCTGTACCGTTATAACGATGCGCGACCGAGCAAAGCCGAGCAGGCCCGCCTTGCACCGGACCTCGTAAACGACAAATTCTACGTGTTTCTGGAAAACACGTACCTGCTTTGGCAAGTCGCGCTCGGCGTACTCTTGTTCGCGCTGGGCGGCTGGTCGTGGGTGATCTACGGTATCTTCGTTCGCTGCGTGGCGACGTACCACATCACGTGGCTCGTCAATAGCGCTGCGCACAACGACGGCTACCAGACCTACCGTACCGGCGACCGGTCCACCAATAACTGGTGGGTGGCGCTACTCGCCTGGGGCGAGGGTTGGCACAACAACCATCACGCGTTCCCGTTCTCGGCGCGCCACGGCCTGCGCTGGTTCGAGCTGGACGTCACCTGGATCACGATCAAAGTTCTGACCGCGCTGCGCCTCGCGCGCGACGTCAAACTGCCGACCGAGGCGATGATCGCACGGCTTGCGTTCAAGCCGCGGCTACCTGTCCGAAACCCCTAGGTACGCCGCGCGACGACCGCGCCTTCGGGCGCGGACGGCGGGGGTTTCTAGTCGAGGTCCGCTTCGAGCGCTTCGGCGGTTCGCTGCATCACCTTGGCGAGCAAGGCAATCGCGCCGGCGCGGTTCGTGTTGAGCAGCATGTATTGCATGCGGTCGTTGGGATGGAGCACGACAAATATACCCTTACTGCCGGTCGTGATCGACTTAACGATCCGATCGATAAAGGCCTTATCTTCCTCGTCCAGCTGTATGGCTGAACCCTCTTGCTCTTCGCGCAAGAGCTTGTTCAGAAACGAGTCGAGATTCTCCGGTACATCCATGTTAAAAACCGCACCCTCGTTGAAGCGGGCGTATCTGTAAGAAATATCGGCCGCCGTTCACGGAACTGTAGGTGCCTGCCTGCTCGGCGAGCCGACATGTCAAAAATCCACCATTACGGCCGATACCAGTGGTATGAACCGGCTGCTTGCCGGAGCGGCGTTGTGCTTATGCACAGCGCTCGTTCCACATTTTGCCTGGGCCGACGAACAGGCCCCCGATCTGCGAACCACGGCCGTCTCGATACCCGTGCTCGAAACGCCTGCTGCAACGCACCGCAATCGCTTCGTGCGCCCGCTTATGTACGCGCTTCAGGCCTTTGATGCCGTGCAGACGGCCAACGCCCTGCGCAAAACCGGGCGCTATGAATCCAACGGCATGTTGCGACCGTTCACCCACGGCGGAGCACCGACGATTTTCGCGGGTTTTGCCATCGGCGATATTCTGCGCGACAAACTCTTCGCGCACGCGCGGGCTTCCCACCGCGATGCAATCGACGCGGCGCAAGCGCTCTCCAATGTCGAGGGTATCGTCACGACGGCCCACTCGCTGCGCGGACCCTAGCGACAATCTCCGCCGCGACGGCGACATCGACGCTGCCGATACCGAGCGACACGAATAATGTCGGCGCGGTACCACGCGTTGCACCATCGAGTTCACAAATCGTATTCCATTTCTCGGCGCCCGCGGCCAAGGCAAGTAACAAGTCGCCGGACTCAACGCGCGCTGCCGCACGCGAATCGACCGCGATCGACGCCCGCACAACGAATGCCGGCGGGATTTCGCGTTTATCGCACACGCATGCACCGATTGCGTTCACATGCACGCGTGCCGCTAGCGCGCCGTCGCCGAACAATGGCTTTTCCGAGCCCGTCGTCGTGGTGACGACATCGCAGCCGGCCACGGCGGCGTCAGCGGTATCGAAGGTTCGTGCATTCAGACCGAGGGTTCGAGCGCGAGCCGCAAGCGCGCCGGCATGCGCCGGCGTCCGCGACCATACCGCAAGCTCGTCGATCAAACCGGCGCGCGCGAATGCATCCAGATGCGCGTTGCCTTGCGCCCCCGCGCCAAGAATCGCATGCCGGCCTTTCGCTCGCGCCGCCATCAAGCGGGTCGCAACAATCGACATCGCCGTCGTGCGGTACCGGGTGAGCGCCTCTGCGGCAACAATTGCATCGAGTACACCGCTATGGGGATCCAACAATATAACGACCGCTTGATGCGTGGGCGCTGCGGCTGCGGCATTTGCGGGAAACGCCGCCACGAGCTTCGCTCCGAGCGCGCGCCCGGCGATAAGCGCCGGCATTGCCGCAAACCAAACGTCGCCGTGGCGCAGCGACGCGCGGACCGGCACGACGGCATCGCCGCGACCCTGGGAATGAATGACGTCCGTGACGAGCGCCGGCACGTCGAGCGTCTCGAGCACTGCCTGGGCCTGCTCTTCATCGACAATGAGCATTCGGGAGTCTTTGACAGGCCGCCACGGAAGCCCGACCTCGCGGAATCGCGATACCATGCGACAAAGAACCGGGCGATGAGTACGCGCGCCTTCGCCAGCGATAACAATGCCGGGGCCCATCCCGACGTCCTAGCGGCCATTGCCGCCGCCAACGACGGCCACGCGGCCGGATACGGCGGCGATGCCGTCACCGCGCGAGCCGAGGAGCACTTCCGCGCAATTTTGGGCCCGGATGCGCGCGTCTTCTTCGTCTTCGGCGGCACCGGCGGCAATGTGGTCGCCTTAGCGGCCGCACTGCGCCCCCATCAAGCGATCATTTGCCCGAACACCGCGCACCTGAATGTGGACGAATGCGGCGCCTACGAACGGTTCGGCGGCGGTAAGCTCATCGACGTGCCCGTTGCCGGCGGAAAACTCACCCCGGCCGACGTCGAAGCCGCCATTCACGGCATCGGCGATCCGCATCACGTTCAGGCTGCGGCAATTTCGATCTCGCAATCGAGCGAACTCGGCACGGTTTATAGCGTCGACGAATTACGCGCGCTCGGCGCTGTCGCGCGAAAACACAACCTGCTCTTTCACATGGACGGCGCACGCATCGCGAATGCCGTCGCATCGCTCGAAGTCGATCCGCGAGCGTTACTCGTCGACACCGGGGTTGACGTGCTCACATTCGGTGGCACGAAAAATGGCTTGCTCTTTGGGGAAGCGATCGTCTTTTTGCGTCCGCATCCTGCCATCGAAGCGTTGCCGTTCGTGCGCAAACAGGGCATGCAATTGCCCTCGAAGATGCGCTTCGTCGCTGCGCAGTTCGAGGCGCTCTTGCACGATGGCCTTTGGCTGCGCAATGCTGCGCACGCAAATCGCATGGCGCGCCGGCTCGCCGACCGCGTCACGGCGATCCCCGGTGTTCGCATCGCCTATCCGGTTCAAGCCAACGGCGTTTTCGCGGCACTACCGGCGGATGCGATTGCGCCGCTGCAAGCCGTGCGCCGCTTTTATGTCTGGAGTCAGACCGAATCCGTCGTACGCTGGATGACCGCATTCGATACGACCGAAGCCGATATTGACGCCTTCGCCAGCGAAGTTGAACGCGTCGTTACCGGCGGAAAAACGCTTGCGGCAACGTAGTTCAGCGCGGCTTTGCCAGCGAATCGATCATCGCTTGTGCGTCAGCGCGATGCCCACCGTCCGGCGCAAGCTCTAAGTACTTTCGCAGTGCTTCGATCGTACCGGGCGCAACACGCCACTTCCCATCCGCGTCCGGCTTGCCTAAACCAAACATAACCGAGCCTTTGACGATGTACGCATCGGCTCGCGTGGGCTCCAGCGCTATCGACTTGTCGCATACGGCAAGCGCGCGCTCCATCTCGCCCATGTTGTAGTAGCCGGCGCAGAGATTGAAGTACGCAACGCCCTGATACGGGCTCAACATCGCGCCTTTTTCGCCCGCCGTCGTGGCATCGGTCCATCTCTTCAGCTTCGCATTCGCGTTAAACTCGGCGAAATAGGCATTTGACATCTCGATGTCACGTTGTTGCGGAGTCAGCGTGGCGGGTGCGGCGCCTCGCAGCAGCAGGATCGCGGCATCGTAGGATTTGAGCGCGTCGTCGTATTGCCCGAGATAATACCGTGCGTCGCCGAGGCCGCGCTGCGAGCGCCATTGCTTCGGATCGATGAGTACGAGCCGGCGATATTGATCGGCGGCTTCCTGGTACCGTTTTGCCTTGAGCGCATCCGCAGCGCTCTCGCTCAACGTTGACTGTGGCGGCGCGCTTTGTCCGAGCGCAACGGAGTGTGAACCCAGGAGGGCACACGCGACAAGAAAACCGGCCAAAACGCGCATACGCATCGTCTTCTCCCGTCGAGCGCGAGGGGCAGTAGGCTTGCTCGCTTGCCGCCTCTTTCCTCCGGTCGGCTAGGCCGGCCGCATACGCATAAATGCCCGGGCAATCAGCAGGACGATGATCGCACCGACGAACGCGACGCCGATGCTATAAAGATTGAGGCCCGTCGCTCCAGCGGCGCCGAACTGGCGAAAAATCCATCCGCCGAGGAATGCGCCGACGATGCCCAGCACGATATCGCTCAAGAAGCCGCCGGTCCCGTCCGGCACGACCACACGAGCCAGAAATCCGGCGATCAATCCGACGATAAGAAACGAAAGCAGATCCATCTTCTCCCCTTTGTTTTACGAGTAGACGACGGACGTATTCCCGGATTCGGTCACATTGACGCTTGCCTGCCATACCCAGCACGGCATTAAAAAACGGAGCCAGACAACGTCTGGCCCCGCAACATGGCTCCCGAGCTTGGACTCGAACCAAGGACCCGCTGATTAACAGTCAACTGCTCTACCAACTGAGCTACTCGGGATCGTTTTTCAGCACTTCTCAGCGACCACCGACGATTCCACGGGCCCGCCGACGTCCCTCCAGTTGCGCGGGCTATGCCGAGGGCTTGTCTGGGGCCGCCCAAGGGATGCCGATAATCTCAGAGTGAGGTCCAAATCCCCCAGACTTCCTACCCACGATTGCCGCTCGCGCTGAGCGCCGGTTTTGCGACACCATCTCATTAGACGCGACCGTCTCATACGACGCCTTGCTGATGCAGTAAGGGCGCCGCTGTGCGTTATCGATGCACCAGTCGGCTTCGGGAAAAGCGTCCTCATCGGCCAGTTCCTCGAAACGGAATCACGCGAGCATATCTTATACGAAGTTGCGCCGAATACGACGCTGGGCGGATTCGCGCGCGGGTTCGCCGACGCACTCAGTACACGCGACCCTGGCGCGCGACTCTCTTTCGCGAGCGCATACGATCGGGCAGCGCAATCGAAACAACCGTCCGCACATCTCGCATATTGGCTGATAGAACACGCGCGCGATCTTTCGCTGACGATCGTCGTCGATGGCGTCAACGATGCCGCCGACGATCCGGCAACGATGGACTTTCTGGTTCGGCTCATCGACGCAACGCACGAGCATCTTCACTGGATTGTCGCGACGCGATCGACCGCTCTCCTTCGCATCCCGTCGTGGATGGCGAACGGCGTCATGGAACGATCGATCGACATCACAGAACTTCGATTCAACTCCGATGAAATCGCCAACCTCGCTCGTGCTTACGATCCAGATCTCTCTTTCATAAGGAATGGCAGCTTGCCGAAAAGCAGTTGGCCCGCTGGAGTGGATTTTTCCCTTTTCAGCGCCCATGAGATGGGCAGATCCATCGCAGATATCAAAGACGGCGACTACGAGTCGCTGTCCGCTCAACTCTTTGCCATTGTGCCGGTCGACGCACGGCAGCTGCTCGTGGCAACATGCCTTTTAAACATCATCGACGAGCATGTGGCCGTAGAGGTTGTCGACCGCGATGCCGGCACGATCCTGCGTCAGCTTCGTGCGACGTTTCCTTGGATGTTCTCCGTCAGCGGAAGTTTGCTCCGCTACCACGACCGGTTTCGCGCATTTCTCCATGCGCAGCTCGCGTCCGCAGGCGTCGAGAGCGCCGCGATGGCGCTCAAGGTCGCCGACATACTTGACACCAAGGGGCACGTGGCCGAAGCACTTATGCTCTTGACCCAGTTTCCGCATGCCGCCAAGTTGACCGAAATCGTCGAGCGCCACGGATTTGATCTCATCGATAGTGGCGACGCCGAGGTTGTTGGCAGCGCGCTTGCAATTCTCGGTCGCCCCACCGATAAGAATCCTATCGTTATGGCAGTGCGCGCGATGTTGGACGCGCGACTAGGGCGCTCCGATACGGCCGAAGCCTGGTACCGGTTAGCAATCGACGCGCTTGCGGACGACCCCCGCCGAGGTGACATCGTCTATCGGTATGCGCACGAATTGGCACGCGGTTATCGGGTAGATTGGATCGACCTACTCAAACCGTGCGCGGACGCCGACGCGCTATCCGATGACACGCGCGCAATGCGTTGCTCACTTCTGGCACAAGGCTATTCTATCGCGGGAGATCGCGATCTCGCGGCCGCGTATTTGCGGGAAGCGCTCGCATTTGCTTCGCGGAGCGAGAGCGCCGTCATTCACGCCACCGTCGATGGCCGTGCCGCATTCATCGCAATGAACGAAGGCGACGGCGCGATTGCAAAATCATACGCGATACGAGCCGCGGAGCGCGCCGTAGCGAACGACCTGTACGATTTAGCGGCGCCCTTGTATACTGTCCTCTTCGTTATCGCGTACGATATAGAAGACGACGCCCTGGCTTCGTTCGAGTATCTCGGTAGAATCGCGGCTTATAGCATCAAGTCCGGAAACATTCAGCAAAACTTGTGGGCGCTAGCTGCTCGTTACGGCTTATTGATGGAGCGCGGTGAAGAAACCGCAGCGACGCATCTCAGCACGTCGCTGCACTCGTTTGATTTGCACTATTTATCGCCTGCCTTTGCAGATGCACTCCTACCAAGTCAGGCACTTTCCGCATCTTGGCGTGGCGATTTTACCCACGCCCATGCGTTGTTGCTCCCAAGCGCGGAGACACAAACTGACCCGGAGCGGCGAGCTTTGCGCTGGGCCGAAGTGGCCTTCTACGCCGCCGGCGCCGGCCTGCTTAACGAGGCGCGGCATGAGCTGTCGAGTGCAGAACGCGAAATAAAGCAGTGCGATGAAATCACCCCAAGACTTGTTCGAGCCGAAGTATTACTCGCGTTTGCTAACTTTTTCATCGATGACATCGAATCGGGGGATCGCATTTTGGATCGTGTGAAGCAACTTCAATCGCACACGGTTCGGATGCACGCTTTGGCGGGCACGCTCGAAACGTTCGCTGACTGGTGGCGAAGCGATCGACACGCTATGGCCTTGACGCGATCGCTTGAACGTCTCGAAAACCTCCAGCTGGGCGGCTTCGCGCGATCGCTTGAAGCCGTGCCCATTTCGGCCGCCCGGACAGCTCGCCTACGCTCGGAGAACTCTGGCCGATGAACTCACACTATGGAGGGTCGGCGTTGTCAGAGTTCGTCCGCCGACGGCGCGCCGAAATTGTCCACGCCGTATTGGCACCACAGCAGCATCCCGCTCCGACGATTGGGATGCATCTCCGGATCGAAGAATTACTGGATGTTGTCGCTCGTTCGGCGACAACGGACGACGCGCAGCTGTTTCGCAGTCATGTCGAAACCATCGCTGCGCGTATTGACGGTGCGCCGGCCCTGCGCGAAGCCATCACCGGCATGTGGTCATCGATGGATCACCTGCTCGATCCGGCCGGTTCAGATGACGCAAAAATCGTACGCAATCAGCTCAAAGCACTCGAGCTCGAAGCCATGAGGCTCCTTGCGCAGCACATCACCCCTCATCATACAAGCACGCGAGAAACGTTTGATGAGGTCGACGCGGCGATCGAAAATCTCGTCGCTCGATTGGATGTGTCCTCGCCACTCACAGCCGAGCATTCTCGCGCCGTTTCAGCCTGGTCGGCGCGACTCGCGCGACGAATGTCCCTGTCTGACGAGGACTGCAACAAAGCACGCCGCGGCGGACTCATTCACGATGTCGGCAAAGCCACGACACCGGCCGACATTCTGGATGCCCCGCGAAGCCTCACGCCGGAGGAATGGACAATCATGCGGTCCCACACAACCGCCGGCGCAGCGCTCGTTGAGTCCCGGGAATTGCTCACGGACCTGCTCCCGGCCGTGCGCAGTCATCACGAGCGCCTGGACGGCAAAGGCTACCCCGATGGCTTAAACGCCGCGCAGATCTCGCTATCGGTGCGAATTGTTACCGTGGCGGATTGCTTCAACGCAATGGTCGGCCGGCGCCCGTACCGCGCTCCGATGCCTCCTACGCGTGCACTTGAAGAACTCTTCCGACATCGCGGTACGCAGTTCGATCCCGATGTCGTTGACGCGATGATCGGCATCGTCGACGGATGAGACGCAATGTCATCGAGGTGGTATAAAATGGTACGCATGGTATGCCCTTTTCTTGTAAAGCTTCGCAACTAAACGCCGAATAAATAGGCGGGTGACATCCGCGCGCAGTGCTGGAGACGTTCGTTAAGCATGAAGAATTTCGGGGCACGAATCGCAGGAGCGACCTGTATTGTCGTTGCTCTTGCTGCATGTAGCGTGGGCAACGGCTCGTCTGGGATCCCGAACGTTCGTCAGCCGGAAATGATGCGCGCAATCCCGATCCAAACGCCGTCACCCACGCCTGCTCCCGGACTACTCGGCGGATTGCTGGGAACCGTGACGGGTCTCGTTGGTAATGTTGCGTGCGGGGCTCCCATCGTCGACACGGTAGCGTGTACCGCGGTCGAGCGCAATGTGCCCGTGCTGGGTGCCGGCGCGAATCCTTCGCAAATTCCGGGATATCATCCGGCCGATCTACAGAGTGCCTATAGTTTACCGTCCGCTTCGGCGGGTTCGGGACAGACGATTGCCATCGTCGTTCCCTACGACAATCCAAATGCTGAAGCGGACCTTGCGGTCTACCGGGCGACCTTCGGTTTGCCGGCGTGTACCTCGAGCAACGGCTGCTTCCAAAAATCCGTCCCGGCGTCAACGCAGACAAACGTTGCGTGGGGCGAAGAGATGTCGATAGATCTCGACATGGCATCGGCGACGTGTCCGAATTGCCGGCTGCTTGTCGTCGAAAGCAATTCGACCGACACGACCGTACTTGCGGGCGCCGTAGCGACAGCGATTCGTCTTGGCGCGACGGTCGTCAACAACAGTTACGCATCGCCCGAAGCCAGTGATGCAACGGGCCAAGATGCGCTCTGGAATCATTCCGGCGTCCCGATCGTCGCCGGTGCCGGTGACTCCGGTTACGGCGTTATGTGGCCGGCGTCTTCGACGTATGTTACGTCAGTTGGCGGAACGACGCTCGCGCGCGACGCAAGCGCACGAGGCTGGAGCGAAACCGTTTGGAGCAGCACCGGAAGCGGCTGCAGCGCGTACATCGCGAAGCCCGCGTGGCAGCAAGACGGCGGTTGCGCCGGGCGAACCGTCGCCGACGTTGCGGCAATTGCCGATCCCAATCCCGGCGTCGCCGTCTATGACTCGTACGGCGTGAACGGCTGGCTCGTTTTCGGCGGCACGAGCGTTGCCGCCCCGATTGTCGCGGGCACATATGCACTCGCCGGAAACGGTCGCTCGATTAACGACGCGTCGCACATCTACGCAAGCGCAAGCGGGCTTAACGATATAACCACGGGTAGTAACGGATCGTGCGGCACGTATCTCTGTAACGCGGGCGCCGGCTACGACGGCCCGTCGGGTCTCGGATCGCCGAAAGGTATTTCCGCCTTCTAAGAGCAGCGCACCGCGTGCGCCGCTATATGCAGAAGTGTCGATCGGAACTTCTCGGGCTCCTCGTAGTGCGGCATATGCGCTGATTTTTCGAACCAGACGACGTGCTTTCCGGCCGGAGCTGCGAGGCCTTCAAAAAAAACTTCGGCGATTGCGGCGGGCGCAACTCGGTCGTAGCGCCCTTGAAGGAGCCAGAACGGAGCGCCGAGCTGCGCGATGTCGCGCGCGAGATCGCGGTTTCCGACTTCGTTCAAAAGGTGCGTTAGCGAAAATTGCATCCCCGCGATTGAGCGCGCGATGTCCGACGGCGAGTACTCCGGTGCTCGCAGTAGCTGCCCGAGGATTTCGCGTTGCAGAGAACGCATGGTCCACGCGCGGTGCATCCCGCCAAAATTCGCAATCCATTTTGCCTTTGCGCGAAATGCGGCCGGCGTCGTGTGAGGCGGGCGACCCAGCTTTCGGAGTTCACGCTGCGCACGACCGTTCTTCCGCGACACGGCTTCATGTACCGCAAAGTCGTAGGCTGTGTGCTCCGCCGAGCCCCAGGCGATATCCGGTCCGTTGGCGATCACGGCATCGGCGGCATCGGGATAGCGCCACCCCGTGAGCAGCGCAATCGTGCCCCCAATGGAAAATCCGGTCACCAACAGCGGTTGTTTGGGGAAGCGCTTGCGCAGAGCATCGGCGACCATGCGAGCATCCTCGACGAGTTGATCGTATGTCATCGATTCGGGTGCGAGGGACCGTGAGAAAGACTTGCCGGCGCCGCGTTGGTCCCAGTAGGCGACGACGAAGTCGTCTTCAAGACGCAATCGCCGTTGCAGCGATTTCCGTTCCGCAATGCCGGGAAGCCCCGGACCCCCTTGAATCCAGAGAAGGACGGGCGCACGGCGATCGCGTCCGCACAGACGAACCCACTGCGCCGTACCGTTCACCATCATTCGTTCAAGCACGTCGATTGGCGTTCGCTCGCTTTTCAGCGACAAGCTTTTATCCACGAGCCTGCCGCGCAAGTGCGGCACGCAACGAGGTACACAGTACCGGCCACGCTGTCGCCGCTGATTTACTGTCGATTTCTCCAAAATAGCGAAAGCGCGCGATCTGTGTAAGGCTTCCGAGGACGATCGCCACCGGAACCGCGAGATCGGGCCAAGCCGGCACGCGGCTCTCAGATACTCCCGCGCTGATGAGTCCGCGGACCAACCCGACGAACGACTGTTTTCGCTGCACGGCGGAGAGTTTCGGCCAAAACGTCCGCAGATGATCGTTGACATAGAGAATTGCGTCGTTATTTTCGTCGCTCATCTGCGAAAAAGCCCCGATCATCGCTTCGAGTTTCAGATCGAACGTCGGCTGCGCTTGAATTGCACCGTCGATCCGAACGTACAGTTGCCGATAACAGGCCACGAACAAGTGTAGCGCGAGATCATCTTTGCTCGCGAAAAACTTATAGAGCACCGGATTGCTATATCCGGAGCGCTCGGCAATATCGCGAATGCTCGTCTCGCAGAGACCATCGCGAACGAATAGGGAGAGGGCCGCCTTAAGAATCTCTTGCTTCGATGGCGCATCGTCTTGAGAGATGAAAAATAGCGGGGTACCGGACGATTGTGCCATTTCACCCCGAGGTTAGCAAATGCTAACTCAGCCTGTCAAGCGCTCTTCCCGCGATCGCGGGCCGCGTCGGCACGGTAAGCGAGGAATTTGCGTGCCGCTTCTTGTATTTTCCGGTACCATGATTTAGCGGATTCGTCTTGATCCGGCGCCCTGTGCGCCACACTTTCCCCCCTTTTTTCGGCAAGACGGAACTCTCATGGCAACCACTTCTGCACGCGCGGAAAGCGTTTTTCGCTCCCCGGCGTTCACGCGATTCTATTTTGGTCAGGCACTGAGCTACGTGGGCGATGGCCTCCGCACGCTTGCGATTCCGCTACTCGTTTTTAAGTTGACGGGATCGGCGCTCTCGCTTGGCGTGACGTTTGCGCTTGAGATCGTTCCGTTCGCGCTGTTCAGCCTCGTCGGCGGATCGCTCGCCGACCGCCTCGCACGCCGCCGCCTGATGCTCACCTGCGACATGATTCGTTTCACCATCATGGTGCTGTTCACCGTCGCGTACGCAACCGGCAAGCTGACGTTACCGCTCCTTTATATCGGCGTTGTGTTGCTCGCAATGTCGGGCGCGATCTTCCTGGGCTCGCAGTCATCGAGCATTCCGTATTTGCTCGGCAAGAATCGAGCGAAGGCCGCCGTTTCCGCGCTGATTGCAACCGAGCAAAGCGTGAATCTCATCGCCCCGCCCGTCGGCGGTGCGATGTTCGCACTCCTTGGACCGTTGCCCGCGCTCGCCATCAATGCGCTCACGTATCTAACATCGCAGATCTCCATTGCCTCTGTCGCGGATTTTGGTCCGGAACGACCCAGTGGGATACCGAACTTCGGTGAAATCGCGACCGACATCGTGGCCGGTTGGCGATTTTTGACGGCCGATATCGCCCTGCGCAGCCTCACGTTCGCTCAACTCGGCATGAATACGTTCGGTATCTTGGGCTTCGTTGCCGTCATTCCGTATTTCAAGCGCGAATTCGGCGCAAGCGACCCCGTCGTCGGCCTCGCCTTCGGCGCGTTCGCACTCGGAGCCGTCGCGGGATCGGTCGTCGGCGGAAAGACGCACTGGCCGTTCGGCCGCGCCCTGATCATCGCGCATATCTTCGACGCGATTGCGTGGTCGCCCACGATCTGGACGCATTCACTGTTCGTCGCGATCG
>Ga0302325_10001545_pt1 | contig 58529 bp, 36 predicted proteins | sample Palsa_T0_2_FD_201948 | JGI IMG/M metagenome (GOLD analysis project Ga0302325, IMG submission 201948) | Peat permafrost microbial communities from Stordalen Mire near Abisko, Sweden - Palsa_T0_2 | ecosystem: Environmental > Terrestrial > Soil > Palsa > Peat permafrost | place: Sweden: Abisko... | reverse complement strand
CGAAGGCCTGGAGGTTGCATCCTTGTCCGATGTACCAGGAGTTAGGGTTGCGTTCTTTGCTATAGTCGGTGAAATAGGTGGAATTCGCTACGACCAGATCGGCCTTGCCGATGAGTTCGGGTTCGAGTACAGCCGTATGTTTCTTCCAATAGTCGAAGCCCTGGAGGAAGTCCCGCATATAGTAGATGTATAGGGCGGGACGGAGCATTTCCTTGAGGTAAAAGCCGTTGTAGATATCGTTGTCGTTGAGAAGGATGATCTGTTTAAAGCCGAGCCTGGAGCAGGCTTTGCGGATCTCCGCGGCATAGCGCCGGTTGTTGACGTAATTGACTATTTTGAACAGGCCGGTTGCCGGCAGCCAATTGGCGGATTCAGTTAGACAAGCAGGGTAGAATTCCCAGAGATTATTGTCTATTTGGCGGATGGGTTCTTCTTTGTTGCGGAGCAGCTTAATGTGTTTGCTGACGTGTGGGTCGGTGCCGGCGAGGTAGATCTTCCGTTTGAGGGGGATGTTCACATAGAGTACCCTGTTTTTTTTTGCGAGGCGGTAGGCGATGTCTTTTGCGTTGCAGCCGAGGTCAACGTACCATGGTTGGAGTCCTATTATAACAAAGTCTTTGTTGGCGATATCGGTCATTGGGTTCGGGATTGGTGTTTTTTTGGGGCTGTTGGGAAACAAATATAAAAAATATTCATGTCAAAAAAGGCCAATTTGGCTATTTTTGTGATCAAAATCTGTGCCTCACGTAATGATCTATGATCAGAACAAGAAAGAGAGGACTACTAACGTTTCTATTTAAAGACCGTTTTGGAAGCATTTTTTTCGAAGATATTGTCCAGGGTCGGGGTTCGTGTACCGAGGCCGGTGCTTAGTTTTCTGCTAAAGGGCCTGATCGTTTTTGTTATTTGGAAGGTTCTTTATCTTGCCCTGCTCTTACCTGCCAGGGTGCCTGACAGAGCGCTTACGCGCCTGGTTGGTTTTTCCACGGCTTACGTGCTTAATCTCTTTTCCCCAGGGACCGCTTATACGGCGATCGAGGTGAGGGATGACTATGTAGAGGACGGAACGGTCCACTTCAGCACCAGCGTCGATATCCGTCGCGGCGGGATGCAGACCCTCAGGGTGGCAGACGCTTGTAATGGATTGGAATTGATGGTGTTATATGTGGGCTTCTTTTTTTGTTTTCCGGGTGCCCTCCGGCGGAAGTTATTTTTTGCTGTTGGGGGTTGTGTATTGATCACGCTCGTGAATATTCTGCGTTGTGCCGTCCTGGTAGAGATCTTTATAAAATACCGGGCATATCTGGATTTTTCCCATCATTTTGCTTTCACTTTTATTATCTATGCGCTGATCTTCCTCCTTTGGTTCTTTTTTACCAAAAATCTTTCTCCAAATGGCCGCAAAGCAAGCGCGTAAGGGTTTTTTTATCATTGGGCTGTTGGCGATCGTACTATTGTATTGCGTCTATTACCTTTTTTTTGTTTATGGGATGTTTATCGGGATGGCTTTAAGGCCCCGGCATTTTATTAAACTGGTATTTGTGGTGCTGGTGTATGGGGCGGGTTTTTGGGCTTTGCGGAGGAGTTCGGCTGTTTGGGCGGCGAAGGTTTGGCATCTCTTGTATGGTCTGACTATTTGTGTCCTGGTGGGGATGGTGGTTTATGACTGGGGGGTGTCGAGGCTATCTGCTTCGTCGCGTTCTATTGCCGATGATCTGCAGGACTTTTTGGTGTCGCCGCTGCCGTATATCTGCATAGAGTTGCTTCGGCGGAGTTTTTTTGCGGTCGGGAGTGATCGGCGAAAGGTGCTATAAGACTTCGGGCTGTCTGGCGTCATTTGCACTTATGAGAAAAAACCCTTATTTTAAGCCGTGTCTGCCAACCCTTTGTATTATGCTTATGGAATTTGCCCCTTTTCGCCTTTCGGTTTCGGTTGTATTTTTCAATTTGCTGGTTTTAAGCGCCAGCGGACAAAAAAAAACCTCAAGCATCAAAGGAAGGATCCTCGCGGCCGATGGGAACCCCGCTTATGTTACCGTAGAGCTAAAAAGCCTGAAAAGGATAACGGTGACGGATAATAACGGCAATTTCAGACTGAACCGGCTTCCTGCGTTACAGGACACCCTTGTCATCACATCTGTTGAATCCGGGACCTATTCACAGCCCATCGCGCTTAAAAAAAATGAAGCCGCAAACCTGGGGGATGTGCATCTTTCCTTCAACGTCAGGCAATTACAGGATGTGGAGGTAAAAGGTCGCCTTGCGCGTTCCTACAAAAGCGATTATTCATTTTTTGGAAACAAGACAGAGACTCTAACAAAGGATATACCGCAATCCATTTCCGCGGTCACCAAAGAGCTGATAAAAGACAAAATGGAATTTACACTAAAGGATGCCATGGACGAAGTGGCCGGTGTCAATCAATATTCCGGTTTTGATGAATATACGATCAGGGGGTTTCGGGCCGAAAATTCGCGGGATATCAATGGGCTAAGGGGTTATAATACGACCTATACGAGCTCCATGCTGGTGAACATCGAACGGGTGGAAGTAATAAAAGGCCCTACGGCAACTCTATACGGCAACTGCGACCCGGGTGGCACCATCAACCTGGTCACCAAAAAACCCCTTGCAAATAGCGAATCCGAGATCGACATTTACGGCGGAACCTGGGACCATTTTCGTGCCCAGGGCGACGTCACCGGACCATTAAACAAAAGCAAAACCTTATTATATCGGTTTAATGCAGGATATGACATTACCAATTCCTTCCGCCATGAACAACATTCAAATTCCTTTGAACTGGCGCCGTCGGTCTCTTATATTCCCAGTGACCGGTTGCAGGTGAATCTCGATCTTTCGGCATCGCACATCAATACGGTACTCGATTATGGCCAACCGGGCTATCTGGGTAGTCCGGTTAATAATGTATATTCAACCCCTATTTCTCTTTCAGCCAGCCAGCATGGCGACTACCTGCGCGAAACGGATATCGCCGCCATCGCCACGGTCTCCTACAAATTCAACAATCACTTTAGCTTCAATACCGGGTGGCTCCACTACACTACCAGCCAGCATGTGGGAAACCATGGGGTCGAGGGCTATATCACTCCCGACTCTGTTGATCTGTATTACACGGCATGGACCTATCCCACTACTACCAATACGATCTCCAGTTACTTCACGTATAAGTTCAATACAGGGAAGGCCAATAACGAGCTTGTTTTTGGATATGATTTTATCCGCAGTACGGTGAACCTAAACCAGGACTACTATGAACTCCCCAACCAGTTTGGTGTTGGCAGCGGCATCGTGGGGACGTTCAGCCTCAAAAATCCGACATACCCGGTTCGGCCGGTCAGTACCTATCAGCCTTCCAACTTTGATTCCGACGCTACCGATGTGGATGACAATATCTACCACACACAGGGTGTTTACGCACAGGACCAGATCAGCCTGGACAGGTGGAAATTGCTGTTCAGCCTGCGGGAAGAATTTTATAAGGGAGATGACGTAGGCGACAGCTCGCAAGACCTCGGGGAAAAGGTTTTCCTGCCCAGGCTAGGGCTGGTTTACCAGATTACTCCCAATATCAGCGCTTATGCAACCTATAACAAAGGCTTTGATGCCTTCGAGGCGTCTACCAGCGCGCAGGTCTTCAACTCCCCATTCAAGCCCCAGATCAGCGAAGTGATCGAAGGCGGATTAAAAGGCAATTTCCTTAACAACAAACTTTCGGCAACAATGGCTATCTACCAGCTCACGCTATTGAATGTAGCGGTGAGCGCCAATATCATCTCCAACCCCAACCTCTATATCCAGGAAGGACAGAACCAATCGAGGGGCATCGAGTTAGAGACCGTTGGTAATATCCTCCCGAACCTGAGCGTCACCCTTTCCTATGCAAATTGTCTTGCAAAAGTCACCGAAAGCCTGGTTCCTTCCGAGGTAGGCATGCGGGTAGAAAATGCGCCGCGCAATACCAGCGGATCCTGGATAAAATATACTTTCGACAAAGGACCTTTGAAAGGGCTTGGTGTCTCCGCCGGGCATTCACAGGTGGGCTGGCGCGCGACGCTGGACCCTGAGACCAATTTGCCCGGGTATGTGGTCATCAATGCGGGGGTCCATTACAAGTGCAAGCATTTTACGTTGGCAGTCAATGCATTTAATATCACCAATCAAACTTATTGGATGGGTGCATACAACAACGTGAACAAATGGCCCGGCGCGCCGCGGAATTTCATGGCCAATCTAGGCTATCGCTTTTAGATGATTAAAAAGGCATTCGCGTGCGTCCTGTCTTTATTTGAAGAGGATCCGGTCCTTCAGATAGATGATCGCGATATAGCTGGCGATCCAGAGGAGCAGGGTGATCTGGATGAAACGGTCCTTGTACAATATTTTGGTGGGGGAGCCGGCGTCGGCGTGGACGTAGATGATCTGCAGGTAGCGCATGATGCCGGCCATTACGAAGAGGCAGGTATAGTAGAGGCGCCAGGTCCCGAGGCGTAGTTGTACTTCGGGGGACATGGTATACATGAAATAGGCTACGATCATGACTGCGGATACGAGGGCCAGGAGGGTGTTGAGAAATTCCAGGTTATAGCCTTTGACGGATTTCCGCATGTCAGTGCCGGTGTTCAATTTCAGGAGTACGTCGTCCCGTCTTTTGCCAATGGCCATGAACAGGGCCAGGAGGAAGACCATGATGACGATCCATTCGGAGAGTTTTACGTCGCCTACTACGGAGCCCGCTTTTATGCGAAGTACGAAACCTGCGGACAGCAGGATGATATCCAGGATGGGAATGGATTTCAGGCCGAGGGAGTACCCGAGGTTGATGAGGAAGTAGATGGCGAGTACGAAGACGAATTTTTCTTTTATGGACCAGGCGATTGCGAAGCCGAGGACAACGAGGATGGCGCAGATGAGGAGTGCGGTGGTGGGGGAGACGGCGCCGGAAGCGATGGGTCGTTTGCATTTTATGGGGTGTTTCCGGTCGTCTTCGACGTCTTTGTAATCATTGAGGATATAGATGCTGCTGGCGATAAGGCAAAAGGAGACGAAGCCATAGAAGATGCTGATGATCTTATGGAGGTCCAGGAATTCGCCTGCAAAGAAAAGGGGGATGAAAAGGAAGAAATTCTTTGCCCAGTCTTTGGGTCTCAGGAGTTTGAAATAAGCCACAACGATAGATTGTCGGGACAAAATACAAACAAAAAGACGGAATTTATAGTGTTTGCTGCAAAATAATACAGCAATTATACGTGGCAGTTAGTTTTTTTGCAGTCGGGTGCAGGCATGGGAATTGCATGGTAAAGCAGGGTAGCGGCGGGCAGATGCCCTGTGGGGCTGAGTTCTAGGGGTTTTCTTGTATAGGAGGGGTATGATTTGGCGGTGTTGTGGCGAGATAGTCCTTCTACAAAAAAAAGTCTTCCGGGAATTGGGTATTTGCGAATAAAATGCTATTTTTACGCCACTCCATAGACCATGTGCTGTTACCTCCACTATCCTCTCCAATTTTCTACAGTTTTTCCAATATCTCCTTCAGGTTTGTTTTGACTCCATCTTAATATCCTCTGGCATTTCCGCCGGATAGCAACCTTATCGGTATAGCTGTCCATAATCTGGCATTTTTTTGTTAACTATAATCATCACTTATTATGAAAACGATGAAGAAGGTGGCTATTGGAATGATCATCCTGGCGCCTTTGTTTTTACCCGCGACAACCCAAGCCGGACCTGGAGAAACTGGTTGGTTTGAATCGATCCATTCTTTTTTCTCAGATCGGGGTTCCCGGTTTGGTACTGGGAATGGTTTCGGTACTGACCACAATCGTCCGAACTATGATCCTTACACCAATGGCCGTCCCGGCTGTCCTCCTCCTACCCGTGGTGGTAGTGGAAGTGGTAGTGGCGGTAACTCGGTGCCTGTCAATGGGGGTTTGGTCTTTTTGTTGGTTGCGGGCCTTGGGCTTGGCGCCAAAAGGGCTTATGACCTCAAGATGCAAGGCAGCGTAATCTAATTACGTTTACTTGTAATGTCAGCGGAAGGGTTTATAGAAGGTGGTATGGGCGAGTTGCAGCATCGGTTTATCGCCGGTGCTGTCGCCGTAAGCGTAAACGATCGAATAGTCGGGCAACTGATATAGTTCGAGTATCCTGCTGACTTTTTCCTTTCCGTGGCAGTTTTTGTCGGTTATTTTTCCGGTGAGCGTATTTTCTTTGACCTGCAACCGGGTCGCGATGAGATTTATTTCGAGGGATCCGGCCCATGGCCGGATCCAATTTTCCGGTGAGGCGGAGACGATGACGATAGTCGTTCCTTTTGCGCGGAGGAGTTCTATTTCCCGGAGGGCTTTTGGGCGGATCAGCCCCGGGATGATGTCTGCGGCGAATTGGTGGCAGGTTTGCCGGAATTCGGCGATTGGGGTGTTTCGGAAGAACCAGGTCAATATCCTTTCTTTTGCGGCCTGGTTGGAGATGAGATTTAGCCGGAAGGCAATGAGCCAGGGGCTATTGAGCAGGAAGCCGGTATAGTATTTGAACCGCCCTTTACTGTATTTGATAAATTCCAACAGCGTATCTTTTGTAGTGATGGTGCCGTCGAAGTCGAAAAAGGCGATGGTCTGACTCACAATTTCAATTTTTTGAACAGGGGTTCCGGTATATTGCGGATGATCAGCATGATCCACCGCCACATTCCTTTTACATAGATGGTGTTCTTCTTTTTTTGTATGGCTTTGTATACCTGTGCGCCGATCTCCCGGGGGTGGGCGGTAAGGGGTTTTGGCAGGGGCATACCTTCTGTCATCCGGGTATAAGCGAAGCCGGGCTGGATGGTCAGCACGTGGACGCCGCGGTGGAAAAGCCGGTTGCGCAATCCTGAGAGGTAGGCGGTGAAGCCTGCTTTGGCGCTTCCATAGAAGTAGTTGCTCATCCTTCCCCTTTCTCCTGCGACGGAGCTGATCCCTGCGATGGTGCCCTTTCCCGTTGTGGCGTAGTGGTTGGCCACTATGTTCAGGATAGAGACGGCGCCGGTATAGTTGACCATGATGATGCGTTCGCATTCTTTCCAGTCTGTTTCTGCCCGGGTTTGGTTGCCCAGGTAGCCGAATACGCAGACGGTGATATCGGGAATTGGAGACAGGGAGTCGAAAAATTGCCGGTGGGTGCCGGGGTTTTCGGCGTTGAAGGCATGGGTGGTGCAATTGACGCCATACCGTATGGAGAGATCCGACTGCAAGGGGCTCAGTTTATCGGGGTTACGGGCTGCCAGTTGGATGGTGTAGCCGCCGGTCGCAAATTCCGCTGCGATAGCCGAGGCCATGTCTGAACTGGCGCCTAAGATCAGGACGGTGGGCATGTACATATTTTCTCGCGCCAAAGTACAAACAAAAATACAAAAAGGGTATTAATTGTTAGCGTTGGCGTTGCGGGTTAATGGCCTGGGCATTGTCTTTATGGCTGGCTGACACTTCGGGTCCCGAATGCCGGGGCTGCGTCCTGACAATATTTTCCAGGCGGACGAGCAGTTCATTGTCGATCAGCATATCCACCTTTCGGGCGAACAATTTGCCTGAGGACTGCATGCGGGGCAAGTCGACGGTCAGCAGAATGCGTGGGTGTCCCTGGGTCTGACCTGTCCAGTCGACATATACCAGACTGTTGTCGATCTTGTCCCGGAACGGTGAGTTGTAAAGAATGGAGGCGAAGATAAATTCATCTCCTCCCCAGCAGAATTTGAAATAACGGGCCACTTCGGGACGCTCCTCCAGGAATGTAACAATGTAGCGGGCGGCGTTCTCCGTGATGGTGAACCAATTGGAACGGCCGACCAGTTTGTAGTCCTGGATGGGAAATTTCCTCGGTCCGGTGATGCGGTTAATCAAATTCTCGAGCCTGTATTTGCCGGGGAAGTTCCAGTTGACGAGGTGGTATTTTTGGACCCGCGGAGCGGCGGTGATCCATTCATCGTCGATGGATTCGCAGGTGATGAATTCTGTTCCCCGGCGATTGGCTATATAGTGGTAGATGTCAGCCGGCGGCTTCAGGGGGAAATCCTGCGCGGAAATGACATTGATGTAGCCGTAGCCACCTATGTCGAGGATCTCTTTAAATCCGTTGATGGTCGCTTGTATGGTGCCGTAGCCGGCCCAGTAGACTGTCGCACGGTTGACGATAAAGAATACATTTTCCCTCTCCGCGAGGTAGAGGAAGGGGCGTATGTCGACCTTTTTATCGAGGTGAATATACAAATCGAATGCGGGATAGGACATTGCCTCGATAAGTCGTTCGAGCTGCGCTGGATTTTTGTGCGTTAGAATGAGATGCGCAATTCTCATGCTCCAGGGGCCTTTTTAAGTTTTTGAAAGATGTTGTTAATATTTAGATAGATCTTTTTGTAAAAATCGGCCATATGTTCGATTATACCAGATAATTTCGTGCCAATTAATTTGTTCAGCATCATTTGCCAGCCGGCCACAGCGAGAATACCAGTAATCATGGACCCCCAGGCCGTTCCATAGAATCCAATATATTTCAGACAAACGAGGTTAATTCCAAGTTTGAGGCTCAACTGGAGGGTGTTGAGCAGGAAGCAAAGGCCTGATTTCCCTATGGAATTGAGCAAGTTAGCGGCTTGGTTCTGCATGGGCCCCAGCATTCCGGCAATGGCATAGAGCTGGAGTATGGGGGCCGCATCCAGGTATCGGGCGCCGGCTATTATCGTAATGATCAGTTTAGGAAAGGCAACAATGATCAGGCCGATAGGCACGGTAAAGCAAAGCAAGGCGGCCACCATCCGTTCATAGAGGTAGCGGACTTTATCGCTCCCTTCTTCGATCGAGGCCATGGAGACCTTGGGGAACAGGACGTCTGCTGCTGCGTAGGAGGGAATATCGAGCATCTGGGTGATCCGGGTGGCGGCGTTGTAACTGGCAACGGACTTCCCGTCGGGGATAAACCGGGCGGTCAGGATCTGGTCGAGGTTTGCGAAGACATTGCCGATGATGCCTGAACTGAAGATATAGCCGCCGTAGCCGATTATCCTTTTTATCCAAATCCAGGTGGGATTGAAGCGGTAGAGCAAATAGGGCCGGCTGTAGAGATAAATGACGAAGGTTCCCAGGAAGATGCAAGCCGATTGGTAGATGGCGAGCATGGGCAGGGAGAAAGGGATCTTGAGGACCGTATGGAGGCAGATAATCAGGAAGAGGGCTATTTGGCGGGTGAAATAGCCGGCAAATACGCCTTTGAAATCGAGATGCGACTGTTGGACTGCCTCGAGATGGGAAAAGAGGACCATGCCGAACAGGCCGGGGATGAACCATTTGAGCATGGTTGCGAGGTCGGCGCCGGCGTGTAGCCAATTGCTGAGCCAATCGGAAAAGAAGCAGATCAGCAGGGAGAACAAGACGGTGATGGAGACGTTAATGACCAGGGATGCGGAAGCAACGGCGGCTCTTTCCGTTTTGTCGGCATTCGTACTAACATACCTGACGTGAGCATTTTTCAGCAGGCTGCCCTTGGTGATCTCGAAGATTGTCGTTACTATAAGAAACAGCGCCCAGGTCCCCATCTGGGGTTTGGAAAGGGTACGTATCAGCACGACGAAGTTGATGAGGCCAAAAAGGGTGGTAGAAAAGCGCTGAAGTATCGAGTAAAATGCGGAACGAATCCAGTAAGATGACAAATATTTTTTCAAGGTCAATTATATTATCCAGAAGTCAGAGTTCCCGTCAAACATACGGTAAAAAACCGGCTTCTCATAGGCCACCAGAGCGTGGAATTTCTTCCACAGCGGTTGTTTGGCGCGGGTTTGATCGCAAAAGCCTGTTTTGAACTAATTTTACCGCGATGAGTTTTTCTTCAAACACAATGCCCGCCATACTCGCCAATCCCATCGAATATCTGAAAGGCGTAGGGCCTGTGCGTGCGGAGCTCCTGCAGAAGGAACTGGATATTTTTACTTTTAAGGATTTGTTAGAACATTTTCCTTACCGGCATATTGATCGGACCAAGGTCAACCTGATCCGCGATATCCGGCCTGATACGGAATTTATACAGGTGGCCGGAAAGATCACGAGTGTGGCGGTGCTTGGGGAGCGAAGCGGTCGACGGCTGGTGGCCGAACTGCGGGATAGTTCGAGCGTTTTGGAGTTGGTGTGGTTCCAGGGTATTCATGGTGTTCAGAAGCTTGTACAGCCAGGCGGGGAATTTTTGGTTTATGGGCGGGTTGGTTTTTTTCAGGGGGCTCCGCAATTGACGCATCCGGAGATCGAGGTCTTTCAGGGGCAGGCGGCGGAGCGGCCGGAATATTTGGAGCCGATCTATCCTACGACTGAAAAGCTGAAAGTCAGGGGATTGGGTGGCCGGCAACTGGGAAAGCTGACGCATACGCTTATTAACTTGTTGAAAGATACAGACTTGCCTGAAAATCTGCCGGAGACGGTGCTGACGTATATCGATGAGGATACGGGTCTTGTGCGACGGTGGATGCCGAGGCATATGGCCTACCGGCAGGTCCATTTTCCGACGAATCCCATTGTCTATGCGGAGGCGGTCAATCGTTTGAAATTTGAAGAGTTGTTTTTGGCGCAGGTGCGGCTGGGGTTGATAAAAACGCGGAGGCACCGGTATTCGCGAGGGGTGGTGTTCCATCAAGTAGGGGAGCTTTTCAATGCTTTTTATACGCAGTATCTGCCTTTCGAATTGACGGGTGCTCAGAAGCGGGTATTGCGGGAGATCAGGAAGGATGTGGGGAGTGGGCGGCAGATGAATCGTTTGCTGCAAGGGGATGTGGGTAGTGGCAAGACGATCGTCGCGCTGTTGAGCATGTTGCTGGCGGTCGACAACGGTTTTCAGGCCTGTCTGATGGCGCCTACGGAAATCCTGGCCCGACAGCATTTTGAGGGCATTTCGGCGCTTTTGAAGGGGCTTCCCGTGGAAGTGAGGTTATTGACGGGGTCGTCCCGGTCGAAGAGCAGGAAGGAGGTACTTGGGCTTGCGCGGGAGGGTGGATTGCATATCCTGATAGGGACGCATGCGGTGCTGGAGGAGGCGGTGCAGTTCCGGCGGCTGGGGTTGGTGATCGTGGATGAGCAACACCGGTTTGGGGTGGCGCAGCGGGCGAGGCTGTGGAAAAAGGCAGAGATCCCCCCGCATGTGCTGGTAATGACGGCCACGCCGATCCCGAGGACGCTGGCGATGACCGCTTATGGCGATCTGGACTATAGTGTGATGGACGAATTGCCTCCCGGAAGGCAACCAATCTCTACTGTTCATCGTTTCGAGGACAGGAGGCCGCAGGTGATGGATTTTATCCGGCATGAGATCGGAAAGGGGAGACAGGTATACATTATTTTTCCTTTGATAGATGAGTCTGAGAAGATGGATTATGAGAACCTTGAAAAGGGGTATATCAACGTAAAAGCCTGGTTTCCGGAGCCGAAATATTGGGTCAGCAGGGTAGATGGGCGGCAAAAGGCGGAGGAGCGGGATACGAATATGCGGCGGTTCGTGGGTGGTGATACGCAGATCATGGTGGCTACCACGGTGATAGAGGTGGGGGTTAATGTACCGAATGCGTCGGTGATGGTGATCGAGAGTGCGGAGAAGTTTGGGCTGTCGCAGCTGCACCAGCTGCGGGGGCGGGTGGGCCGGGGGGCCGAGAAGAGCTTTTGCGTCTTATTAACAGGTCGCCGGCTTGGGAAAGAGGCGAGGGAGCGGATCAATATATTGACGGAGACCAACGATGGCTTCAAAATTGCGGAAAAGGATCTCGAAATTCGGGGACCGGGGGATATTGAGGGGACCCGTCAGAGCGGGGTACTGAACTTTAAGATCGCCAATATTGTTCTGGACAGGGGATTGTTGGAGCTGGCCCGGGAACGGGCGATGGAACTGCTGGAAGGCGACCCAGAGCTGGAGCTGGGGGAAAACAGGGAGTTGAGGGGCTTTCTGCAGGCGCAGCAGGGTAGGACGGCCTGGAGCAAAATCTCATAGTTTTTTATTCAAAAACCACAAATTGGTAAGAGTAAGCATTTTTGTTACTTGTCTTGTCTTATCGGTCCTCCAGCTCTCCGCACAATCCGGTGGTTCATACCTTGAATTTGTCGAGAACAAGGGGCAGTGGGATTCCTCAGTCCGTTTCCGTGCCGAGCTCGGGGCCGGGAGTGTTACCATTCAAAAGAAGGGTTTTCTGATCCTGCAACATGATACGAACGATCTTAAGCGGATCCATGAGTTGATGCATGGCGGCGCCGGGGTGAAAGGCGTGACGGGTTCGGTGATCCCGAAGAAGGTGCCGGGTTCATCCGACAACAACAGCCGGCGGCCGCTAAGTGGTCCGGGGTCGGGTGCGGCGGATGATCCTTTTTTGCTGCACAGTCATGTTTACCGGGTTAGTTTCGAGAATGCGAACGACAATGTGGAGATTGTCCCGGAAAAGCCATTTTCGCATCACAACAACTATTTTACCAAGGGGCTCAAGCAGGGCGTGACCAATTGCGGGGTCTACCAGGGATTGACCTATAAGAACCTGTATGACGGGATCGATCTGCATTACTATACGGAGGGTGGGTTTGTGAAATACGATCTGATCGTGCATCCGGGTGCCGATCCGGGCAAGATCGTGCTGCGGTATGACGGGCAGAAGAGCCTGGTGTTGAAGAAAAATCAGATCCAGGTGCAGACGACGGTTGGGACTGTGCGGGAGCTGGAGCCGCATTCTTACCAGGTGAACGAACAGGGGAGGACGAATGTGTCGTGCAAATACGTTCTGGATGGCAACAAGATCAGGTTCAAGGTGGACAGCTATTCATCAGATGCCATTTTAGTGATCGACCCGACGGAGATCTTCTGTTCGTTTACGGGGAGCCGTTCGGACAACTGGGGATATACGGCGACGTATGATAACTCCGGGGATCTTTTCCTGGGTGGCATCGTCTTGGGTTATCCCGCGGGGCTTGGCAGCGGGAACAACTATGGTACTACTACGGGCGCCTTTCAGAGTACCTATGCCGGCGGGGATGGCAGCGAGGGTGGTCCTTTTCAAGACGGCGATCTGACGTTCTCTTACGATTATGATATCGGCCTTATGAAGTTCAATGCTTCCGGGACCACGCGGCTTTGGGCCACCTATCTTGGTGGTTCCGGTGACGAGCAGCCGCATAGTATGGTCTGTGACCCGAGCGGAAACCTGATCGTAACGGGGAGGACTACTTCTACTTCCTTTGGGGGGGTGACCCTGCCGACCTATGGGCCCTGCGGCGGGTTTGATCTTTTTGTAGCCAAGATCAGTGCCGACGGGAGTACGCTGATGGGGGCCAAGCGGATCGGCGGTACCGGGGACGATGGGGTCAACAATTCTCCCAAATACGTGAATGCCTATGGCAACGGCTCGGTGGAACTGCGGCTGAACTATGGGGATGACGGGCGGAGTGAGGTTATACTGGATGGGGCCAATAATATTTACCTGGCGGCGTGTACGAGGCCGAACACTACGAACAACGTGGCTGATTTTCCGACCACCGGGGGTGTATTTCAGCCTGCATTTGGCGGGGGAACCCAGGATGGAGTATTGCTGAAACTGAGTCCCGATGTGAACACGGTCCTATTCAGCAGCTATCTGGGGGGGAATGCGGCGGATGCGGCTTTTGTGCTGGCGTTGAGCCCTATTGACAATACGATCTGGGTAGCGGGAGGCACCACGTCCAGTGACCTGAAGAATACCACGGGCAGCGGGTCGATACTAACGTCAACGTATAATAACAATATAGATGGGTTTATTGCGCAGGTGAGCAATAACGGACAGACCCTGATGCGGTCGGCGTATTTTGGCACGCCTTCGACGGATATCATCTACGGTCTTGGGTTTGACAAATACGGATTTCCTTATATTACGGGCATCACTTATTCCGTGATACCCGTGCTGAACTCGCCGTTCAATGCGGGCGGCAACCAGGCAAACGGGAAGCAGTTCATTACGAAACTGAAACCAGATCTGAGCGGCATGGTCTATTCTGCCAATTTTGGTCCCGGCGGCACGCCCTATCCCAATATTTCGAGTGTGGCTTTTCTTGTCGACCGTTGTCAGAATGTGTATGTGAGTGGCTGGGGTGGGGGCATCGATCCGGGGGAGGGCTATCATAATTCGGGTACGAATGGTTTAACGCCGACCAGCGGCGCCATCCGGTCCACGACGGACAACCAGGACTTTTACTTTTTTGTGTTGCAGCGGGATGCTGCGAGTCAACTTTACGGAAGTTTTTTTGGCCAGGTAGAGGCATCGACCACGGAGGACGGGCAGACGATCTCCAGTCTTGGGGACCATGTCGATGGGGGTACCAGCCGGTTTGACCAGCAGGGGGTGATCTACCAGGCCATCTGCGCCAATTGCGGCGGGATCGCCAAATTCCCGACGACGGCGGGGGCGGCTTTTACCAAGAATGGGGCATTGGGTGCGGGTGCGGGTTGTAATGAGGCGGCGGTAAAGATCGCCTTTAATTTCGCGGGGGTGTCGGCCGGCCTGAAGGTGGTGACGAATGGGAGGGGGGACAGTGTAGGCTGTGTGCCATTGAACGCGGTGTTCTCTGATACGATCCGCAACGCGAAGAGCTATATCTGGAATTTTGGCGACGGGACGATCCTTGCGACCACTTCCTATATAGAGGATCATACTTACAATACTGTTGGCACCTATTTGGTAACGCTGATCGCCATCGACAGCACCACCTGTAATATCGCCGATACGGTGACGCATACGGTGATCGTGGGCAATAATCCGGCTTCTGTCAACTTTGACTATTCGAAAGTCGGGCCGTGTACGTCGATGAGTTATTTGTTTACGAATCTGAGCCAGGCTCCGCCGGGGTATCCATTCAGCGATACGGCTTTTCTGTGGACTTTTGGGGATGGCAGTTCATCGACGAATTCTTTGGGGGATCAGCCGCAGCATAGTTATGCTGCGCCGGGCCCTTACAATGTGACGTTGGCGATTCTGGATACGGAGTACTGTAACTATCCGCTTGATACGACCAGGATATTGTATGTCGCGCAGAATGTGAAGGCGTCGTTTACGACGCCTGCGCTGGGTTGTGTTCCATACACGGCTGTGTTTACCAACACTTCGATCGCCGGGCAGCAATTCTACTGGAATTTCGGGGATCCCGCCAGTGGGGCGAATGATTCGTCCAACTTGTCGTCGCCGACGCATTTGTATTCGAGTATCGGCACGTATACGGTGACGTTGAAGGTGGTGGACTCCACGACCTGTAATATCAGCGACACTACCAGTTTTACGCTTACGGTGCAGAACAAGCCGACTGCGGCGTTTACGTATTCGCCGTTGCCGCCGCAGCCCCCGAATACGCCGACGGTGTTTACGGATGCATCGTCGCCGGCGGTGAAGTATCAGTGGATCTTTGGGGATGGCACTTCGGAGACGAAGACGGAGCCGGATACGGTGGTGCACCTGTACAATCAGACGGATACGTTTGAGGTTTGTGAGATCGTGACCAGTGCGTCGGGTTGTACGGATACGGCATGTCGGGCCGTTCCGGCGGTGATCAATCCGTTGCTGGATGTTCCCAATGCGTTTACGCCCGGCCGGTTTGGGGTGAATGCGGTGGTCAAGGTCGTTGGCTTTGGGATCACGCATATGGATTGGCGGATCTATAACCGTTGGGGACAGGTGGTCTTTGAAAGCAACGATCCGAATATAGGCTGGGATGGTACTTATCATGGGACCGTCCAGCCGATGGATGTATATGCGTATACGTTGGAGGCTCAGTTCTCGGATGGGACGCATACGAGTAAGAAAGGAGATATTACGTTGATCAGATAGCGTTCGTTTTGCCAGGGGGATTTTTGTACATTGTAAAATGTGTGATTTGAAAAGAGGGTTCTACATTATCGCGGCGCTGCTTGTCGTCGTCTGCAGGGGTTTTGCCCAGGACGGGGCTTCCAACATTGAGTTCACCGAGAATAAGGGTCAATGGGACCAAAGGGTGCGCTTTAAGGGGGAACTGCCGACGGGTTCGTTATTCCTGGAGAAGAAGGGTTTTTCGGTGCTGTTGTACAATGCTGATGATTTAATTGCGATGACTGGCGCGCATCATGGTGTGGTGAGTGCGGCCGGTGCGGCGGCTGTTTCGGCTGCGTCTGTGAAGGGCGCATTGCCTGTGCGGCCGGGTGCGGTGGACATGTTGCGGCGGCATGCTTACCGGGTAGCCTTTGCGGATGCCAGCGAGGATGTAGAGATCGTGCCGGACAAGGCGCTGCCGGGCTACAACAATTATTTTATCGGCAAAGATCGTTCGAAGTGGGCGAGCAACTGCAGGGTATTTCAGGGGGTGACATACCGCAATCTTTATCCCAATATCGATGTTCGGTATTATACCAATAACGGGCAGTTAAAGTACGACATCATCGTGCATCCGGGTGGAGATGTCAGCAAGATACGGATGCAGTATACGGGTGCGAACAAGCTGAGTCTCCGCAAGGGGCTGCTGAGTGTAAGCACGTCGGTCGGGGATGTCACTGAATTAGAGCCGTTGTCCTACCAGTATAATGAGGCGGGTCGGGCGGATGTCCGTTGCCGGTATACCCTGAAGGGCGGCAATACGGTGAGCTTTGACGTGCCCGAGCACGATGCGTCATCCACGCTGGTCATCGATCCGACGATCGTTTTCTGTACATTTACGGGAAGCAAAATAAGCAATTGGGGGTTTACGGCCACGCCGGGTCCTGACGGAAGTTTTTATGCCGGGGGCATTGTGTTTGGGTCTGCTTTTCCTTATACTACCGGGTCGTTGCAACCGATCTATGGGGGTGGTGAATTCGATGTGGGGTTGATAAAATTCAATACCAGCGGGACGACGAAGGTCTATGCGACCTATTTGGGGGGCAGTGACAGTGAGACGCCGCACAGTCTCTTCTGCGATGCGCAGGGAAACCTGATCGTGTTGGGGAGGACGTATTCGGAGGATTTTCCGGCTATGACGACTGCGGGGCCGCTTGGCGGGGCGGATATGTTTGTTGCCAAGCTGAATTCGACCGGCAGTGCGCTGATCGGGTGTATGAAGATCGGCGGCACGGCAGATGACTGTGTGAATACGGATGACCAGGTGCGATCGCGGAATGAGCGGGCCGACAGTTTGATCCGCAATTATGGGGATGATTCCCGGAGTGAAGTGGTATTGGATGGGCAGAACAATATTCTGGTGACGGCGGCTTCGCAATCGCTGGATTTCCCTATTGTAGGGAATGTTTTTCAGCCCAGGTTTGCCGGTGGCCGTCAGGACGCGGTGGTGCTGCAGATCGATCCTTCGTGCAACCATCTTATCTGGTCCAGTTATCTTGGGGGAGCGGCGTCGGATGCGGGGTTTGTGCTCAAGCCGAACCCTATCACGGGGACAATATACGTGGCCGGGGCCACTGCTTCGCCGAATTTTCCGGGTGTTCAGCCAGGCGTCATTCAGTCCAGCTATGGGGGTGGGGTCTGTGATGGTTTTGTGGCGGAGATATCGGGGGACGGGTCGACAATGATCCGATCGACATTCCTGGGAACGACGTCGGGGGATGCCATTTATGGGTTGCAGGTAGACAGGTTTGGTTTTCCTTATGTGATGGGGACGACGAATGGGCAATGGCCGGTGATGAATGTGGCGTACAGCAATGCCGGAGCGCGGCAGTTCGTGTCGAAGTTGCAGCCGGACCTGTCGGCTTTTGTATATTCAACGGTCTTTGGAACGACTTCGGGCTCGGCGCGTGGCATACCGAACATTTCGCCGGTTGCTTTTCTGATAGACCGGTGCGAGAATATCTATGTGTCCGGGTGGGGAGGATGGATCATTGGCGGGGAATCCGATCCGTATGGGTTGTCGGGCACGATCGGCATGCCGGTGACGCCGGACGCGAGCAAGCTGCTGAGTGATAACCGGGACTTTTATTTTATCGTGTTGCAGAAGAATGCGGCGTCGCTGCTATATGGTACTTTTTTCGGGGAGAATGACAATTCGCGGAGCATCAGTGAGCATGTGGATGGCGGTACGAGCCGGTATGATGCGCAGGGGATCATTTATCAGGCCATATGCGCCAATTGCAGTGGTCCGCAGGCGACGGGGAGGTATCCTACGACGCCGGGGGCCTGGGCGCCTGTGAATGGGGCGGGCAACAATGGGTGTAATCTGGCGGCGGTGAAGATATCCTTTAATTATGCGGGAGTGGCGGCGGGCTTGCGTGCGTCGGTCAATGGGCGGCAGGGGGACACTTCGGGTTGTATCCCGATGGACACGCAGCTGATGGACACGATCCGTAATGCCAAGTCCTATATCTTCAATTTTGGGGATGGCACGCCGGACACGGCGACGACCAGTTATGTGGTCTATCATACCTACACCAATCCGGGAACGTATACGGTGATGATGGTGGCTATCGATTCGAACACCTGTAATATAGCGGACACCTCATACCGGCATGTGATCGCCAGGACGGACAGGGCTACGGTCGATTTTACGGTCATGAAGGACCCGAATGCGCCCTGTACTAGTCTGGACTATGACTTTACGAATACTTCGGTGCCGCCGGCCGGCAAACCTTTCGGGCCCGCTTCCTTTGTATGGGATTTCGGGGATAACTCGGGGCAGGTGCAGACGGGGGCGGGGCCATTGAATCACAGTTATGCGAATGCGGGGACCTATGTGGTCAATCTGATCCTGGACGATACGGCTTATTGTAATTACCCGGATACGGCCAGTCAGACCTTAAGGGTGTCGCCGGTCGCGAAGGCGCAATTCGTCACGCCTCCGACGGGCTGTGCGCCTTATACGGCGTTCTTTAACAATACATCGTTGGGGGGGACTTCCTTTACCTGGAATTTTGGTGATCCGGGTAGTGGGGAGTACAATGTTTCCAACGATGTGAATCCAGTGCATGTGTACCAGAGCCCCGGGACCTATACGGTCAGCCTGCATGAGGTGGATCCGAGCACCTGTAATCAGACGAGCGATACGAGCTTTACGATCACGGTGAGTGTGAAGCCTACATCGGGGTTCAGTTATTCGCCTTCGCCTCCGGTGGCCAATACTCCCATTGTATTCAATAATGGATCGGTGGGTGGTATCAACTTTAAGTGGTCGTTCGGGGATGGGGATACAACGGTCAAGACGACCATGGATACGGTCGAGCATCTGTATAACCAAACGGACACCTTCACCGTTTGCCTGATGACGACGAATCAATTTGGGTGTGCTGATACGGTTTGCCAGAATGTGGCGACGCTGATCAATCCCCTGCTGGACGTGCCGAATGCGTTCACACCCGGTCGGTTTGGCCAAAATGCTATTGTCAAAGTGATGGGTTTCGGCATTTTACGTATGGATTTTCGTATATATAACCGATGGGGCAAGGTTGTTTTCGAGTCGGATGACCCGAATAACGGGTGGGATGGGACCTATCTGGGGTCGCCTCAGCCGATGGATGTCTATGCGTATACGCTCGAGGCAGAATTTACCAATGGGGTGCGCGTAACTAAAAAAGGAGACATAACTTTGATCAGATAGTTAACGGGTGTCAAAAAAACAACCAAATTCCGGAAAACAACGTTAATGAATACGATGAGGGGCTTGATAAAAATACTGGTAGCGGGATGCTGCTTACTTCTGGGGACGGGTAATCTCCGGGCACAGGATCTGCATTTTTCGCAGTGGTTCAATGCGCCCTTGCTGACCAATCCTGCGAATACTGGTTTTATTCCCGATGCGGATTACCGGCTGGGCACCAATTACCGCAATCAGTGGTCGGCCATCATGCAGCAGCCATACAGGACGATGAGTGTTTGGGGGGATGCGCAGGTCGCGAGGGACAGGATAGTGAATGGCTGGTTGGGGTTGGGCGGGGTCATTCTGCGGGACGATGCGGGCGCCAGCACGCTCACTTCCACCGAAGTCTATGGATCGGTGGCCTATCACCAGATGGTAGGGTATGCGAGTCTGATCAGTCTGGGTTTCAATACCGGCTGGGTAAACAAGCATATCAACACCACCAATTTGAAGTTCCCCGATCAGTTTGACGGCAAATTCTTTGACAATACGCTGCCGACGAGTGTGGTGATCGACCATCCATCGGACAATTTCTTTGATATGCAGATTGGGATGAACTACGCTTATTTTCCCTCCAACCAGATGTACCTGAATGCGGGGGTCTCGGTGCAACATATCAACAGTCCGCGGGAGTCTTTTTTCGATACGGACCCGGTGGGGTATAATGACAAGATCGCGCGCCGGTATATAGGTTTTTTGAATGCGAGTATCAAGGCCAATGATCAGGTCATTGTAAATCCGATGGGCTATTATACGATCATGGCGGGCGCCCAGGAGGCGGTCTTTGGGTTGAATGTGCAGTACAATTTGCAGGATGAGGGAGATCAGCAGGTAGTCTTTGGGTTATATGACCGGTTTGGAGATGCGATCATCCCCATGATCGGTTTTGTATACAAGAATGTGAAGCTATGCTTCACCTATGACATCACCACCAGCGCGCTGAAGAATTATGACAATGGCTATGGGGCTTATGAGTTTGCGCTGATCAACCAGGGTTTTTATAGTCAATACAATGGGGACAAACGTCAGTCGCTATGTCCGACCTTCAAACAGTGATGTCCCACTTTCAAACAATGAGGCGGATCGACTATTTTTACGCAAAAATCAACAAATGGGGGATTTGACTCCGGCGCTGGTAGGCGCGTTCAGGGAGATCGTTGGGGATGCTTATGTGGTGACCGACAGGGCTTTATTGCAGCCGTATGCGCATGATGAGACGGAGGAGCTGTTTTTTATGCCGCAGGTGGTGTTGAAGCCAAGGACGGCGGTGGAGATCAGTGCGGTGATGCGGCTTTGCAATGCGCATGGGATACCGGTGACGCCGCGTGGGGCTGGGACGGGGCTTAGTGGTGGGGCGTTGCCACATTTGGGGGGTGTGGTGATCTCGACAGAGCGGATGAATACGATCGTTGGGATAGATGAGCGGAATGGGCAGGTCGTGACGGAGCCGGGTGTGATCACCGAGGTATTACAGGATGCGGTGCGGGAGAGGGGGTTGTTCTATCCACCCGATCCGAGCAGCCGGGGCTCTTGTTTTATCGGCGGAAATATTGCGGAGAACAGTGGTGGGCCGAAGGCCGTGAAATATGGGGTGGTGAAGGATTATGTGTTGAATCTCGAGTTGGTATTGCCGACGGGGGAGATCATCTGGACGGGGGCGAATGTGCTGAAGAATTCCACGGGTTATAACTTAACGGCGTTGGTGGTTGGCAGTGAGGGGACGCTGGGGATCGTCACGACAATCGTCCTGAAACTGCTACCTTTACCGCGTTACGATCTGCTAATGCTGGTGCCGTTCCGGTCGCTGGAAAAAGCGGGTGAGGCGGTGGCGGCGATCTTCCGGGCGGGGTTTGTGCCGAGTGCGCTGGAACTGGTGGAGGTGGATGCGTTGCGGATCACTGCCCGGTACCTGGAGAGTGTGGTGGATGTGCCGGCGGACATTGAGGCGCATTTGTTGATAGAAGTGGATGGGAATGATCCGGACAAGTTGATGGCCGATATGGAGGCCATTGCGGTTTTGTTGGAGGGTCATGGGGCAGGGGAGGATGTATTGCTGGCGGAGGATGCGGCGCAGAAGGCTGAGTTGTGGAAGATCCGGCGGCGGGTAGCTGAGGCGGTCAAGAAGGATGGGTATACGATCGAAGAGGACACGGTGGTGCCCAGGGCTGAATTGCCCGCGTTGATAAGGGGTGTGAAGGCGTTGGGCCGGGAATATGGATTTCATGCGGTGTGTTATGGTCATGCGGGGGATGGGAACCTGCATATCCGGATAAAGAAGGAGGGGAGTGTGAACAGCCAGGAGGATCCGGCCATGGTGGAGAGCCTCCGGGCTTTGTTTGAGTTGGTGCGGCGGCTGGGGGGCACGATCAGCGGCGAGCATGGTATCGGGCTGGTGCAGAAGGGGTACCTGGATATCGTCTTCAATGAGGTGCAGCTAGAGCTGATGCGGGGCATCAAGGCGGTCTTCGATCCGAATGGGATATTGAATGCAGGAAAGATATTCGATAAAATAAAAAAGCAATAATGTTAAAGAAGGTTGTATCCGCGCTTTGTTTTTTGATGACCGCCCTGGCAGGATTTGCCCAGGACCATATGCCCTATCGGACGTACACGTATTCCGATGAGGGAGATGGAACGGGGTTCCGTAAGGAGAACCTTTTTATCGGGGGGAGTTTGAACCTGGGTATCGGGTCGTATAATTTCGGTATAGGCGTCAACCCGGAGATCGGGTATTCGCTGAATCGCTGGCTGGATGTGGGGGCGGTGGTGAATTTCACCTACAACAGTGTGAGGGCCGATCCTACTTTTTATTACAACGACGATGTCGGTGAGAAGCAGTTCGTGTATGGCGGTGGCGTGTTTGCCCGGGCCTATGTGCTTCCTTTTTTGTTTCTGACCGCGCAGCCGGAGTTCAACTGGACCAGCACTACGGCCACGGCGGGTGGTACGAATGAAAGTTTCCATCAAAACGTCAATGCGCCGAGCCTGTTGCTGGGTATCGGCTATGGGCGACGGGCAGTGGGACAGAGTGGTTTTTATATTGCGTTGATGTTCGATGCGCTGAATAATGTGAATTCTCCCTATAACGATGCGTTCGGCCATCCGCTGCCGGTGTTAAGGGCCGGGTTTGACTTCTATTTGCATCAGCGTAAATAGATTGCAATGTCCGCGGGGGTATCGCAGATGGTGATGCGGTCGTCGAGTCTGTCGTAGAGGAAGCCTTGTTCTTCCAGGTTGCGGAGGTGTTGGATGAGGGAGGAGTAGAACCCGCCGGAGTTGAGGAGGAAGATGCGTTTGCTGTGGATCTTCAGCTGGTTCCAGGTGAGCATTTCGAAGAATTCGTCGAGGGTACCGAAGCCGCCGGGCAGGATGACGGCGGCGTCGCAATTTTCGTACATCATTTTTTTGCGGACGTGCATATCGGCTACGGTGCGTAGTTCGGTGAGTCCCGTATGATAAGTTTCCCATTCCATGAGTAATTCGGGGATGACGCCCAGGACGGGGGCGCCGCCTGCTATGGCGGCGTCGGCGATGAGGCCCATGAGGCCTGCTTTTCCGCCGCCATAAACGAGCTTCAGGTTTCGGGCGGCGATGAGGCGGCCCAGTTCGATGGTATGCTGTGCGAAGAGGGGGTCTTTCCCCAGTTTCGAGCCGCAGAACACGGCGATGGAGGTGATAGGCATATGGTAAAATTAAAATTCACATATTATCCCTGTATTTCCTAATTTGGAGGATGTCTTCTTTTCTTCTTTTTGTCTTTGTGATCGGGTATTTTTTATTGTTGCTTGGGGTAGCCTGGCGGACATCGCGACATTCCAACAACGATTCGTTTTTTATCGGCAACCGCAATTCCAACTGGATGCTGGTGGCGTTTGGGATGATCGGGACTTCGTTGTCGGGAGTGACGTTTGTGAGTGTACCCGGCACGGTTGGGGATTTTGCCGGGGCTGGGTATAAGGCGTTTGGTTACCTGCAGGTGATCATCGGGTACTGGATCGGTTACCTGGTTATTGCTTTTGTGCTGCTGCCTTTGTATTACAGGTTGCAGCTGACTTCCATTTACAATTATCTGCATTCGCGTTTTGGGCAGGTGGCGTATCGTACGGGGGCTTTGTTCTTCATTATTTCGCGTACCGTGGGTGCGACGGCCAGGCTTTACCTGGTGATCAATGTGCTGCATATCTTTATTCTGAGGGATATCGGCATCCCGTTTGGGCTGACCAGTTTTGTGATCTTGCTCATGATCCTGCTGTATACGTTTGAGGGAGGGGTGAAGACGATCGTTTATACCGATACGCTGCAGACGACTTTTATGTTGTTGGGTTTGGTGGTCTGTATCGTCTATGTTTTCCGGCATTCGGGTCTTGACGCGGGTGGTGTCATGCAGGCATTGGAAGCCAAGGGTTACACGAAGGTGTTCAATATGGATGTGAAGAGCAAGGGCTTTTTTATCAAGCAGATAGTAGGGGGTATGTTTATCGCTATTGCGATGACGGGGTTGGATCAGGAGATGATGCAGAAAAATATCAGCGTCAGGAACCGGCGCGACAGCCAGAAGAATGTGGTGGTCTTCAGCTTTATCATGGTGCTGGTAAGTTTCTTGTTTTTGCTGCTGGGCGGTCTGTTGTACATGTTTGCATTGCGTCAGGGGGCGGCCTATAGCGGGCACGCGTTGATGGTGGACGGCCGGAATGTCATTGGGGATGATCTGTTCCCGACGCTGGCCTTGCACTATCTGCCAAAGTCGGTGTCGATCATTTTTATCATCGGGCTGATCAGTGCGCTTTTTCCCAGTGCCGATGGAGCGCTGACGGCGCTAACTTCTTCTTTTTGCATCGATCTGCTTGGCCTGAAGGACAGGCCCGGGTTGAGCGAGTCGAGGCTGCGGCGGACGAGGATGACCGTGCATATTGGGTTCACGGTGCTTTTCCTGCTTTGCATCCTGGTATTCAAGTGGGTGAATAATAAATCCATCGTCAATATCATATTGGAGCTGGCCGGGTATACCTATGGTCCTTTACTGGGGCTTTTTGCCTTTGGAATTTTTACAAAGCGGGTATTGCCGAATAGTTGGACAATTACCGCGTTGTGTCTGCTGGCACCGGTTTGTTGTTATTTTTTGAGTCAATATTCGGCGCGGTGGCTGGATGGGTTCCAGATCGGGCTCGAACTGCTCCTCATCAATGGGATATTGACCTTTTTGGGGTTATGGGCCCTGTCCCGGCCGACCGTCAATTAGTGTATATTTGCGCAAAGTTTTTTCGATATGGAACTGATCAATCCGATGGCGCAGGCGTATGCGGAGAAGTATTCATCGGGGCTCGGCCCGCTGTTGCAGGAGATAGCGGACTATACGGCGGCCCATCATCCCGAGGCGCATATGCTGAGCGGATCCCTGCAGGGGAAGTTGCTGGAGTTGATGAGCAGTCTGTTGCGTCCGCGGCGGATCCTGGAGATCGGCACCTTTATGGGGTATAGCGGGTTGTGTCTGGCCGAGGGGCTGGCCGAAGGGGGCAGGTTGCATACGATAGAGCTGCGGGATGCCGATGCGGATCGGGCAGCGGAGTATTTCCGGCGGGCAAATCGGCAGGACCGGATAATATTGCACCGGGGAAATGCGTTAGCCATCATCCCAGCCCTGGAGGAGGTATGGGATTTGGTGTTCATTGATGCGGATAAGGTAAGTTATGGGGAATATTACCGAATGGTGTTGCCGCGGGTGCGGTCCGGGGGGTTGATCATTGCGGACAATGTATTTTTCCATGGACAGGTACTGGAGGCGCCGGTGGAGGGGAAGAGTGCGAAGGCGATACAGGCATTCAATGATTTGGTGGCAGCAGATCAGACGGTGGAGAAGGTGATGCTGACCGTGCGGGATGGGTTGTTCCTTATCAGAAAAAAGTAATCGGGTCCTGATGCGTATAAGAATGATGGTAATGGGGTTGATGGTGCTGACGGGCAGGAAGCTGCCGGCGCAGACAAGTGTGAATGGGATACTCTATGTGAATACATTCAAGGCTTTGGCGATAGCTGAGGAGCAGCGTGCGGGGATACCCGCGGCGATCATTCTGGCGCAGGGGCTGCATGAGTCGGAGGCGGGAACGAGTGAACTGGTGAAGGCGTCGAATAATCATTTTGGGATCAAGTGTAAGGATGACTGGAAGGGGCAGGTGGTCTATCACGATGATGACAGCAGGCAGGAGTGTTTCCGGAGCTATGCCACGGCGGCGGATTCCTACAGGGATCATTCTGATTTTTTGCGCCGGAGTGGAAGGTATTCGTTTCTTTTTGATCTGGATCCTTCGGATTATGAGGGGTGGGCCTATGGGTTGAAAAAGGCCGGTTATGCCACTAATATCAAGTATTCGCAGATCCTGATCAAGCTTATTAAGGAGTACAACCTGCAGCAGTATTCGCTGATCGCCATGGGGAAGATGCGACCCGAGGATGAGGTGTTGTTAGTCGCGCCCGGGGGGGCGGCGGTGGCGGTTGTTGCGCCTGTGGTTGAGGGTCCGGCGGCAAGTGGCGTGGCTTTGGGCGGTGAGGTGGACAGTCTGGCGGCGGTTTATCCGGTGGGGGAATTTGAGATCAACAAGACGAAGGTGGTCTATGCCAAGGCGGGTTTATCGTTGTTGGCCATCGCTGGACAGTATGATATCCCTTTGGCGCGGCTGCTGGAGTTCAATGATATGAAGGAGCAGGACGTATTGGAGAAGGGGCAGTTGATCTTTCTGCAACGGAAGCGTCGGACGGGCTCGGTGGAATACCATGTTGTGCGGGAGGGGGAGAATTTGTATGCGATCTGCCAGGCGGAGGGTATCCGTTACCAGGACATGCTGGAGATGAATCAGCTTAATCCGGGATTGCAACCGGCGACGGGTGAGCGCATTTATCTGCGGGGTTCGGCGCCTTCGCGGCCGAGACTGGCGGTCAATGAAAAATAATATTATAAGCGATCATATGTCTATACTAAGGGTACACGACAAGAGCTTTGAGCCTTATTTGAGTGCGGAGGTAATCGATAAAAAGATCGCGATGATCGCTTCGAGGATAGATGCCGACTATGCGGGAAAGAAGCCGCTTTTTATCGCCGTGCTGAATGGGGCTTTTATGTTTGCTTCGGACCTGTTCAAGAAGATCAGTATCGAAGCGGAGATCAGCTTTATCAAGCTGGCTTCCTATAAGGGGACGAAGTCAACGGGGCATGTGATCACGGCCATTGGGCTGGATGCGGATCTGCATGGGCGTCATGTGGTGATCGTGGAGGATATTGTGGATACGGGGAAGACGCTGAGTGAGTTCCTGCCGCAGCTGGAGCACCAGCAACCTGCCTCGATGAAGATAGCGGCTCTGTTGCACAAGCCGGAGGCGACGGTTTACCCGATCCAAGTGGATTATCTCGGGTTTTCGGTCCCCAAGAAGTTTTTGCTTGGCTATGGGCTTGATTATGATGGACTTGGAAGAAATCTCCCGGCCATCTACCAGCTGATAGAAGGGACTTGACAAAGAGGAAGAAACGCATTAATTTTAATCAAAATATCCCATTGAAACCCGCATTACTGCTGCTAGTGGGTTCTTTGTGCTTTTTTTCTTCGCGTGGGCAATTCTATCTGCGCGGTGAGGTGAAAGACGAGAACAACAGCCTCTTGCCAGATGTGAAGATCCTGCTGCATTCCAGCGGGTATCTGTATCATTCAGGCGGTTCCGGGGCTTTTGGGATACCTATACCTGCCGAAGCCGATACGCTGACCTTGTCGGCGGAAGGTTATCAGACGTTGATCCTGCCTGTCAACGCCAGTCAATACCAGAAAATACAATTGAGAATGAGTGCAACTGTCGCGGCGCCGACGCGACAAAGTTTGTTGTCGCTGACCAAGGATTTCCGGGCCACTGAGCGCAAGGATTGGACGGTGGGCCAGGAAACCTATAGTTCGCTTGTTGAGAATAGGTTTATACCCGCGGGGCGGTTCCCGCAGACGGGTTTTGCGATAACGATAGACAAGGCTTCATACAGCAATGTGCGTCGATTCCTGAATATGGGCAGTACGATCCCGCCGGATGCGGTGCGGATAGAGGAGCTGTTGAACTATTTCAATTTTGGGTATAGCGATCCGCCGCGGGACAGTTGTTTTGCGATGCAGTCGCGGTTGTCGGAATGTCCTTGGAATTCGGCCGACCGGCTACTCTTCTTACAAGTCTGTGCGCGGAAGCTTGATCCGTCGCGGATACCTCCGGCCAATCTGGTATTGCTGGTGGATGTGTCGGGGTCTATGGACCTGCCGAACAAGCTCCCTTTGCTAAAATCAGCTTTTGGGCTGCTGGTGAATAATTTGCGGGATGTAGACACGGTGTCGATCGTCACCTATGGGGGTTCGGTGCTGGTGGCTTTGGAGCCGACGTCGGGGCATGAGAAGAATAAGATACTGAAGGCTATTGATGACCTGGGGGCGGGTGGTTCCACGCCGGGAGAGGCGGGGATCCGGGCGGCATACCGGGTGGCGAAGAGTCAGATGATCAGTGGCGGTAATAACCGGGTGATATTGGCTACGGATGGGGATTTTAATGAAGGCGAGACTTCGGAGGAGGAGCTGGAGAAGCTGGTGACCCAGTACAAGGACTGGGGGATCTACCTTACCTGTCTGGGGGTTGGGATGGGAAATTATAAGGACTCCAAGCTGGAGGCGCTGGCGAAGAAGGGGAATGGCAATTTTGCCTATTTGGATGACGAGCGCGAGGCGGAGAAGGTGTTGGTGAGGGAATTTACGCAGACGGTCTATGCGGTGGCGGACGATGCCTATCTGAATATCCAATTCAATTCTACGCTTGTAAAAGATTACCGGCTTATAGGGTTTGACAATAAGGTGAAGGTGTTGTCGGATTCTCAGAGTGTTTTGCAGGGTGGCGAAGTAGGGTCGGGGCATTCCTTGCTGGCATTATTTGAGATCGTGCCTACGAATCCGGACAGTATGGAGGTCCACGATCCGGGGCGGCTGGCGAAGGTGCAGGTAAACTATCGGCTGCCGCACGATCCGCGTCCGCGGCTGAGCTCCTATGATTGTGGCAGTGAGTTGATTGCGTTCCGCGATCTGGAGCCTTGTTATCGATTTGCTTCTTCGATAGCGCTTTTTGGAGGGCTATTAAAGAAGTCGAAGTTTATGCATCAGGCGGACTGGAAGGATGCCATACTGATGGCGGAGCAATCGAGCAGTCCCGACGATACGATGCAGCAGGAGTTTATCACGCTGATCGAGAAGGCCAGGAAAATCTACGGGCGGCGGCGGAAACGAGAAGAATATTAGATTTTTACGGCCGCGGGCGGCCGTTTATCTTAGGAGAACATTTCCCTCACTTTGTCGAAGAAGCTGCGTTCATTCTTGTCCGGTTTGGGCTGGAAATTGGGTGATTCGTTGAGTTTTTCCAGTATGACCTTTTCTTCGGGTGTTACGTGCTGGGGTGTCCAGACGTTGATATGGATGAGCTGGTCGCCTCTTTCGTAGCTGTTTACGCCGGGGAAGCCCTTGCCTTTCAATCGGAATATCTTGCCGCTTTGGGTCCCCGGGGGAATCTTTATTTTGGCTTTACCGTCGATGGTGGGTACTTCTGCCTGCAGGCCGAAGACGGCGTCCGTAAAGGAGAGGTGGAGTTCGTAGGCCACGTTCAGTCCGTCGCGGTGCAGCTCGGGATGTTGTTCTTCTTCGATAAGGATGATCAAGTCGCCGGGAGGGCCGCCGCGTTCGCCCGCGTTGCCTCTGCCGCCTACGCTGAGCTGCATGCCTTCCTGGACTCCTGCGGGGATGTCGATAGTGACGGTCTCTTCGCCGTAGACCCGGCCTTCGCCTTTGCACACCGGGCATTTGGCGGTTACGATAGAGCCTTCGCCGTTGCAGGTGGGGCAGGTGGTGACGGTCTGCATCTGGCCGAGAAAGGTGTTGCTGACGCGGCGAACCTGGCCGCTGCCGCCGCAGGTGGAGCAGGTTTGAACGCTGTTCTTATCTTTGGCTCCGCTGCCGGTGCAGGTGTTGCAGGAGACGTATTTTTTTACTTTTATATTCTTTGAGACACCTTTTGCTATCTCTTCGTAATTGAGTTTGATCTTGACGCGGAGGTTGCTGCCCCGGACGCCGCGGGCTCTGCCGCCGCTGCCGCCGCCTCTGCGGCCGCCGCCGAAGAAACTCCCAAAGATGTCGTCGCCGAAGATATCGCCGAACTGGCTGAAGATATCATCCATGTTCATGTTGCCGCCATTGCCGGATCCGCGGCCGTTGCCCTGCATGCCGGCGTGGCCGTAGCGGTCGTATTGGGCTCTTTTATCAGCGTCGCTGAGCACCTCGTAAGCTTCGGCTGCTTCCTTGAATTTTTCTTCGGCGGCCTTATCGCCCGGGTTACGGTCGGGGTGGAATTGCATGGCCACCTTGCGGTACGCTTTTTTTATTTCGTCGGCAGCGGCGCCTTTTGTTACGCCCAATATTTCGTAGTAATCTCGTTTAGCCATAGTTTTTAACAGGATGTCGGGGGTTATTTGCCTACTACCACTTTTGCAAAGCGGATGATCTTGTCGTTCAGGTAATATCCTTTTTGTACTTCATCGATAACTTTTCCTTTCAGGGCCGGGTCCGGCACGGGGAATTCGGTTATCGCTTCGTGTTTTTCCACGTCGAAATCGGCTCCTATGCTTTGCATGGCTTTTAGACCTTTGGACTGCAGGACGGAGCGAAGTTTGGAGAAGACCAGCTGCACGCCTTCCCTGATGAGTTTTATATTGTCCGTGGTCTGAAGCTGTTTTTCTGCGCGGTCGCTGTCGTCGAGCACGTCGAGCAGGGATATGATGACCTCTTTGCCTGCGGTCTGGCGGAGCTCGAGGTTTTCGCGGGCGCTGCGTTTTCTGAAGTTATCGAATTCAGCGAACAGGCGAAGGTATTTGTCCTTTTGTTCCTGTACTTCGTCCTTGAGGCGTTCGATCTCTTCATCGCGGTTGCCGATATCTTCCAGACGGGTGGCTCCAGCGATGTTTTCGTCGGTGTTCAGGTCGTCATCTAAGTCGTTGCGTCCCTGATCGTTAATATTATTGCTATCCATCATAATCGTAAAATTGGCAAATCATAAAATTGGCACAAAGGTACGTTTGTCAATATTCCTGCCAAGCTGCAAATAAAGACAAAATGTCCTAAAACTTACGGTCTTGACACGATTATGGCAACCGGGTGCAGCGGGTCCTACTAAAATGCTGAGGATCAGAGTCTATTTGGTCTGCTTGAAAAGGTATATGAACTGTTCGGCTTTGGCCTGGTCCCATTTGTATTTCCGGGGAGCTGCGATAAGGGGGCGGAGCGTGCCGGCTGCCGGTCTTCGGGCCCAATAGGGGGATGTTACGGTAGTCGAACTAATGTACCTTTGCGCCCATGACAAAAGTTTTTCTAAAAAAGCGGATCGATCGCCGGGTGGAGAATGGGCATCCCTGGATCTTTGGGAATGAGGTAGGTACGATAGAAGGGGATACGGCGGGCGGGAGTATCGTGGAGGTCCTGACGCATGACAAGAAATTTGTGGGTAGGGGTTATATCAACCTGCAGTCGCAGATCGCGGTCCGGCTGTTGACAAGGGATCGCAATGAGCAGATCGATGACGCGTTTTTTTATGCCCGGCTCCAGGAAGCCTGGCGGTACCGTCGGCAAATAGGTTATACGGACAATTGCCGGCTGGTCTTTGGTGAGGCGGACTATCTTCCGGGCTTGATCATCGACAAATTTTCCGACGTTTTTGTTTTGCAAACGCTTTCATTAGGGATGGACCGGTGGAAGCCGGCGATAGTCGATGCCCTGCAGCGCATCTTTGCGCCGAGGGGGATCTATGAGCGGAACGATGTTCCGGTGCGGGAGTTGGAGGGTTTGCCGCAGCACAAGGGTTTTTTGTCGGCGCCTTTTGACACGCAGATCGTCATTCGGGAGAATGGGTTGCAACTATATGTGGATATTGAAAATGGCCAGAAGACGGGTTATTTTCTGGACCAGCATGACAACCGGCGGGCAATCAAGGATATTGTGAAGGGTGCCGATGTTTTAGGTGCTTTTTGTTATACGGGCAGTTTTGAGACGCATGCCGGTTTTTATGGCGCCAAGTCGGTGCTTGGGCTGGACATTTCGGAGAATGCGGTGGCGCAGGCGAGGCGCAATGCGGAATTGAATGGCCTTTCGGCTATCTGTAAATATGAGGCGGTGAATGCCTTTGATGCGTTGAAGCAATGGAGCAAGGACGGGCGGCAATATGATGTCGTGATGCTGGATCCGCCGGCGTTCACCAAGAGCCGGGAGACGATCGAGAAGGCGATCACGGGATACAAAGAGATCAACCTAAGGGGTATGAAACTGGTAAAGAAGGGTGGTTTCCTGGTGACGTCTTCGTGTACCAACTTGGTGCCGCCGGAGCTTTTTTTGGAGACCATTGACATGGCCGCCAAGGATGCGAGAAGGAAGCTGAGGCGGGTGACCCTTCGGGCGCAGGCCAGCGATCATCCTATCATCGGCGGATGGGCGAATACCCATTACCTGAAATTCCTGATCGTCCAGGTGGATTAAGGGGGGCAGTCAGACTGCTTTCAACGCCGGCTGATTGGGTTGGTGGGTCGATCCTTTGGGAAGCACCGGCTCCTTAGGGACTGAGTCCCGAAGGAGCATTATTTCCTTCGTTCTGCTATCCAGACAGGCTTGGAGGATCCTCGCGAACTCCTTGTCGTTGGGGGAGAACAGGAAGGTCTTATGGTCGCCGGGCACTTCATGCACTTCGACTCCCTTAGTGGCATATTTTCCCCATTCCATGAACACCGGGTCGTCGATGTAATAAATCCGTTGCTTGACGCGGAACAGGTCGATCCTGACGTCGATAGGATCCAAAAAGTAATTGTCATATGCAATATCATAACTCCGGTTGACTTCCTGTTCGTAAGTAAAAAATTCTTTGTCCACCTTGTAGGTACTGGAGAAGATGTCTTTGGTCCTGGCCGACAGGATTTGGGCCTGGTAGGCGATCGTTCCTTTGGGGTCGGTCAGGAAAAGCCGCGAGAAAAAGATGAGTTTCCGAAACTGCCGGATCACTTTTTTGACGACTTTGGTCGTCTTCTTTTCTGTCGGGTCACGGTTGCCGGCATTAGTATCGAGGATTCCGAGCATTTTGACCTCTTTTCCCTGGCTGATCAGTTGTTTTGTCATTTCAAAGGCAATGAATCCGCCGAGGGAATAGCCAGCGAGTGCGTAGGGCCCTTCCGGATCATTGGCCAGGATCTCTTCGTTGTATTTGCGGGCAATTTCTTCTATCGAGTAAAGTGGTCTGGTCTTGCCGTTAAGGCCCAGGGCCTGCATTCCAAATACAGGTTGATCTGCGTCCATGTATCTACCCAATGAATTAAAAACCAATACATTAAGTCCTGCCCCATGGATCATGTAAATCGGCATTTTGACGCCATTAGGTTTGATGGGCACCATCGAATCCCATTTGATCTTTTCTTCCCCTGCGTCTATGAAGGCGGCAAGCTTTTCGATGGTGGAGTTCTCAGAGATGATTCCGAGGGGATATCGTGTGCCTGTTTGTCCTTCAAGGGCGACCATCACTTTTACAGCTATGAGGGAGTGACCTCCCAATTCGAAGAAATTGCTATTGATACTGATCTCGGGTATATTCAGTTCGTGGGTCCAGATGCCGGCGATCAATTTCTCGGTGTCGTTGCGGGGGGCGATGAAGCGGCTCTCGGCGATCTGGACCTGGCTGCTTGGTTTTGGCAAACTGTTGCGGTCGATCTTGCCATTGGAAGTGGTGGGAAGCTTTTCCAATACCACAATTTCGCTGGGGACCATATAATCAGGCAGCAGAGTGCGAAGGTTGTTCTTCCAGGTCTGGATCTGGTAGTCGGTTATTGGTGTGATCAGCCGGGCCGGATCGGGAACCACGTATGCGACCAGGCGTTGGTGGCCAAGTTTGTCTTCGCGGGCGATGGTAACGGCTTCCCTTATCCCAGGTTGTCGGATAAGGCTGTTTTCTATTTCTCCCAGTTCGATGCGGTGGCCTTGTATCTTAACCTGGTGATCGATGCGTCCGAGGCAAAGGATGTCTCCGCTTTCGAGAAGTCTGCCGAGGTCTCCCGTCCGGTACATCTTTGAGCCATCTCCGGTGAAGGGGTCGTTGACGAAGCGTTCGGCGGTGAGAGGCGGCCGGTTGTAGTAACCGCTGGCGACGCCGTCCCCGCCGATCCAGATTTCGCCGATGGCGCCGAGAGCCGCGGGGCCGCCCGTTTCATCGAGGATATAGACCCGGGTATTGTTGATCGGCCGGCCGATGCTGATGGCCTCATCTCCCGAGTGAAGTTGTTTTACGGTGGACCAGATGGTAGTCTCTGTCGGTCCATACATATTCCAGACCGAATGGCATTTTCCGAGGAGTTTTTCTGCCAGGTCTTTCGGCATAGCTTCGCCGCCGCAGAGTGCTTTAAGCGGCATGGGGCTGTTCCAGCCGGAGTCTAACATCATTCGCCAGGTGGATGGGGTGGCCTGCATGATGCTGATCTTTTCCGAGCGCAAGATGTCCAGCAGGATGCGGCCGTCTTTTGCCGATGATGCGTCGGCGAGCACCAGTGTGGCGCCGCTGATTAGCGGCAGGAAGAGTTCCAATCCGGCGATGTCAAACGAGATGGTTGTGACGGCCAGCAGGCGGTCTGTGGCGCTGATACCCGGTGTCTGTCGCATGCTGGTCATGAAGTTGACAAGGTTGCGGTGTTCGATGGCTACGCCTTTGGGCATGCCGGTGGAGCCAGAGGTATAAAGGATATATGCCAGGTCTGTCCCAGTCGCGGTGACGGGCAGAGTCGCCGGAAAGTCGTTTAATTTTTCCAGGCCTTCTTCCAGGACCAGATTTTTTGCCTGGGTGTGAAAGCGGCTGCGGTATTTGCCCGAGGTGAGCAAGGTCCTGACTGAAGCGTCTTTCAGCATGAATTCGATCCTTTCATCCGGGTAGGCAGGATCAAGGGGAATATAAGCAGCGCCGGCCTTCCAGATGGCGATGAGCGCCAGGACCATTTCTGGCGAGCGGTCGAGGGACAGGCCTACGGCGTCTCCTTTGCGGACCCCGGATACTTGTAGATAGTGGGCGAGACGGCTGGTGTTTTCGGCCAGGGTCTTATAGCTAAGGCTCCTGCCCTGGAATTGCAGGGCGTGATGGTCTGGCGTCATGGTGGCCCTTTCGTCGATAAGGGTATAGAGGGCCTTGTTTTTTGGATAGGCGAACCAGGTGTCGTTGAGCGTGTCGACGAGGTGGTTGTGGGTGAAGGAATCCATGGCCGGCAGGTTCCTGATGGGCGTGTCGACCCGGGTGATCAGTTCACGGAGCAGGTGTTCGAAGCCTTCCATCATCCGTCGGATGGAAGAGGGTCTGAAGAGCTGGGTATTGTAGGACCATTCGAAGGTGAGTGATTGTTCGGAGCCGGAGGCGTTGAGGAAGATCTCGAAGTTCTCGTATTCGCGCGGGTTATAGGTCATCCTGTATTGCAGCCCATGGAAGGCCACTCCGCTGTCCAGTCCCATGTCGATGTTAAATACGACTGGGACCAGTGGGATCCGGGAAGGGTCTCGGGCAATGGGCAGGTGTTTTAACAGGCTGCCGAAGGTGAATTGTTGGTGGTCGTATGCGTCGAAGATCTTTGGTTTGCGTTCTCTGAGGTAGGCAGGGAAGGAAAGATCTCCCTTGGGGCAGCTTCGGAGGGGTAGTAGGTGGACGCAGTGCCCGACCAGGTTTTGGTGGCCTGACGCGGACTGGCCCGCGGACGGCAGTCCCAGGACGATATCACGCTGGCCTGTGAGCCGGTAAAGGTAGATCTCGAAGGCGGCCATGAGCGTCATGACGAAGCTGCAGCCTGCGTCCGCGCCCAGTTTCTTAACCGCCTGGGTGAGTTTTCCGTCAAGGGGGTAGTCATCCCTCCTGCTTTTGTAGGTGCGATGGGCGGGACGGGGGAAGTCCGTGGGCATGTCGAGGATGGGGATGCTGTCTTTATATTGATCTAACCAGTATTGTACTGTTTTCGTGTATTCGGGGCTATTCAGGTATTCAGCCTGTTCGAGGGCGTATTGGCTAAAGGGCAGCGCATCCGGCAGACGGGGAACGGTTGCTGTTGCGTGGGCGGAATAGAGTTTGCCTGCATCCTGGAGGAGGATTCCCAGGGACCAGCCATCGCAGATGATGTGATGGGCTGTGAGTTTGAAGAAATGGTCCTCCTCATTCAGCTTGAACAGGGCAAACCGGAATAAAGGGCCGTTTAACAGATCGAAGGCCGTTTCCGCCTCTTTTTTTGTAAAGTCATCGATAAAGGTCTGCTGCTCCGAGGGGCTGATGGCGGACAGGTCTTCGTACCGGAGGTTGGGGGGCAGTTCCCGGAAGACGATGATCTTGCTGCCATCGCCGCTAAAGGCTGATCGAAGGGCTTCGTGGCGGGCGATAAGCTGCTGTAGGGCGCGCTCCATGGCGGTGCTGTCGAAGGGGCCGGTCAGCCGGAGCGATACCGATTCGTTATAGGATTTGTTGGCGTCCTCGGCGCCCAGGCGGCAGGAGACCCAGATCTCCGATTGCGCTTCAGTGACAGGGAATATCTGTAAAATCTCGGGTCCGGTGAATGGATCAAATTCTACTGGTAATGGCTCGTTAGTAAAGTTTCCGTGCTCCAATGGATTTTTTTTAGTTCAATTGCAAATACTTACCGGGCCGGTCAGGATCGGCGACAAACCATGCGGGGTTGCCGTCCTTGTCGCGGCCCAGTCTTGCCCCGGGAATCAATGATGTTTCTTCCACTTTTATTGGGCTGCCTGTCTGTTGGTTTTTTTTGAGATCCATTGGATTGCGGTCCCTGGCTGGTAGAAAGCCGGCGGAGATGAGTTCTTCTATGCTATTTCCGAATTTTTCGATGATGGCGTCCACGTCATGGCGGCTATGCGCTTCGGTGAGGAAACAGGGAAAGCCGTCGAGGATGTGGATGCCTTTATACCTCATCAGGGTAAAGAGCAGTTCGCTGTATTGGATTTCTTCTTTCCATTTGAACTTCCAGAGGGAGCCAAACTGCGCGACGAATAGTGGGACGCCGTATCGTTCGCAGATCGCGTTGCAGGAGTCCGCCAGGTATTTGGTTTTCTCCGTGAGCGATCGCTGGAGGTCGGGCCCTTTGGCCTTCATGTATTCCAGAGAGGCTTTTGAGGCGGCCAGCGCCAGTGGGTGTCGTACAAAGGTGCCGGCAAAATAGGTAACTCCGGCTTCAGGAGTCGAGGTGTCGCCATAATTCCAGTCGCCGCCGTCCAAGGCGTTCATGTATTCTTTATTGCCAGCGATTACGCCGATGGAGATACCGGCTCCGATGACCTTACCGTAGGTTGCCAGATCGGCTTTTAGGCCAAATAGGGCTTGGGCTCCGCCGGGGTGCATCCGGAAACCGGTGATCACTTCATCAAAGATAAGGCAGGTTCCGGACGCCTTGGTTATTGAGCGCAATTTTCTCAGAAATTCCACGGGCGCGAATTCGGGGCGGCGGCTTTGGACCGGCTCTACGAGGACGGCCGCCAATTCATGAGCACGTTCTGTTATGATGCGGAGGCTTTCTTCTGTGCCGTACTCGAGGATGAGCATATTTTGGACTGCCTCTGGCAGGATGCCGGGTGCTGCAGGGAAAGATCTTAGCTTTTTTGAGCCGCGGACGATGACTTCGTCCACGATGCCATGGTAGGAGCCTGCGAAGGCGACGATGGTGCTGCGGCCCGTAACGGTACGGGAGATGCGCATAGTGCCGAGCACGGCCTCCGAGCCGGTATTGCAGAGCGCGGCGCGGTCGAACCCGGTGAATTCGCAGATGAGTCTGCATACCGGTCCGGCCAAATCGTGCTGAGGGCCGATTTCGTAGCCTTTTTCAATCTGTTCCCGGATGGCTTTGACGACGATGTCCGGCTGGTAGCCTAACATGTTTGAGCCAAAGCCGTTGAGGGCGTCGATGTATTCGTTGCCGTCGAGATCCCAGAGCCGGCAGCCTTTGGATCGGTTGACGACGATGGGGTAGACGATCTCTTTCGTCTGAGGTTTAAAGCCGGAGACAGCGCGCGGGTCGGCCATATAGGAGCGATGTAGCGCGGTGTAGCTCTTACTGGATGCCGTTTTTTGTGTATACCGGGAGACCAGGTCGTCGAGAAAGGCCTGTTGTTTGGCGTCGAGTGCGCGGGCGTTCTTATCGATTTTGGCCGTAGCGCCAAAGGGTTTTTTGATCTCGGCCAGTTCTTCTGCCGTGAGATCGCTTTCAATCCTGGATCTGCCGTTTCCGTTGATGGGTGGGGCCGGGGCATATGCCGGGGCTACCTGCGGCTGAGGTGCGGCGGGCGTCTCCGTCGGGATATTTACCGGGGGTGTAGTTCCGCCTTGCAAGAGGGCTATCTGCTGGGCCAGTAATTGGATCTGCCGGGCGATGAGGCCGATGACGGTGTCATCGTTGCCTGTCACCGGGATATATGCAGGTGCGGCCTGGGTTGCGGAGGTGGCTGAGGGTGTCGGCACAGTCGTGTAACTGACCTTTGCGCTTGCCGGCGACGATGCCAACAGAGGGACGGGGTCCGGGGGGAGATTGGCGTCCAGGTAGGAAACGAGCAGGTTCATGCTACTGTAATCTTCATTTAGCTTCCGGAAGGTGATCGGCAGGTTAAAGTTCTTTTTGAGGTTGAGGGAGACCTGAGTCAGCAAGAGGGAATCGAGCCCGAGTTCGACGAAGCTTGTGTCGGGATCGGCTGTATGCAGATCTATTCCGGAAGCGTCTTCCAGCATCTCTTTCACTTTCGTTATCAGGTTAGTTCTACGCATGGGTTTTTGCTGAGTCGAATTATCGGATATAGATATAGTGGTATGGGGTGCCTGGGGGGTTGGGGCGGCGACATCCGCGATATCGTCCGCCTTTGTTTGCGGCGGGTCGACCCAGCTCTTTTGTTTTTCGAAGGCATAGGCTGGGAGGTCCAGACGGCGGCGTTGCTGGCCGCTGTAAAAGGCTTTCCAGTCGGGTTCGATGCCGTTGAGCCAGAGTTGGCCGAGCGCTTTGAGGATGGCCTGATATTGGGAAGTGCTCTCATCGGCGTCGAGGCTGCTGATAACGGTGACAGGTTTTGTGGTGCGGTGCTGACGGACGAGGACTGAAGTAACCTTACCGGGGCCTACCTCGAGCATGAGACGGTTCCCGTTTTCCAGCAAAGTAGTTACGGCATCCGAAAAGCGGACAGTTCTCCGCAGGTGTTGAGCCCAGTAGGCAGGGCTGGTTGCTTCAGCATCCGTTAGCCATTTCCCTGTGGCGGTGGACGCGATGGGCAGGCGTGGCAGGTGTAGCTGGACGGACGCTACCAATTGCAGGAAGGGTTCCACGACGGGGTCCATCATGGCGGAATGGAAGGCATGGCTGGTGAATAGGACCTTGTTTTGGATGTCCCGCATTTCCAGCGATGCCGAGAGGGCGCCAATGGCGTCGGTGGGTCCTGATACCACGCAGATCCCGGGGCTGTTGATGGCGGCGACCGAGAGGTCGGGGGTTAACAGGGGGATGATGTTGTCGTAGGGAGCGCGAATGCTCAGCATGCTGCCGGCCGGCTGTTCCGCCATTAACCGGGCGCGGCCGGAGATAAGGTGGAGCCCGTCTTTGAGGCTGAAGACGCCGGCGAGATGCGCGGCGACGAATTCCCCAATGCTGTGTCCGGCGAATGCGGTGGGCTCTATGCCCCAGCTTTTCCAGAGGCAGCAAAGCGCATATTCTATAACAAAGATAGCAGGTTGCGCGTATCGGGTATTGTTGATGCGGCTTTTTGTCTCCGTGGTATCTTCCTGCGGATAGAGGACGTCCCGGATATCCTCCCCCAATTCGGCAAGGAGTAGTAGGGCGCATTCGTCCACAACGGATCGGAAGACCGGTTCCTGGTCATACAGGTCGCGGCCCATATTCACCTGTTGGGAGCCCTGTCCCGGGAAAAGGAAAACGATACCGGTGGGGGCTTCTTCGAGGAGACTGGTGAAGGAGGGTGCGGGTGATGACGCCGACTCTAATGTCTTGACCAGGTCTTCTTCGGCGGAGGCCAGGATGAAGCGGCGGGCGGGGAAGCCAGCGCGGGTGGTCTGCAGGGTGAAAGCGATGTCGGCGAGGCGTTGACCCGTGTGGTCCTTGTCTGCGCTGGCGAAAGTGGCCAGGCGGCTACCATAAGTTTCCCTGCTTTTCGTCGTCCTGGCGGACCAGGTAATGAGTTGGATGGGTCTTGCAGGTGTGGAAGCGGGAATCAACGGTTGTGGCGCCTCTTCGAGGATGACGTGCACGTTTGTTCCGCCTACTCCGAATGAGCTGACACCAGCTCTTCTCAGGCTGGCGGATGTCCAGTCGTGGAGGATAGTATTTACGAAGAAGGGTGATCGTTCGAACTCGATGACAGGGTTTGCCGATTGATAATTGATCGATGGGGGCAGCTGCCGGTGCCAGAGCGAGAGGGTGGTTTTTATGAGACCAGCGACTCCTGCCGCTGCAGTGAGATGGCCCATGTTGCTCTTTATGGAGCCCAGGGCGCAGAATTGTTTTTTCTCCTGTTCGCCGAAGGCCATCTGAAGACCTTCGATCTCGATGGGGTCTCCCAGGGGGGTCGCAGTGCCATGGGCTTCCACGTAGCTGATGGAAGCCGGGTCGATGCCGGCTTCAGTGATGGCCATAGCAATAGCGCTTGCCTGTCCTTCGGAGCTGGGGGCGGTGAAACTGCCTTTTCCCCCTCCGTCGTTGTTAATACCGACGCCTTTTATTACGGCGTAGATGGTGTCGCCATCCTTTTCGGCCTCTTGTCTTCTTTTCAGGAGGACGACGCCTGCGCCATCGCTAAAGGTAGTGCCGCTGGCCTCCGAGTCAAAGGGCCGGCAATGGCCGTCGCGGCTGAGCATGGCGCCTTCCTGGTATAGATGTCCGCTGAAAATCGGAGCGGTCACCGAGGCGCCGCCTGCAAGGGCGATATCGCACCCGCCTTTTCGGAGGCTATCCGCTGCCTGTGCTATGGCCAGCAACGAGGTGGAACAGCCCGAGTGGATGCTTACGGCGGGTCCTTTCAAATTCAAAACGTATGCTACACGGCTTGCCACATAATCCTTTTCGTTATAGGTCATCACCTGGAATCTCCCTACGTTATCCACCAGCCCGCTGTTCGGCAATACGTTGTTCAGGTAGTAGCTATTGTTTCCCGAGCCGGCAAAGACCCCGACGGAGCCGCCATATTTTTCCGGGAGATGGCCTGTCTTTTCGAGGACTTCCCAGGCTATTTCGAGGAAGATGCGTTGCTGGGGATCCATCAGTGAAGCGAGCCGCGGGTTTATGCCGAAGAAGCCAGCGTCGAAGCTCTCTGCGTCAGGAAGGATGCCGCGTGCCGGTACGTAAGACGGGTCGTCTCTAAGAGAGGCGGGGATAGAGCTGTCCAGTTCTTCTTTTGTGAAGAAGGATATGGTCTCTTTTCCTTCTTTCAGCAAAGCCCAGAGTTGCTCTATTGTAACCGCACCCGGGAACCGGCCGGCCATGCCGATGATGGCGATGTCGTCGCTGCCGTCGCTACTGGCGGTGTGGTTGCTGCGGTCATGATCTTTTTGGCGTGCGGGCAGCCGGAGATGGATTTTTTTACCGCCATTCAGCCAGGCGGCGCCAGCCGCTACGGTCGGAAACTGGTACAGTTTGGTTATAGGCATTTCCAGTCCCTTTTCCCGGAGGGCGGATACCGTTTTCAGGGCCACCAGGGAATTGCCGCCCAGTTCGAAGAAATTATCTTCCGTACCTACCTTGTCCAATTGGAGGAGGGAGGCCCAGCAGTTGGCGAGAAGGGTCTCGGTCTTAGTGGCGGGAGCTTTATAGAGAACCTCGAGTTCCGGACGTTTGGAACCCGGGTTTGGCAAGGCGAGTTTATCGATCTTCCCACTGGTCGTATGGGGAAGCTCGTCCAGCCATACGAAGGCTGCCGGCATCATATAATCGGGCAGTAACCTGGCGATATGGTGGCGCAGGGCGGCAGTATCTTTTTTTCCGGTACTGCTGACCAGGTAGGCCACCAGTTTTTTTGCTGCCGGAACTTCTTCTTTTGCGACAACTACGGCCTGCTGGACGTCCGCCGCCTGGTTCAGGACGACTTCAATTTCGGGCAGCTCGATGCGGTAGCCGCGGATCTTCACCTGGTTGTCTATGCGGCCCAGGAATTCGATACTACGGTCGGGTAGGAAACGGGCGAGGTCGCCGGTGCGGTAGATGCGAAGCTCTCCATTTCCAGGATGCTCCCATTGTTGGTATTTGTGTGCGGTCAGTTCGGGGCGATGGAGGTAGCCTTCTGAGAGACAGGCGCCGCTGAAGCAGAGTTCGCCGGTCGAGCCGTCGGGGAGCATTCTGTTGCTCTCATTTTCCGGATCGAGGATCCAGGCGGCGGTGTTGTCGATGGGTGTGCCGATGGTGGGAAGGGCGGGCCATTCTGAAGGGTCGCCCTGCAATACAAGCTGTGTTACAACATGTGTTTCCGTGGGACCATACTGGTTGAATAGCGTGGCGCCGGGAAGCGCCGTGAAGAAATTGATTATCTGTGGAGTTATTTTCAGCTGTTCGCCCGCCGTCATGACTTCCCGGAGACAGGAGGGCAAGAGTTTTGCGGCGTCTGCGGCTTCGGTAATATACTGGAGGGCGACGAAGGGCAGGAAAATGCGGTAGATGACTTCTTTTTCGATGAAGCGGAGCAGTCGCTGCGGGTCGAGACGGAGATCGTCTTCGATGAGCACCAGGGTGCCGCCAGTCGTAAGGGTGGCGAACACTTCCTGGAAGGAAACGTCGAAGGTGAGCGGCGCGAACTGGAGGGTGCGTGTGTCTGCCGTGGCGGCGGAACAGCGGTGCTGCCAGCCTAGCAGGTTGACGAGCGCGCTGTGTCCCATGCATACGCCTTTCGGCTTACCGGTGGAACCGGAAGTATAAAGGATATATGCCAGGAATGGATTGCGTTTAGATATGGTTGTTAGGTCGACGACAGCGGGTGCGGTTGCATCGAAGGACAGGATGGCGAGACCCTGCAGGGAAGCAAGCGCTTTTTCCGATTCTTCGGACATGGACAGGCAGGTGTCGATGCCCGAGTCTGAAACGATTTGTTGTAAGCGATCTACCGGATAGGATGGGTCCAGTGGAAGATAGGCTTTCCCGGCGCGCAGGATGGCGAGGACGCCGATAACCATCTCGGGTCTGCGTATGGTGCTGATGCCAATGGCTGCGGAGTGGGGAGAGCAGGCGACGATGGCCTGTGAAAGACGGCTTGCTTCTCGGTCCAGTTCTGAATAGGTGAGGGACCGAGTGGCGGACCTAATGGCTGTGTGACCCGGAGTCAGGCTAAGCTGACGATCAAAAAGCGAATGAACGGAATCACTATTCATAAACTGCGACGATAAGGGGTTAACATTCACTCGTATTAAGCGAATATACCGTGTGTTTTAGGAGTTTGACAGTTCCTTAAATGTACTAAAAACCGCTTGATATTTTTTGACACCTGGCATGTTTTCCTATTAAAATTTGAGTAAAATTCCTACCTTGGACGCAGTTCCACTTCAGCAATTCTGTTCAGAATCTGCATCCGGTCTCTTATGATGCCCCTCATCTTCAAAAACACCCAAAAAACATCTACCTCCATGGTCCAGGAAGAAGTTTTCCATACACCTTATTCAAAGGTTGCCGGTACCATTGACAGGTGGCAAAACCTGTCCCGCAGAGAGCTCATCAAAGAATATATCGAGCCTTCGCGGCCGGTGATCCTTATCGATGCTGCGGACAAGTGGCCCGGGATGGGTAAGGTGACGCCCGAATTCATCAAGAAGAACTATGGGCATCTTACGAAGGAGATCAATGGTGTAACCTACACATTTGCGGACCTGATCGACAGGGTGTTGGTTTCCTCTCCCGAGAACCCGGCCCCTTATCCTTTCAATCTTAATATCCACGAGTATTTTCCAGAGCTGATGGAGGATATCAAGCCGGAGATCGTATATGGTAAAACGGACAGGGCGAACCATCCCTTGCTTCCCAGGTTTATGCTGCATGGAACGGACAGATACGAAATATTCATAGGCGGCAGAGGGGCTGGCTGGCCTTACCTGCATATCGATGAATTGTTTCTTCATAACCAGGCCACGATGTTATATGGCTCCAAGGAATTTATTTTATATTCTCCGGACCAGGTTAAATTTCTGTATCCCAAGAAAGAGAATCCCAAGATCTCGCAGGTCGACATACTCAATCCTGATTATGACAAGTTCCCACTTTTCAGGGAAGCCCGGCAGATCAGGGTGACGGTTCAACAAGGGGAAACCCTGCTTTTCCCAACCGGCTGGTGGCATACAACCCGGATTCATGAACCGAGTATCTCGATGGGAAGGATCCAATTGAGCAGAGCCAACTGGAATAAATATGTAAAGGACGAGGCGAGGGTCTGGAGACGAAGGTCTTCTTTTATGTCGCTGGCGGTGCTGTTATATGGCAGCGTCATCGGGAAGGTGATAGATGTGCAGGAGGCATTTATCAGGGGTTAGGACCTTTTTGTGCCGAGCGCATCACCCAGTTTGCAGACCTGGCCGGCAAACCAGGCATAGCCGTACATGGAGATGGCCTTCATGGTCCCCTGTCTCTTTTTGAAAGTCCAGACATCTTTCATAAAATCCCTATAGTTCTTACGGTTCAGCTGGTCGAATGCCACCGAGATGGTAGACGTTAGTGAGTAAGCGCTGTGCCAGGTGCCGAAGGGGATAAATAAGGTTTCGCCGGGTCCGACGGTGAAGTGGATGGGAGTTGCGTGCTTATATTTTGGATTTTTTTCAAAATCGGGTTCGAAGACATTGATGTCGGAACGCCAGGGGTCATCGGCTTTAGGATAGAGGAATTCTTCCTGGCCGCGCGGGAAGACGGTGAACCGTTTTTCACCGTAGAGCTGGTTGATCCAGGCGCTAAGATGATAATAGTCGAGATGGACGTAGGGGAACTTTCCGCCGGGGCCGCCGACGAACAGTTCCGTGACACCGCCCCAGTGGCCTCTTTTGAACCATTTGCTCTCCAGCCAATTGGGAAGGGCGTAGTTCAGGCTGAGCGGTTGGAGCAGGGGGGTGAGTTCAGGGATGGTGCCCGGGATATCAAAGATAATGGGATAAGGTGCGGGGTTTTGTTCTGTGCTGTTCTCCACCATATCCATCACTTCGCGCATGGTATACTTATTTCCTTGTACTTCTGTCACTCTCTCGCCATAGTTCTCGCGAAACCAATCGGGGGTGAACAGGCCGTTTGCTTTCCACACTTTGGATGCATTCTTGAAGACGACCGGAGTTCCGGTCATATAGAACTCGTTATAAAATTCTTTAGGGGTTATGTCGTCTACTTTCTGCACTTGCATTTTTGAACATTTTATGGATCGAAAAATACTTCTTTTTTTCTGAGAATCACAGGGTACGCTGCATTTTCTTGCGCCGCCGCAGGCGGTCTACATTTCTATGAAATATAACGAGTACGATCCATTTTTATAGACCAGGCGGCTGTCGAAGTCCGAAAGCCCGGCGGCCTTTTCAAAATTTGCGTTGGATAAGAGGACATAGCTTACCTGGTAGTCGTCGAACAAATTTTTTGCGGTGGCCGGTTGCCCTGTCTTCAGGTAGGCCAACATACTGCGTCGGGCGTTCTCCCGCTGAAAGAAATCCACGTAGGGGTTGGAATAGGTGATGCCGTTCGATACCATTTTTCTTGCGGTGGCCATCACGGGGAAGATGCTGGTGTTCTCTTCGCAGAGGACAACCTTGTCCTGCGGGATATTGTTCAGAATATAGTTATAGGTCGCGATCTTGTCCGTTTCTTTGTCCTGAAGGAGGTTTTGGGTCCGGAAGTAAACAAAATCCTGGCGATTGCGGTAAAATGGGTAATAAATGAACGCGTACAGGAGGATGGCCAGGGTGATGATGCGTGAACGAATGGGTTCGGGGCGCAGGGCCTTCATATACCCGATGAGAAAGTCGAGGAGGAAGACCAGGCCAAAGCCGAAGAAAACCGACTGCGCCGCCTTCAGGTAAAAGAAATAGTGGAAGGCGGGGACGGTCCCTGGCAGATGGATATTGTAGTTCCGGTCCAGCGAGCTAACGGCCGTCGAATAAACGAACAGGAGGATCGCGAGGAGCGGCCAGGCGAGGAAGATCTTCCTTGTAACAGGTTGTCTGTTGTTCCGGTAGAACCATACCGCGCCGACCACGGAGATGACGAGGGCGACCGAGAAATTCATGCGGAGGAGGGCAGGCAGGTTACGGAAAATCAACAGCTCGTCCACGTATTCGAAAGGTATGCGGTTGATGAATTTCAGTTGGTATTTTCCGACGATGAAATAAGTCAGGGGCAAGGAAAACAAGATGAAGAGCAGGAATGCCGCGAGTCCCTGCAGGACATATCTTCTGGATGCCGTATAGTCTTTTCCGCGAAGGCTTTTTACGAGGTTGCCGGTTTGCAGGATCACCATGATGAGGATGATCAGGACGGTTGGCGCGGTGTGGCCGAGGAAGCTGACTCCGAGCATGGCTCCCAGGGAAAGGAACCAGGAATATCGCTGAGTAGTGAAGGCCTTATAGCAGAAGATAACATTCAGGTAGAAGATGGCCTGTGTGAAGGTCCCGGGATAGAGCCAGGGGGAATAAGTGGCGGCGACGTAGGTATAGTGGTTGCCGGAGGCCAGGAAAAGAAAGGACAACAGTCCAGCGGCGGCAACGCGCCAGTCGAAGAGCGTGGCCAGCATGAGTGTGAAGGTAATAGGGGCGAGCAGGTTGAGCCAGACGCCCGCTTGAGCAAAGGCCAGATTGAGTGGGAGTCCCGTGATCCTGACGATGATGGTTTCGATGCCAGTGAGGAGCGGATTATACCAAAGCCAGGCCCCGAGGTAGTTCGGGTCCTTACCGAAGCCGCCATGCAGGTTTTGCTGGACGCCGGACATGTCACGGTAGTAGTCGGGGTCGAGGAACCAATGGATGTCTTTGGCGGCTGCATAACACTGGATGCACGCGAGTCCGAGCATCACCGCGCAGGCAGCTATTAACGCATTTTTTTCCCTTTTAGGTATAGCAATTGACTGCAACATAACACGGGGTTTAGGTTATACGATTGATCGGTGGGAAGGCGCTGGCCGGGACGGAAATCAATTGGGTCCTGCATAGGGTCAACTGAACCGGGATTTTAGGAATGCTATGTTTCTGCGGTAGATGGCATTGATGTCGGGGCGGTCTTTTCAGCAGACATACTTTCGATTACCATGATCACGAAATTATGATGAACAAGTTATAAATTAATTTTGAACTATTAACTTTTTTGTCTGGCTATCTCCCTGAGATAGTGCAATAGGATCTACTGAAAGAGCCTCAAGTAGGTCGAGTGGAAGATGCGCGCACGCGCATCTTTTTTTACGATCAGTTATTCAGCAGTTCTTTGGCCAGGTAGGGGGCCAGATAGGTGAGTCTTGACGCGTTTTCCAATTGCCAGAAATGGATGAGACGATTCACGTTGCCGCCGAGCAGGGGGCCCATTACGTATAGGTTGGGGGCGGCTTCGAATCGTTCGTTGACCAAGAAGCCCTTTCCGGAGAGGTTCACCTGACAGATCCCTTTGCGGACCAGTCCGTGGAGGAGTCTGGAGGAGGTCCGGTCGAGGTTATCGGAGCCGGTGCAGTTGATGATCACTTTGAATTTCTGTGGAAAGGTCTGTTGTTGGCCGTTGGTATCGAGATAGGTGAATTGGGCGGTTTCGCCGGAGGCGGAGGCGTTCAGGAATCTTCCTTTCAGCATAATCACTTCTTGTTCGTCGAGCAAAAGCTGTGCGGCGCCGCGGTATTCCGGGCCTGAGCGTCTAAAACTATCGCGCAGGCGGATGGCATGGATGGCATAGAATGCTTTTATATCCTCTTCGCCGAGGCTTTCCAGAAGTTTTAGGGTGGTGCCGATAATGGTCGCTACGTAGTCCATATTGGCTCCGTCGCGCATGGCCAGGTTGATGTCGAGTGCTGCTGCGTCAGTCAATGTCCCGACGGTGTAGCCGTCTGCGGCCTTTAATGCGTCGATGTGGGGCATGGGATGTTCGGCGAGCGCTTCCGTTGAGATGGGGTAGGGCAGTAATCCGCTGGTCGAGATGATAACGGTATTGTTGACCAGGTCGCGAATTTCCGGGGCGCCTTCGACCAGGTAAAGCCATTCGATGCTGCTTGCGTTGGAGCCAATGACGAGGATATTCCGTTCAAGGTGGTTATCGGTCTTGCTTAAGATCGTTTGGATGGATTTGATATTCGCGCTGGCGGATGGGGCGTAAAGGTCATTGATATAGAGGGTGTGGTTGTCCGGGAGGTCGCAGATCCTGCCTACGGGGGCGGAGCCTGTGGAGAGGACACATTTTCTAGCGATCAGGCTGGCTGTCGTCGTGTCCGCCTGTTCATAGGTGATCTGGAACAGGCCGTTCTGAGCCGGTTGCAGGTCGATCGCTTCGGCCTGGATGAGGTGGATCGTGGCGAGTTGTTTTTCTTCAACGGCTTTCTGCAGGCGGGCCAGTTTTTGAAAAATGTAGTTGCCGAAGAGAAAGCGGGGGATATAGACGGCGTCCCAGGCTTCCTGGTCCAGGAGCGGGCCGTTGTTTTCCAGCCATCGGGTGGCTATGTCTCCTCCCTGTTCGCGGTAAAGGGCCGTCCACTCGGGCCTGGTGGTCTTTAGCCATTGGAAGAAGGCGGGTCTTTCCGTTTCGTTGACAAAGTCCAGGACGCTGGTGATGGTCAGGGCATTGACTGAGGAGCGGGAGCCGTAGGGGATGCCGCGCCAGAATTGCTGGTGGCGTTCGATGACGGCGATAGTGATGGGTGAAGCCGGCGGGTTAGGATTATTTTGTATGCCAGCCAGTACTTCGATCATGGAGAGCGAGGTGGCTATGCCGCTTCCGATGAACGCGATGTCTATGGGAGCCATGGGTTAGGGTGTGGATTGAAAATTATTTAGAGTAGCTATTACTTCCATTATTTCTTCTTCTTTATGGCAAAAGGAGCAGGGAAGGCTCAGGGTCGTCGAGTGGATCTCGTCGGCGATGGGAAAGTCTTTTCCTTTCCAGCGCCCGTTCATGGCTTTTTGGCGATGTGGGGGAACGGGATAGTGTATGACGGTGCCGATGCCCTTATCCTGGAGGTATTTTTGCAGTTGATCGCGATGTGGATGTCGGATATTGTAGATGTGGAATACATCGAAAAAGTCCTTGTCTTTTGCGGGCAGGATATAGTTCGGGTTGAGGTTATGGTGATAGAGGGAGGCCAGGTAGTTCCGATGTTTGTTCATACGGTCCAGGGCCTTTAGTTTCACGCTGAGGAAGGCGGCCTGCATCTCATCGAGGCGGTTATTGTAGCCGACAATATCGTTATAGTATTTGCGGTCGGAGCCGTAGTTGCGCAACTGCATCAGGGTGTGGCGGTGGGCGTCGCTGTTGCAGATGATGGCGCCGGCGTCGCCGAGGGCGCCGAGGTTTTTGGTAGGGTAGAAACTAAAGGCGCCGAACTCGCCGAAAGTTCCTGCGAGCTTGTTCTTGTAGGTCGCTCCGTGTGCCTGGGCGCAATCTTCGACCAGGAAGAGGTTGTGTTCCTGTTTGATGCGAAGGATGCTGTCCATCTCGCAAAGTTTGCCGTAGAGGTGGACTACGAGCAGGACTTTTGTCTTTGGGGTGATGGCTGCTTCGATCTTAGAGGGGTCGATATTGTAGGTGTGGATGTCTGGCTCTACCAGTACGGGGGTGAGGCCGCAGGCGACAACGGCCAGGATGGTTGCGATATAGGTATTAGAGGGCACGATGACCTCGCTATCCGCGGGAAGGTCGAGAGCTTTGAGTGCCAGGATGATGGCGTCGAGGCCGTTGGAGACACCGACGCAGTAGTTGATGCAGTGATAGGCGGCGAATTCGGCTTCGAATGTTTCGAGGCGTTGTCCGAGTATATAATGTCCTTTTTGAAGCACGTTGTTGAATGCGGTTCTCAGATCGTCTTCAAAGGGTTCGTTTAGTCGTTTGAGATCTTCGTAGGGGATCATTATGGGAGCTTTGGTTCTTCGAAAAGGTAATCCGAGTGGTCGTAGTGGGTGGATGATACGCCCATCAGTACGGCGCCCGGGCTGAAGTCATACATCATGTGCCAATCACCCGGTTCGACCACCAGGCAATGGGAGGGGTCATAGAGTTTGAACTCCTCTCTTGTCTTCCCGTTGTTGATTACCACGATAAAGCTGCCGGTGACGCAGAATATTGCTTCGACGGTGACAAAATGTGAGTGACCTCCACGTTCAGCCTCATCGGTTATATCTTTTATGTAATATAGGCGTTTGATGTCGAATGGTAGTACTCTGTCAATGGGGATCAATCTTCCGCGGGCGTCGCTAAAACTCTTCAAAGATATCATGTAGGCCATGAGCAAGTACTTTTTTTGATTTGGAAGGTGCGTTAGCCCTATCCAGCAAATCTAATATTTTTTCGTCTGTGTTGATGTCGAATTTCCGGCCGAAGAGGCAGTCCGATGCCATGATCCGGTCGAAGTCCTTAGTGAGGAAGGTCGTCGGGCGGGGAACGTTTTCGCCGGGCCAATTTATAAAGCGATAGTTCTTGTTTATCACATTGGCTTTAAAGGGCGAGCTCATGATGATGGACTGGAATATGAACTCATCGCTGCCCCAGGTAAAGCGCAGGAAGCGTCGGAGTTTCGGGTTGGAATCGATGGTGTCGACCACATACTTGGCGCAATCCGGGCTAAGCGTCCAAAAGGTCTCTTTGCCATAGAGCTTTATGTTCAGGGGAAACTTGCGTTTCGGCATGAAGGAGTTAAGGAAGAACTGGATGGCGTAGCGGCCGCGGAAAGACATGTCAGTGAAGTGGTATTTTTCCACTCGTTGCCTGGCTTCGGTCCAGTCGTTTTCGATGTCTTTGAAGAACATGAATTCCTTGCCTATATTCCGGCTCAGGAAGTCGGCGATATATTCCGGGGATTTGATGGGATAATCCTGGCCTGTGATCAGGTTGATGAAGCCGTATTTGATCCCAGAGGCGGTGATCTCCCTGACGCCAGAGAGTGCGGCTTCCGCGGTTGTATAGCCGGCCCATTTAATGTCGATGCGGTTCTTGACGAAATAGACGTTGGGAAGATCGAACAGATCCCGGTGCGTTTCGATGTCTATTTTTTTGTCAAGGTGGATGTAGAAATCAAACTGGCCGTTATTCATGCTTTGAATAAGGCGTTTAGTTTGTTTCGGGGAGCTGTAAGTAACGATCAGAATGGCAAATTTCACGTTTCAGGGCATTAAAAGTTAGGAGTATAAATATAGGTCTATGAAATCAAAAAATGTTGATGTTTTTTGGTTAAGTAGTCTAAAATAACCGAATCCACATGACCGTCGAATTTGCGGGCATAAAATTTGCAGGAAGCGGTCAGTTTTTCTGCGTCGGCGATCGTAAGTGTCGTGGGTCGGTATTGTTCGTTCAGCGCGATATATCTCAGGTTATCATTGACTATGTTCTTCCGCAGCGACGGGGAATTGCACAGGATAGTCTGGAAGAACACTTCATCGACCGCCCAGGTCATCCGGAAGAAGCGTTGTACGGAAGGATTTGCCTTTATAAAATAGATAATGTAGGCGGCGCAGGCGGGTGTGATCGTCAGCCATTGGGACCGTCCATAGGCCTTTAATCCTTTGGGCAGGCGGCGATTGGGAAGGACCATGTTGGCCAGTGCCTGGAGTATATAGCGGCCTTTAAAGCCATAGTCTCCAAAGCAGTAGCTGTTCATGCGTCTTTGTCCGTGCGGCCAGTCGTTAAAAATAAGGTCATACCACATATACGTTTTATCCGGGTTCGAAAAAAGGAATTGTTGGATAGTGGCGGCATCTTGCAGGGGGTAGTCGTTACCGCTGAGCAGGTTTATGTGACTGTAGGTGATCCCTGTTGCCAGTATCTCTTCCATTCCATTCAGAGTGCCCTGTATGGTGCTGTATTCGCACCAGACCATTCTAACGTTTTTCTTTATAAAATAGGTATTGGGAATGGTCTTTATTGTTGCAAATTCCTGCGGATCTGCTTTTTTGTCCAAATGTATATATACATCCGCGTTTGGACTGCTCAGGCTTCTTACCAGGCGTATCAATTGCGACGGATGATTATGCGCCAATATCAGATGGGCTAATCTCATTGGTGATGATTAAACGGTTATAACGTCGGGGATGCGAGTCAAACTTCTTTGCAGTAATTCAGATGGAGGTGGTGGGATATTTCACAAGAATGAAGAGCGTATTTCCAGGAGTTTGGAGTCTAAAATGCGACGTAGGGAGTATAAATCGAATCGCAGAGTAAAAATATTCTTTAGTCTTGGTATATCAAAATTTACAGGTGGTTTTCTTAAATCGGGTAAAAAATTACCCAGTCGCCATTATTTTACGACCTGGAAGATGCCGGAGTCGGTCACACGACCTGTCTGGTCTTTTAGCTGGAAGGTATAAAGGCCGCGGGTGAGGTCGCTTACGGTGATCTGGGCTCTGTCCTGGAGGTCGGGGACGTTTCTGACCTGTTTGCCAATGAAACTGTATATCAGGAGTGTGTAGGTAACTGAGGGCTCTTTGTCCAGTTCGAAGGTGATGAAAGAGATGGCTGGGTTGGGATAGAATTTTTTAACCACTTTATGGTCCGTTTCGGGTGAAGACACTTTTACCTGGCTTTTGGCCGGCATAGTTGTCATCAGTAGAATAGTGGATAAAATAATGTAAAAAATCCTCATGCCCGGGTAATGTTTACATGTTTTCCAAGATAATACTTTAATCTGAATATACGCATAATGCTGCTTAACAAAATGCTAAAGTTATGCCAAGTGCGTGTGTTTGAACGTCTTGCGTTCATTATCAATTAATTAAGTTCAGTCAGCGTTTTTTGGATGGCGGTGAAGTCGGGCAGGTCGGTGGCTTTTTCGAGGACTTCTGCGTAGCGCACAATCCCCCCTTTATCGATAACGAAGGCAGATCTTTTGGAGACGCCGTGCATATCGAATACGAAGTCTTCGTAGAGGGATCCGTAGGCGGCGGAGGTTGTTTTGTTGAAATCGCTGAGCAGGGGGAAGTTGAGGTGTTGCTCTTCTTTGTATTTGGCCAGGGTGAAGACGGAGTCGACGCTTATAGCGAAGACCTGGGCGTTGGCCTGGTTATAGAGGGCGATGTTGTCGCGTGTGCTGCAGAGTTCTTTTGTACAGGTGCCGGTGAAGGCCTGAGGAAAGAAAAGCAGGAGGACGTTCTTGCCTTTGTAGTCGCTGAGGGCTACTTTTTGTTTGTCGGAGTCGTAGAGGCTGAAATCGGGCGCCGGTTGGCCGGGTTGGATCGTGGGGGTGCTCATGGATAAAACTTTATGCGGCGAAGGTAGTTCAAAATTTTGGACAGAGGAGGCGGTACTTTTTATTTTCCCGGCTGAGGAAGCCGATGTAGGAGAGGGAGAGCTCGAATCCGCCCTGGGAGTCGCTGACGGTATTGAGTTGGGAAGTGTTCACGTCGTAGCTGAGGCCGAAGGAGAAGGAGTTCATCTCGACTTTTATAACAGGGATGAAGGCGTCTTTCCACCGGACGAACCCGCCCAGGGAGAAGATATAGGTATAGTCATCCGGATCGTCGCCTAACTTATAAGAATAGAGTACGCCGCCGATGGTTTCCTGGTCGGGTCCCTGCCGGGACCAGTCGGCCTGGATGGTAAAGAAGGAGTAATCGTTGATGATGGATTTTACGCCCGCGGAGATCACGACTTTTGGATCGAGCTCGACGGTGGGGTTGTCGTAGAAGGAGTTCTTTGGCCGGTTCAGGTGTTGGTAGGCGAAACCTGCGTACATGGTATTTTGATTATCGGGGCCGAATGCGGAGTTGAAGCTGATGCCGAGTGAGCCATCGAGGTAGTGGATGTTGGGGGTGAGGATGGTCTCGCCGTTTGGTAGTGCGGGATCGTAAGCGGCGCCGCTGTATTGGCTGTTGGTTGTCACCTTGCTCAGGTCGAGGGATTTATATACTATGCCGCCCATGAATCCAAGGGAGAGGTACATGGGTCGTTCGTTGCTGAGGGATTTGTGGTAATTGAGGGCGGGCATCAGTTCCGTGGTTTCGAGGGCGGCGGTCCCGGCCTTATCGTAGAGCACTTCGAGGGCGGTGGTGAGGTAGTCGTTCTGTTTGCCTATGGGCCATTTGTATTCGGCGTTGAGTGAGCCGGTGCGGTAAGCGTTGGTGAAGCTGTTCCATTGGTTGCGGAAGGACGACTGGATACGGTAGTCGCCGGTGAAGATGCCTGCCAGTGAAGGGTTTCGCAGCAGGGGTGTCTCATAGAACTGCGAGAAATGGATGTCCTGGCCTCTTGCGGTGGTTATCGCGAGGGTGAGGAGGATCAGGATATGTGGTAAGCGTTGTTTCAAGTTTTATATTTTATCTCAGTAAGGTCACGCTGCCGTGCAGGGCGACGACCTGGGAGTTGTCACAGATCACTTCGACGATGTATACATAGGCGTCTGCCGGTGCGGGGCGGCCGTTAAAAGTGCCATCCCAGCCCATGTTCTCGGCGTTGGCCGGGAAATCGCGTCGTTGGAAAACCATCTGCCCCCAGCGGTTGAAGACGGTGAGGGATTGGACGTTGTAGAGGCTGGTTCCCCTTGGATAGAAATAATCGTTTACGCCATCTCCGTTTGGCGAGAAGGTGTTTGGCAGAAAATAGTTCTGGCTGTTGCAGATCGTTTTCACGAAGATGGAGTCGGAGGCTTTGCAACTATTGTTATCTGTTACGGTGACGTAGTATTCGGTGCTGTTGATGAGAGTTGCTGCCGGATTGGGGCAGGTAGGGCAATCGAGGTTTGAAGTCGGTGTCCAGGCATAGGTGACGATGTTGGCGCTATAGGTCATAGGGAGGGTGACGGGGATGCCGAGGGGGGTGGTGATCTCAGCCGGTCCTTTGATGGTGGGGAGGCTGAATATGGTTATGTTGGTGCTGGTGTCTGCTTCGCAGCCGAAGGAGGTGCTTGTCTGTAAGGTAACGGTGTAGGTTCCCGGGCTCATATTGACGGTGGGATCCTGTAAGGCTGATTGTTGGTTGTCGCCAAAATTCCAGGCCCAGGTGATGGTGTCAACCTGTGGTGCGGTGAGGTTGCCATTGAACTGGATGAGCCCGGTACAGAGGAGGCCGGTGCTGGTAATAACCGGATGAGGTGTCTGGTAGACCTTTATGGTGTCGGTATAGACCTCGGTGCAATTGTCATTGGTGGTTACGGTGAGTTTGGGCACCCAGGTGCCGATCTGGTCATAGTTGTGGGAGGCGTTGAACATGCCGGTGCCCGGGGTGATGCCATCGGCAGGCGAGCCGTCGCCGAAATTGTAAGTCTCGCTGGCGATGCCGTCGTCGGAGATCGTATAGTCGGTGAAGTTGACAATGGAGCTGTCGCAGAAGGTGTGTTTGTCGACGCTGAAATAGGGGGTGGCGCCGAGGATGAAGATGCCCTGGTTGCCGGCGACGTCCACGATGCAGCCCGTCTGGTCGGTGAGGATGAGGCCCGGGCCATAGCTGCCGGGGTTATGGTATTCATGGGAAGGGGTAGTATTGCCGGAGGAGTCGGCGGTATTGTCGCCGAACTCGAGGACGAAATTGGTATAGGGCGGCGGGGTGATGGCGAACTGGACGTTGATCGAGTCGCAATGTTGCAGCGGGCTATAGGTGAAGTTGGAAGGTGTGGGGCTCTCGACGTAGACCTTTCTGGTGGCGGTGGCGAAGCAGCCGCCCGGCCCTTCTGCATAAAGGGTGGCGGTAAAGGTGTTCATGGTATTGTAGAAATGGGTAGTGCTGTCGAGGGTTGAGGTAGTGCCGTCGCCGAAGTCCCAATAGAGGGAGTCGGAAAATTGGTCATGTGCCGCGAAGGTTGTTTCCAGTGGCAAGCAGATGGTAGTGGTATCGTAGATGTTGAAGGCTGCGATCGGCGACTGGATGCGGACGGGTTTGGTGATTGAAGTGGTGCAGTTGAATTTGTCGGTAGCCGTGAGGGTCACGTTGTAGGTGCCGTTGGTGGCGTAGGTGGTGATGGGGCTTGTGCTGCCGGTGGTCCCGTTGCCGAAATTCCAGGTGTCGTTGAGGGGGCCGTAACCCTGTGAGGAATCGATAAAGGCGAGGGGCTCGTTGGGGCAGTAGAAGCTGTCGGGCCCGGAGAAGTTGGCTTTTGGCGAGGTGATCTGGATGGGCAGCGAGAAGGTGGACGAGCAGCCGCCGGCGCCGTTGCCGTTACCGTTGTCGATGACTTCGAGGGTGACGGTGAAGGTGCCCGTGTCGGCAAAGTCATGGGTGAAGGGAGGGGCGATTAAGGGCGACTGTGTTGTGCCGTCGCCCCAATTCCAGACCCAGGTGGTGATGGGGCTGGCCGGTGCGGGCGGTGGGACGGGAGATCCGGCATAGGCGGTGGACAAGTCGTTGAAGGAAGTCGGCTGGTTTTTGCAGCCGCCGCCGATGGTGGGGTCGGCGAATTTGGCGATAGGGCCGGTGACGGTCACTGTTTGGTTGGGGGCAGGATAGGTGCAGCCATTGATGTCCGTTACGGTGAGGCCGGCGGTATAATTGCCGGCGGTGAAGGCCGTCGCATAGCTGGCGACGCTGTCGGTGACGTTGTTGGGTCCGAAGGTCCAGGTATATAAGGGGACGTATCCCGGGGTGTTGGGTGTGGTGGTGGTAGTGGAGGTCAGGGTTATGTTAATATTCTGGCAGCTGACGGGGTAGTCGATGGTGAAGGAGGGGTTGACGGCTACGAGGACGATATTTTTTGTGATAGAGCTGGTGCAATTGGTGGTGGGGTCATATACTGTGAGTTTGATGCCGTAGGTGCCTGGTATGGTAAAGGTATGCATCGGCAGATAGGGTCCGGGTCCGGGGCTAGCTACCGGGCCGCTGCCGTAGTCCCAGGTATAGACGTCGACGCCGGCGTCGGCGCCTTTGAGGGTGGAGTCAATGAAGCTGATGGTATAGTTGCCGCCGCCGTTGCAAGTGACCTTATAGCCGAAGTTGGCGATGGGTGGATTGACCGTTATCGGCTGCGTGGATTGCGTGGGGCAGCCACTGTTGGTGAGGGTGAGGGTGACAGGGAAGGGGCCGATCTTTTGGTACTTGTGTGTGACCGCATAGGAAGGCGGGGTGCCGCCGGTGAGCGTATCGAGATCGCCGAAATTCCACAAATACGTATAGTTGGCGGACTTGTTGTTTGGGGTAAAGGTGATGGGCAGGTTATTGCCGCATACGGAGGTGGACGAGGGGGTGAAACCGGCGGCGACCGAAGTGCCGATGGTGACCGTATGGGTTGCCTGGGCTGTGCAGCCGCCGGTGGTCGTAATGGTGACGCCGATCGTGTAGGAGCCGGCGGTGTTATAGGTAAAGGCGGGGTATTGGGCGGTCGAGCTGCCCTGGTTGGATCCGGTTGCGGTCCAGGCGTAGGAGGCGATGCCGTCGACGGTATTGGCTGATGCCGTGGGACTGATGGTGTATTGCGAGCCCGTGAGATTTACGCAGCCTGCCAGGGTCCCGCTGACGGACACGGTGGGCGCCTGAATGTTGACGTATGCGTATTTGGTGGTCGATGTGGAGCAGGAACCGATGTTGGTAACAGTGAGGGTCACGTTGAATTTGCCGGCGGATGTATAAGTGTGTGTCGGATTTTGAACGTTGGAGGTCTGGCCGTCGCCGAAATTCCAGAGCCATTTGGTGGGTGCGGGCGTGGTCTGGTCGGTGAAGGTGACGGTGAGCGGGCCCTTGCAGGCGGAGGTCGGGGTGGCGGTAAAGGCCGGGGTTGTCGGACCTATCACTGCTATATTCTCGGTGACGGAGTCGGCGCAGTCGGCGTATTTGTTGACTAATTTGAGCGGATAAGTGCCGATGGCGGACCAGGTCTTGGAAGGGCTTGGGGCGTTTGAGCCGGTTCCGTCGCCAAAATTCCATTCGACGGAGGGCGGCGTTGGGGCGGATCCGTTGGAGAAGGTGGCGGGGCTGTTGGCGCAGACGGTAGTTGGACCGTTGATGATGGCGTTGCCATTGCTGAGGGCCACGGGCTGCTGGATCGACTGGCTGCAGCCCAGGGAGCTGGAGACCTGGAGGGTGATGTTGTAGGTGCCGATGGCGGGGAAGGTGACGCCGGGATTGGAGGCGGTGGAGTTGGCGGGTGTGGCGCCGTTGCCGATCGTCCAATTATAGGTAAGGGTTCCTGGTCCGGAGGTTTGGTTGAGCAGGGTACCGACGAAGGGGGCGGAACAGGAAGTGGAGGTCTGCCTGAAAACGAAATTGGGCTGGATGCCATCGATCACGCGCAGGGCGCGGGTAATGGTGATCGTATTGGAGCAGCCGCCCGAATTCTGTACGGTCAGGGATACGTTATAGTAGCCGGGTTGGGAATAGCTGTGGGAAGGGCTTTGCTGATTGGAGGTTGTTCCGTCGCCGAAATTCCAGGACCAGGAGGTTATGCTACCCTGGCCCGGGGTGGAATTGTCAGTGAACTGGACGTTGGCGGGCGCGCAGGCGACGTTAAGGTTGGAAGTGAAGTTTGCCTGGGGATAGGGGTATACGGTGATATAGCCGGTCTTGCGCATGGCATTGGCGCCGCTGGGATTACGCGCGATGAGGGTGACGGTGTAGGTGCCGGCGGCGGTATAGGTAACAGAGGGGTTTTGCTGACTGGATGTTTGTCCGTTGCCGAAGTCCCATGTCCAGAAGTTGGGGCTATTGGTCGAAAGGTCTGTGAATTGAACGCCCAGGGGCCCGCAACCGGAGGTGGGTGTTGCGGAAAAATCCGTGACAGGGGCCTGGGCGTGGGTAATGGA
>Ga0302325_10001544_pt1 | contig 58540 bp, 53 predicted proteins | sample Palsa_T0_2_FD_201948 | JGI IMG/M metagenome (GOLD analysis project Ga0302325, IMG submission 201948) | Peat permafrost microbial communities from Stordalen Mire near Abisko, Sweden - Palsa_T0_2 | ecosystem: Environmental > Terrestrial > Soil > Palsa > Peat permafrost | place: Sweden: Abisko... | reverse complement strand
TTGCGGTACGGCGCGCCCCCCGCGCCGAGGGGGGTGGCGCGCAGGGGGGGGAGTGGCTTCGCTGCCTTTCACGGCGGCTGCGTACGAGCTCGTCGTGAATCCATCACGACCTTGATAGGGAGATCTTTTCCAATGAAACATCGATATGCATATTGTGTCCCCGGCGCGATCTTGGGGGCGGTCGTCGTCGCCGTCGCGGGCGGCGGCTGTTCTGCGGTCGACAATGCCGCGTCCAACGTGGAGGGGCTCGCGTCGGGCTGCGACGAATTCAGCCAGGGCCAGTCGAGCATCAGCAGCCTGTCGGTCGACGGTGACACCAAGGCGTTCGTCGCCGCCAGCGCTTACCTGTCGAGCTTCGTCTCGACGGCCGAGAGCGACGTCCTGACGGCCTGCATCGCCATCGACCACGACCTGAACGTGACCGACACGTGGAGCGCCATGGCCCCCGAAGCCGGAGCGCCGCCCGATGGCGAAGTGACCGCCGCGTGCAACGCGGCCGCCACGAAGATCCAGGCGATCATCTCGGCCAACGCGCAGGCGGGCTGTGCGCTCGTCTATTCGCCCGCGCACTGCACGGTCGACGAGACCAAAGAGGTCCAGTGCGAGTCGGCTTGCACCAGCAACACCACGTGCCAGCCGGGCAACATCACCACCTGGTGCAGCCCGGCCGAGATCACCGGCAGCTGCAGCGGAATGTGCAACGCGGGCGCCTGCTGCGAGGGCAGCTACCAGACCGTGGCCCAGTGCAGCGGGTCCTGCGCGCTGGATTGCACCGGCACCTGCGATTCGCATCCCTGCAGCGGCACCCACTGCGGCGGCGTCTGCGTGGGCACGTGCACCGGCGACTGCACGCTCGCGTCCGATGCCCAGGTCAGCTGCGGCGCCCACGTGAATTGCCGCGGGGGTTGCAGCGTCGCGTACACCGCGCCCGCGTGCGAGACCACGGTCACGCCCCCCTCCTGCAACGTGAGCCAGACCTGTCAGGACAGCTGCAAGAGCACCGTCGAGTCGCAGTCGACCTGCACACCGGCCGAGGCGGAGCTCGAGTGCACGGCGTCGGCCAATCTATCGAGCGAGATCACCGCCCTCGTGGCCACGATCAAGACGAACTTGCCGCCGCTCTTGACGCTCGTCGAGACCCAGGGCCCGATCGCCGTCGACGCGGCGACGGTCGTGAAAGACACCGGCAGCACGCTCGTGTCGACGACGACGACGCTCACCGGCAAGAGCCTCGCGTGCGCGGGGACGGCCGTTACCGCCGACGCGACAGCCGGCGGCAGCTTGAACGTCTCGATCAGCGCGTGCGGCGCCGTCAGCTCCGCTTGCGGCGGGCCCGGCGCGACGTCGACCGTCACCACCGAAGAAGACGGCGGCACCACCGTCTACTTCGAGGCCGGGACGACGCCGCTGTTCGACGGTGCGACCGTCATCGTCCAAGACGGCGGGAACGTCGTCGTTCAGGACGGCGGCGCGTCGACCGAGTCGGGGGCTTCGACCGTCGACGCGGGCACCGTGGACTGAGCGCTACACGAGCGTCTCGATCACGACCTCGGTCGTGGTCATGAGCTTGTGAATGGGACAATGGGCGACGGCGGCCTCGAGACGTTTTCGGTCGCCGTCGCTCAGCGGTCCATGGAACGCGACGCGGACCTTGAGCACGTACCGCCCGCTGCGTTCGCCGCTGTCGTCGCGCTCGACGTGCGACTCGACGCGCTCGAGCGGGATCCCATGCGCCCTCGCATACACGATGGCCGTCAGCGTCTTGCACGCGGCGAGCGCCGCGTCGAAGTAGTCGTGAGGCCCAGGTGCCGAGTCGGCGCCGCCCGAAGCGACGCCCACGTCGGCGTGGAAGGTGTGGGCGCGAACCCGCACCACCTGGGGGAACTCGTTGGGACGCTCGCTCTCGCTGTCGATGGTCGTCGTCATGCCATGGATATAGAGTGCCCGGGCCACCAAAACAGGAGGCAAACGATGACGGACCCGAGAGCGCCCGACGATCCGATCGACGAGACGAGCGACGAGTCGTTTCCTGCAAGCGATGCCCCCGCGTGGACGGGCATGCACGCGGGCCCGCCCGACGGCACGCGGGCGCCGGCCAACGTGGCGCATCTTCGCACCGTGCGATGCGCCACCGGCGTGGACGAGGCCGCGGTACGCGTCGAGCTCGCGGTGACAGCCGCCGGGATGAAGGTATTCGCACGCATCGACCAGGCCGCCGAGGCACGCGCCGTTGGGCTCGAGATGCGCCCCACCATGCTCCTTCTGTTCGGCAGCCCCAGGGGTGGAACGCCACTGATGGTCGCAAAACCAACGGTCGCGATCGATCTGCCTCTCAAAGCGCTCGTCTGGCAAGACGAGCGCGGCGTGACGTGGCTCTCGTACAACACGCACGAGCTTCTGGTCGAACGTCATGGCCTCGACGAGACGCTCGCGGCCAAGCTCGCTCCCGCGGCCGAGCTGCTCGAGAAGGCCGTCCGCTAGGAACGGCGTTCGCATGGGCTCGAGAGCCGTGGGAACCGCGCTCTCGCCCGGAACCGCCTTCATCAGCGACTTGCCGCCGCGTCTCGACCGGTTGCCTTGGTCGGCCTGGCACTGGCGGGTCGTCGTGGCCCTGGGGATCACCTGGATGCTCGATGGCCTCGAGGTCACCCTCGTCGGCGCCATCGGCGGCGTGCTCCGCGAGAAGGAAACGCTCGGTCTCTCCGAGTCCCAGATCGGCGGCGCGGCGAGCGCGTACCTGGCCGGCGCGGTGGTCGGCGCCCTCGTCTTCGGTCGGCTCACCGACAGGCTGGGCCGCAAAAAGCTATTTCTCGTGACGCTCGGGGTGTACCTCGGCGCAACGCTCGCGAGCGCGCTCGCGTGGGACTTCGTGTCGTTCGCTGCGTTCCGGGCGCTCACCGGCGCCGGCATCGGAGGCGAGTACTCCGCCGTCAACTCCGCGATCGACGAGCTCTTGCCGGCGCGCGTACGGGGCCGCGCGGACCTGGCCATCAACGCCACGTACTGGCTCGGGACGGCCCTCGGCGCCGTGATGTCGATCGTGCTCCTCGACCCACGCGTGATCCCACACGCACTGGGGTGGCGCGCGTGCTTCGGGCTGGGCGCGATCATCGGCGTGTTCGTCCTGCTGCTGCGCAACCACTTGCCCGAGAGCCCGCGCTGGCTGCTGTTGCACGGCCGCGTCGACGAGGCGCGCGCCTCGGTGGAGAGCATCGAGCACGCCGTGTCGGCCACGCACCGCCGCGAGACCTGGCCGTCGCCGGGGCCGGCTGCCCACCTGCAGGCCAAAGGCAACGTGAGCTTCTCGTGGATCGCGCGGGTGCTGGTGAAGCGGCATCCTCGCCGGACGTTGCTCGGCCTTTCGCTCATGGTGGCGCAGGCGTTCGCGTACAACGGCGTCTTCTTCACGTACGCCCTCGTGCTCGCGCGGTACTACGGCGTGCCGGGGCATCGCGTCGGCTACTACCTGCTGCCGTTCGCCGCGGGCAACCTGTTGGGACCGATCGCGCTCGGACCCCTCTTCGACTCGTGGGGACGGCGCACCATGATCACGCTCACGTACGCAGCGAGCGGGCTGCTGATGGCGCTCACGGGATATGCGCTCGCGCAAGGATGGCTCAGCGCCGCCACCCAGACCGCCATGTGGTGCGCCGTCTTCTTCGTCGCCTCGGCGGCGGCCAGCTCCGCGTACCTCACGGTGAGCGAGCTCTTTCCCGTGGAGCTCCGCGGCATGGCGATCGCGCTGTTCTTCGCGGTGGGTACGGCGGTCGGCGGCCTGGCCGCCCCCGCGCTGTTCGGGGTGCTCTTGCAAACCGGCAGCCGGAGCGAGGTCTTCGTCGGCTACGCGATCGGCGGGGGCCTGATGGTGCTGGCGGCCATCGCCGCCGCGGGCCTCGCGGTCGACGCCGAGCGCAAGTCGCTGGAGCAGATCGCCGAGATCTAGCGCCAGGGCCTCTTTTTGCCGAACAGGCCCACGTGGAACCCCTTGTCATGGGGCAAGGCCACGCTCCACGATCGGGTACGGAACAGGCCCGCTCGCTCGGCGAGGCCCTCGATGGCCGCGGGCTCGTGCAGCCGGATCACGCCCGCGAGCGCGGCCACGCTGGAGAACCTGGAGAACGAGCTCGCACCGATCGCCGCGGGGGTCGGGCTCGGGCGCTGCAAGACCACGCAGCAGACCCCGCCCGGCGAGAGCCATCGGGCCACCCTCGACACGACCACCGCGGGATCCACGTACTCGAGCACGAGCGCCACGTGAACGAGGTCCAGAGTCGCCGGCGCGATCTCGACCCGCGCCACGTCGGCCTGCCGGAGGGTGAGCGTGAAGCCCCGACCGTCGAAGCGGGCGCGCGCGCAGCTCAGATACTCCGAGTTCACGTCGACGCCGATCACCTCCGAGGTGATGGTCGCGTCGACGTGCTCGATCCCGTTGCCGGTCGCGCAGCCCACGATCGCGAGCCGCCCGGGCCGCGTCTGCACGTACACGTCGCGGAAGACGGTGCCGAGCGCGGCCAGCTGGCCGACCGCCGCCATGTGCCCTTCGTAGTCGGACGCGGGAATCGAGAGCCAGGGGTTCACGGTAGGCCCGTCCTCAGCCGCGATACGCCGTCTTCCAGAAGTCGCGGTACACGCCCGCCATCGGCGGGAACGCGGCCCGCTGGCTCATCAGGATGCCCACCAGCTCCCGGGTCGGGTCCGTGCACCACGACGTTCCGAGGCCACCATCCCATCCGTAGCGCCCCGCCGTGCCCGTCAAATCGTCCCGCGCGGTGACGATCGCGAGGCCGAATCCCCACCCATGGCTCGTCCAGTAGTCGGGCGGAGCAAAGGTCGACGCCGCCTTTTGCTCCACGGTGAGCTGGTCGGTGGTCATCCTCTCGACCGACGCCTCCGAGAGGATCCGTGTGCCATCGAGCGCGCCCTTCCCGAGCATCATCCGCCCGAAGGCCAGGAAATCGTCGGCCGTCGATACGAGACCGGCGGCGCCCGACGGGAAGGCCGGCCGACGGCTCCACTGTCCGCCGCGAACGGGATCGTAGAGCTCGAACCCGCCGACGTCGGGGTTGAACGGATCCTTGGCGATGTAGCTCGTCGCGAGCCGTTCGAGCTTCGACTCGGGGACAGCGAAGGACGTGTCCTTCATCCCGAGCGGCGCGAAGATCCGCTCCTCGAGCAACGCGTCGAGCGGCTTGCCCGCCGCGCGCGACACGAGCACGCTCAGCACCTCGATTCCAGTGTTGTACATCCACCGCGCGCCCGGCTGATGCATGAGCGGCAGCGTGGCAAAGCGCCGGATCCATTCGTCGGGCGGCGGGGGCTCCTGGGGCCTCGGCGGGCCAAAGGCGCCGAGGTGCAGCGCCTCGGCGGCCCGCTGGATGGGACCAGGCGGACCGAAGACGATCCCGAAGCCCATCCGCATCGTGAGCAGGTCGCTCACTGTGATGGCGCGCTCGGCGGGGACCGTGTCGTCGAGAGGCGAGTCGAGGCGGCGAAGGACCCTGCGGTTCGCGAGCTCGGGCAGCCACCGTTCGACCGGCTCGTCGACCCCGAGCCTGCCCTCCTCGACGAGGATCATCGCGGCCGCCGCGGTGATCGGCTTGGACATCGACGAGATGCGAAAGAGCGTGTCGCGGCGCATCGGATCATCGGACCCGGCCACCTTCGATCCGATCACGTCGACCTGCAACTCGCCCCGCCGGCTGACGAGCGACACCAACCCGGGGAGCTCACCCCGCTCCACGTGGGCCGCGAGCACGTCGTGCATTTCGCTGTTCGATCCCATCGGTCTCTCCCTTCCCGCATCGCATGGGCGACGCATGCTGATCTGTCGCCTGTCGCAAGAACGACGTTCGAGGCCGCCTCGGATCGACATCGGCCCTCCTCTTTTCTCGAGGAGCTTGGGGAGTCCATCGGCGTCCGGCAAGGACGGCGTCGCAACATCGGGGCCCGAGCGCTTAGGATGCAGGGGCCGTCGATGGCCTCTCCCCCGGGCATGCCCCTCCCCACTTGCCCGTTCTGCGCCATCGTGGCCGGCCGGACCACTGCGCACATGATTCTCGACGAGCCGAACGCGGTCGCCTTCCTCGACGCGCGACCCGTCTTCCCGGGGCACGTACTGGTCGTCCCTCGCGCGCACTTCGAAACGCTCGTCGACCTACCCGCGGGCGACGTCGGCCCATTCTTTCAGTCCGTGCAGCGCGTGTCGCGCGCGGTCGAAAGGGCGCTCGCCGCCGACGGCACGTTCGTGGCGATGAACAACAAGGTGAGTCAGAGCGTGCCGCACCTACATGTCCACGTGGTGCCACGGAAGAAAAAGGACGGGCTGCGCGGCTTCTTCTGGCCCCGGGTCACGTACCCGACCGTCGAGGACGCGGCCAAGGTAGCCGCCGCCATCCGTGCCGCCATCGTGACATCGGGGCTGATTGCGTGTCTCGTCCTGGCCAGCGCGTGCTCGGCGCCGTCCAAGGGTTCGCTGATCCTCGCGATCAGCACCGACATGCAGACCCCGAAGGACATCGACGTCGTCTCGCTGTTCGTGAGCGAGGGCACCGCCGTCAAGTTCGACTACGTGGGCCGCGTGCTGCCCGGAGGCACCGTGGCCCTGCCCGCCACCCTCGCCCTCGTCGAGCCGGACGACCCGACGACGGAGATCCAGATCCGGATCATCGGCTTCAATCAAAAGAGCGCGCGCGTGCTGCGCGACATCCAGACGACCGTGCCGCACCAGCGCACGAGGCTCCTGCGCGTGCCGCTCGACTTCATCGACGACGGCTCCGGCGTGGGAACGATCCCCGACAATGACTTGCCGACCGCCAGCGACAGCCTCGGCACCTTCGACCCGACCGTCATCGTGTCGACGTGCGACCCGACGAAGCAATGCCAGGTGCCCGGCGCCGTTTGCAGGACGACCATCGACGGTACGTGCGCGAGCGCCATCGTCGATTCGAGCCTGCTACCCGCGTACGTGCCGCAGGCGGTCTTTGGCGGCGACGGCAGCGTCCTGGCCAGCGGCGCGCCCGGGAGCTGCTTCGACGTCGAGACCTGCTTTGCGGACGCGACACCGATGACGGCCATCACCTCGACGGCCTGCTTCTTTCCCTTCCCTTCCGGCGTGAGCCCCGACACGCTCAACGTAGGCCTGGTCACACCCAGCACCGGAGCGTGTCTCGGCCCCGGCGAGTGCTACGTGCCGCTACCCGAGGACCCGAACGAGGGGTGGGCCCTGCAAGGCAGCACCGTGCAGCTTGCGCCCGGCGTCTGTTCCCAGCTCGGAAGCGGCGTGACGGTCGTCGTCTCCGCGGGCACGTGCCCCACGCAGACGCTCTCGCAGCCCATCTGCGAGCCGACGGGCCTCGACGCCGCGACGAGCGCGCCCGAAGCGGCGTCGTCGATGGACGGCGACTTCGACGACGCCGAGGCGCCCGAAGAAGCCAGCACCGAAGCCGGGGGCGGCTAGGCGACGAGGTACCGCGTCTCGGGGTTATCGCGGCGCCAGACGACGCTGTCCATGAAGAAATGATGGATGTTCACGAACGTGGTGAGCGCAGCAAAATACGGAGTTGGCCCGAGCGCCATCTGCGCAGCCGACGCGCCACGCGGGAGCCGCGAGACGAAGAGGTCGTCGAGCAGCGACGGCGCGCCGTGAAACAGGATCCAGCCGAGCCCTAGAGCCGACACGGCCAGCACGCCGAGCCGAGTCGTGGCCGAGGTCTCGAACCAGGGCGGGCCCTCGCGCTCGCGCGCCTCGCCGCGCCGCAGCAGCCACACGAAATAGAGATATTGGAGCGAGTGCAGCGCCGGGACCACGTAGACGACGAGCGGATCGATGCTGGAATAGATCGACCACGACCAGATGCTGCAGAGCAGTGCCGTCAGCGGCGTGACGATGGGCAGGCGCCCCTCGCGGCGCCACTTGCGCACGAGAACGAGCACGAGGGCGAACGCCGTCGCCGCGAACACGGCTCCGGTGACGTGCTCGAGCCAGATCGGGTGCACGACGGTGGTGAAGACGACCCCCTTTTCTTCGACCTCGGTGCCCGCGTCCGCCGGGCTTGCCCACGCGTACGCCCACCCGGCGAAGGCATGTGCAAGCAGCGCGAGCCGCTCTCCGCGAGCGAAGCGCACCCCTCGACGCGCCGCCAGCACGACCATCACGCCGAACCCCTGCTTCACGTAGTGCCAGCCGACCGAGAGGAACATCAGCTGGATCAGCAGGCCCAGCCCCGCCGCAGACTTCGTCGCGAGCGCTGCCACGGCCCAAACGGCGAGCCCGATGGGAACCGCGATCCCCGCGACCACGTAGCGAGCGCGCAGCCCCGAGCCGAACGCGCCGCCGAACGCGCGGCCGACGAAGTCCCGGTAGAAGAGGACATACGTCACGGCGAAGTGCGGGTCGTTGACGACGAACGCCGCGTGAAACATGACGAAGCCCACCGCGAGCTCGGACGCGTCGAGCCCGAGCGACCTCCGGAGCAGCCACGCCAGCGGGAAGAGCAGCGGCGTCGCCCCGCCGACCAGCAAGAACTCCACGAGGCGCGACGCCGGCGCAGTGCGCGACGGCGTGATGGCCGGTGCGAGCGGGAGCGCGACGTTCGCCATGCTATCGGAGCGTATGCCTCAGGTTCGACGTCGTCGCCCCTCGCAGGAGCTTCAAGGGGGCGCGGTCGGCCGCTTTGCTCACGTCGCTCGTCGGGTCGGTCTGGCCGCCGCGCTGATCCTGCCCGCGTGTACGCACGCGGCGACCTCGCCGGCCCCCGTCCCTCCCCCCGAAGATCCAGCGGCGGCGTTGCACCGCGACGCGATCGTGATCGACACGCACAACGACGTAACGCAGCGCCTGCTCACCGACAAACCCGACCTCGCCACGCGCCTGCCGGATGGGCAGACCGACCTGCCTCGCATGCGCGAGGGCGGTCTCGACGCCGAGTTTCTTTCGGTGTTCGTTCCGGCCAAGCTCTTTCCGGGCGAGCAGGCGTACCAGCGCTCGCTCGCCGAGTTCGACGCGATCGACGCCCTCGTCGCGAGCCAGCACGGGTCGGTCGCCCTCGTCACCACGGCGCGCCAGGTGCGCGCCGCCGCCGCCAGCGGGACCACCGCCTTTCTCATCGGCGTCGAAGGCGGCCATTCGCTCGGCGATGCCCCCGACGAGGAGCTCCTCGCGCGATTGCAAAGATTCTACGACCGCGGCGCGCGCTACATGACTCTCACGTGGTCGAACTCGAACCGGATCGGCGGTAGCTCGGGGGACGACGGCAAAACCCGCGGCCTCTCGCCGTTCGGGAAGCGCGTGGTGGCGCGCATGAACGAGCTCGGGATGATGGTCGACATCTCGCACGTCTCGGACGCCACGTTCTTCGACGCCGTCCGCGCGTCGAAGCTCCCGGTCCTGGCCTCGCATTCGTCGGCTCGAGCGCTCTTCGATCACCCGCGCAACATGACCGACGAGATGCTCCTCGCCGTGGCCGCGAACGGAGGCGCCGTGTGCGTCAACTTTGGCCCCGAGTTCCTGGACGCCAACTACCGCACCGCGTTCGAGGCCGCTCAGAAGACGATGGGCCCACGGATCGGCGCGCTGCTCGCCGAGCACGCCTCGGATCCGGGCGCAGCGCAGACGGCCATGTGGAAAGAGTTCCGCAGCATGGCCGCGTCGCTCCCGCCGGTCCCCGCGTCGCTGGTCATCGACCACATCGAGCACATCGCCCACGTGGCCGGCGTCGATCACGTCTGCATCGGGAGCGACTTCGACGGAATCCCCGTGGCTCCCGGCGGTCTCGACGACGTCTCGAAGCTCCCCTTCATCACGCGCGAGCTCCTGCGCCGTGGCTTCGACGCCCCGGCCATCCGGAAGATCCTCGGCGAAAACGTGCTCCGCGTCCTCGAGGCCAACGAACACCGCGCCCCGGACGGATGACGAAGAGTCGTTCACCACGTGGCCTTCGCGCCGCTCACGAAGCCGCGCTGGTAGAATCGGGCTGGTGCCGAGGGACGAGAAGGACAAACCGACGATCGACGCCTACCTGGCCAGTGTCAGGGTGGACAAGCGCGCCGCCCTGGAGAAGCTGCGGAAGACGATTCGATCGATCATTCCCCGAGCCGAGGAGTGCATCAGCTATGGGCTTCCGGCGTATCGCCTGAACGGCGCGATCGTGGCCGGCTTCAACGCGACGGCGAAGGGATGCTCGTACTATCCCTTCAGTGGAACAACGCTACGCACGCTCGCAGAGGACCTGCGCGGCTACTCCAAGACCAAGAGCGCCCTGCACTTCCAGCCAGACGAGCCGTTGCCCACGGCTCTCGTCCGCAAGCTGCTCAAAGCGCGGATCGCCGAGACTGCCTAGTGGCGAGGTCGTCGTCCGTATGGCTTCTCGTGGCGTGCCTGGGCTGCAGCAACCACGGCTCCAAAGCCGCGGGGCCGATCGCCGACACGGCGCGAGCCCCAGGAAGCTGCGGCGAGATGGGCTGCACGCAATACGAGACCGCACGCGCCGCATTCGCGCAGGTCGTCGCCACCCATCCGCAGGTGCTCGCCATCGGTGAGGCCCACGCGCCGCGCAGCGCGACGGCGCCCTCGGCGGCCAAACGATTCGCCGACGACTTGCTCCCCACGATCGCTCCCCTCGCCTCCGACCTCCTCGTCGAGCTGATGATGCCGCCCGGCGGCTGCGCCGACGCCGCCGAAGAGGTCCGCGAAAAACAGAGCGCGGTCACCACGCGCCAGGCCGTCACCGACCAGAACGAGTACGTGGTCATGGGAGAGAAGGCGCGGTCTCTCGGCGTGGTGCCCGACATGCTGCGCCCGTCGTGCGCCGACCTGGATCGCGTGCGGGACTCCGGCGACGACGCCATCGGCGCTTCGCTCGAGCTCATCGCGCACTTGACCCTCCGACAAGCCACGCGCCTGGTCGAGCGCGACGCGCGGTCCGACGCCGACGCCGGCAAGATGGTCGTCGTCTACGGTGGCCTCTTGCACAACGATCTCGCTCCGCCCTCTGACGAAGCGGCCAAGTGGAGCTACGCGCCCGCGCTCCAAGCCGCCGTCAGCGGGCGGCTCGTCGCGGTGGATCTCGTCGTCCCGGAGTTCATCGGCGACGACGCGTCGTGGACGTCGCTCGCGTGGCGGCCGTATTACGACAAGGCGCGTCTCGGGGGGATGGCGACGCTCTTTCGGACAGGGGAGCGGAGCTACGTGCTCGTGTTTCCGGTGGCGGGGGTTGCGCGCGACGCGAGCGCAGCTCGGTGACCGGGTCGAAGGCGCTTGCCCCTGGGCCCACGGACGTTGCCTGCGGGGCACGAGTTTCGCGCGCGCCGCGACGGTACAGTCCACGGCATCTCGCGTGAACGGGAAAAGGAATATCCAAATGACTTCTTATCGACGAACGGCTCTCTCTTGCTTTGCTGCGGCCCTCGCCGCTTGCTCCAGCTCGAGCAACAAGACCACGACGACCACGACGTCGGGCGACGGTGGCTCCTCGGTGGGCGCGGACGGCGCCAGCTCGGGGACCGGCATCATCGGCACACTGAGCATCACGACCATCGGCTCGACGGTGGACCCGACCAACGGCGACCAGAACCCCTACGGTCTCGCCATCGCCCCGGTGACGATTGGCCTCCTCACGGCGGGCGATCTCGTGATCTGCAACTTCAACGACTCGGCCAACGTGCAAGGCAACGGCACGACCATCGAGATTCTTCATCCAGCCCCCGGCTCGACGCCAGCCCGCATGGTGCAAGACCCGAACCTCAAGGGTTGCGCGGCCCTCGCCATCACGACCGACGATGCTCCGTGGGCGGCCGCGTACTCCTCGAACCTGGCTCCCTTCTACAGCGCGAGCGGCGCTCTCGTGAGCACGCTCTCGACCGGGCCGTGGGCGGGCCCCTGGGGCGAGGGCTTCGCGCCCGCGTTCGGTGGCGCCGCGGCCTCGTTCGTGACCTCGAACGCCACGAGCGGGAGCATCGTGAAGGTCAACGTGGCCGGCACCACGTTCACCACGATCGCCACGGGCTTCACGCTCAACAGCGGCGCGGCGCCCGGGAACATCCTCGGCCCGTCCGGCCTCACCTACGACGCCACCGACGACACGCTCTACATCGTCGACTCCAATACCAATCGGGTCGTGGCCTTTGCCGGCTACAGCACGCTCGGCGCCAATGCGATCGTGGTCGAGGCCGATGGAAGCTTCTCCGGTCCCTCGGCCGCGTCGGCAAGCGTGCTCTTCTCCGGCGCCCCGCTCAACGCACCGATCAGCGCTGCCCAGCTCTTCAACGGCGACCTCGTCGTCGGAAACACCGGCGACAATCTCCTCGTCGAGATCTCGCCGGACGGCAAGGTCGTGGCGACGCAAAATCTCGACACCGGCGCTGTGGGCGCGCTGTTCGGTATCGTCGCGACCGGCACCGATGCGGCCAGCACGAAGATTTATTTCAACGACGACAACGACAACACGGTGAAGCTGCTCGCGCCCTGAGGGTGACGCGCGTCGCGGAAGGCGAACCGAAAGTTTTCCAGATCGTGTGCCTCGCATTTCGCGCACTCGGCTATCGCGGTGACCCCGGTGACCGGCTCCACATGGCGTGGGGCCGCGCGCCGGACATCCGAGCGTGGAGCTGGGCATGCGCATTCGATTTGTCCCCTGGGCGCTTTACGTTGTCGCGGCGGCTTGCAGTTCGAGCCCCCAGACGCGGCCGACCACCGCCGACCAGGCCGCCGAGAGCTTGACGGCGCAGTCGTTCGACGGCGAGCAGGCCTTGCAAGGGCTGCCGGGCGCCTCGTGCGAACCGCTGCCCGCGCAAAATCCCCTCGCCGCTGCGCGGCGCGTCCTGCTCGTCAGCGTCGACGGCCTGCACCAGGTCGACCTCGACAACTGGCTTGCCTCGCACCCGGGCTCGACGCTCGCAACGCTGGCCGCGACCGGCGTTGAATACGACGCCGCGAGGACGACGACCCCCTCGGACTCGTTCCCGGGCACCGTGGGCCTCGCCACCGGAGGCACGCCCAAGTCGACGGGGGTTTACTACGACGACAGCTACGACCGGACGATCTATCCGCCGGGCCAGGGATGCACGGGCAACCCGGGCACCGAGGCGATCTTCGACGAGAGCATCGACTTCGACAGCTCCAAGCTCTTCAGCGGCGGGATCAACGAGGCGTACCTGCCGCACGAGAAGGACGCGTGGGGCAACTGCAAGGTCGTCTACCCGCACGACTTCGTGAAAGACAACACGCTCTTCGAGGTCGTCAAAGCGGCGGGCGGCTACACGGCCTGGTCCGACAAGCATCCTGCTTACGACATCCTCAACGGGCCGTCTGGTCACGGCGTCGACGACCTCTACACCCCCGAGCAGGCGTCGCTAATCAGCAACGCACCCACCGGTACCGTCAACGGCGTCGACCTCGCGGGGACGCTCGCGCAGTGCGACGGGACGACCAACTCGCTGCCTCTCTCGCAGATCTCGGACTACACGACCTGCGTCCCCGCGGCGCTCGCCTACGACGACGTGAAGGTGCAGGCGGTGCTCAACGAGATGGACGGAAAGACCGCCGACGGGACGCGGCCGGCGCCCATTCCCTCGGTGTTCGGGATGAACCTCCAGGCGGTCAGCGTCACCGAGAAGCTCCCGATGGGCGGCTACACCGACGCGGCGGGCACTCCGAGCGCCGAGCTCGCGATCGCCATCGGCCACGTCGACGCGTCGCTCGGCAGGTTCGTGAGCGAGCTCGCCGTCCGGCATCTCCTCGACTCGACCCTCATCGTCGTGACGGCCAAGCACGGCCAGTCGCCGATCGACAAGGCGAAGCTGGCGATGGAGGCGGGCGGCAACGGCAACGCCACCGTACAGGACCCGCTGCCCTTCATCGATTCGGTCGACCCGGTGATCGGCAACAGGCCGTCGTCGTTCGTCAACCCGAACAGCGGCGTTCCGTACGACACGGATGGCCACCTGACGACCGACGACGTCGGTATGCTGTGGATCGAGCACACCCAGGACTCGACGACGACGGCCAGCGTCGTCACGGCGCTCGAGAGCAACGCAGCGGCGATGTTCGCCGACGTGCTGCCGCCCGGCACCATCTTCTCGTCGAACATCACCTCCGGCCCGGCGCTGGCGGGGATCTTCGGCGACCCCAGTGTCGACCCGATTGCCGCGGCGCGCGAGCCGGACGTCTTCATCCAGCCGAACTGGGGCACGATCTACTCGAGCGCGAACAAGATCGCCGAGCACGGCGGGGGCACGATCGACGACACGCACGTGGCGCTGCTCGTCTCTCTACCTGCCTTCGGCTCGGCGCACGTGGTCTCGGAGCCTGTCACCACGACGCAGGTCGCGCCGACGATTCTCCGCACGCTGCGGCTCGACCCGGCGGCGCTCGAAGCCGTCCGCAAAGAGGGCACGCAGGTCCTCCCGGGCCTCTTCTGAGCGAACAGGTGCCGCCAGGCATTGCGGCGAAACGATGCCCAAATGAGACGCCCCAAAGGGAGCGCTCAACACACTGTACGACCGAGGTCGTCGATGCGTTCCTTCTGGCTGGATTGTCCCCTGGCTGTCGTTGGCCTGGCCGCGCTCGGTTGCGGCACGGCTCCGCAGACGGGGCTGACGGGTGGCCCGTCGACTACTGCATCGAGCGCGGGCGACGACGCGTCGGCCGACGGATCCAGCGCCGCCGTCGCGCCGGTCCCCTCGGTCGACTCCGGCCCGGTGTTCATCTCGTTCGCCGACTCGTCGACGACGCAGTCGTTTACCTGCAAGCCCGGCACATATTCCGGCCCCTTCTCCACGAAGGTGACGTCCGGCTCCGACGCGGGCGGCCTCCTCGGCGCCTTGGCGAGCCTCTTTCAGTATCCCTGGATGGGGACCCTCTCCATCACGCTCCAGGGCATGACGACGGTGGGCACGGGAGAGGACACCTACACGACGCTCACGATCGCGCCCGGAGCCATGCTGTCCGGCGTCGACCAGACGGGCGGTCACTTCAGCGCCGACATCGCGGGCTCGCTCGATTGCGCCACCGACGTGCTGACCGGCACCCTCAGCAACGGCTCGTACGAGTTTCCCGGCGACTCGGGGAGCGTGTCGATGCAAGGGACGATCTCCGCGACGTACGGCGAAGAGGGCGACGCCGGCACCCCGGCGCTCAGCGGCAACCTGACCGCCTCGAGCACGCAGATCTCGGGGACCGAAGCCGTCGGGACGTGGACCGCCGCTCTCCAGTAAGTCAGAGCGGGCGGGCTCATCGCCGGCCCATGTGCACCCAGGGCCATTGCGGATCCCGCTCGGCACATCGGTGATCCGTTCGATCGACGTCGCGCCACGACGTCGGCATTGCATCCCCTCCGTGTAGCTTCGCGCGCGGCACTCCTGACGATCTTTCCGCTCGTGATGTCCCACTGCGGGAGTCACGTCACGAGCGAACCGAGCGACGATTCCGGCTCGCTGTCGGACGCCGCGATCGCGCTCGCCCTCGACTGCGGAACGCGCACCCACACATCCGGGCAAACATTTCGGACCGTGACCGTGCAAGGGAAATCCCGGACGTATTACGCGTACCTCCCCGCCTCGCTCGACGCGGCCACGGCCGTCCCCTTCGTGTTCGTCACGCACGGCGCACTGATGGACGCGGCGGACATGGTCGCCGTCACCCAGTACGAGGCGCTTGCCGACAGCGAAGGGATCGCGGTCGCGTTCCTCGACGGACAGGACACGTCGTCGATGACGGGGACCGAGACGCTCGAGCCGTGGAACGTCTCGGACAACGGCGCGGCCGTCTGCGGCGCCGGCGACCTCGCGAACAATCCCACCGCGGGAGTCGATTTCGCGTTCATGGACGCCGTGGAGGCCGATGTGGCGCTCGATCAATGCCTCGACGCCGCGCACATCTTCGCGACGGGCTTCTCGATGGGCGGCTACTTCACCCATCACGTCGGCTGCGACCGCACCGACGTGCGTGCCATTGCCCCGCACTCCGGCGCCACCATCGCCAGCCTGTCGGCGTGCAAGACGGGCCACGTGCCCGCCATCATCTTCCACGGCACGTCCGATCCCGTCATCGAGGAGGGATGCGACGATCCGAACGGCACGGCACAATCGGGCTTCCCGCCTTCGGCCACGCTCTGGGCGCAGAAGAACGGCTGCGCCCACCACGTACTCGACGGCCACCGACGACAGCGAGGCGGGTGGCGACGGCCAGTGCTACCTCTACGACGGATGCCCGGCGGACGGGCAGGTCGAGCTCTGCACGTTCACCGGCATGGGGCATTGCTGGGCGGGCGGCAGCGCGGACGCCGGTCCATCCGCCTGCCCGACGTACGCGAGCGCGACGCGGCTGGAGTGGAATTTCTTCAAGCAGCACGCGTGGTGAATGAGCTGGTGATCGCGCGCTAGGCGCTCTCCCTGCCCTACTCGTCGCCCTTCTGCCCGACGAACTGGTCCTCGCGCTCCGCGAAGAGCACGTTGAACGTCGTGAGCGATCCGTAGCAGGCCGTCACGTACTGCTGCATCTGCACCTTCTCGTCGGACGCGAGCTTGGGGTGGCCGTTGATCTTTTGCTCGAGCACGCGCAGCCGATCGCGGATCATGACCACCTTGCTGAACAGCGTCTCGATCGGGATGCTCTTCTCCTGCAATCCTTCTTTGCCGGGCTTGAGGATCACGGTGCCCCCGTCCCACTTGCCGGCGATGTTCGCGTCGCCCACGCCAAGCTCGTCGCGGATCACCTCGGACAGCACTCTTCTGAAGCTCTCTTCATCCATGTCGAGAAGATCCTCCGGCAGGGTCAGGGGTAACTTGGGCAACTTGGCGCGATCGACGTCGGACGATCGCGGTCGGGACGCGGCGCGCGGGGCCTGGCGTGCGCGCTGGCGTGCGCGCGGCTCCGGCGCGCGCGTTCGTGCTTCGCCCTTGCGGACCCACTGCGAGCACGTACTCGTCTCGAAGAGCGGCTTGGGCCACACGCCGAGCAGGCATTCGCCTTCGCGCCGCATCTGACCCGTGGGGCCAACCACCTGCATCACGCGCACGAACCGGGCGCACGTTCCGCAGCGATGGTCGAGCGGGTCGGTCATTCGCACCCGGATCTACCACACACGCGGCGGACGGCCGCGACGCTGCGGAACGAAACCGCTCAGTGGCTGCGACGGCGCGCGAGCCCGATGAGGCCGAGGAGCGCAAAGAACGAGAAGCCGCCGGTGCTGCCACCGCCGCCCATCCCGACCTGACAGCCCCCGGAAGACGCCGAAGGATCCGTGCTGCCGGTTGCAGACGGCGTCGTGCTCGTGCTGCCGTTGCTCCCGGCGGACGCCGCGGGCAGGGTGCCGGAGCCCCCTGCGGTCGCGCCGGTCGAGCTCGCGCTATTGAGCGCGCTCCCGGTCGCCTCGTAGTACGGCGGAGTGCATTGCGACGGGGTCGTCGTCACCCCGGCATCGCATGTGTACGTGGGCACGGCGCCGTCCGCCCCGATGGGGGTCGGCTCGACACACGCGACGTTGTTCGAGACGGTGCCGTTCGACGTGCACGTCCACGTGGAAGGGCAGTCGCTGTCGCTCGTGCAAGGCACGGCGACGACCTGACAGGACGACGTCGAGAGCGTCGTCGTCGTGCAACTCGGGCTCGAGGCGTCGACGGCCGGCGTGGTCGGCGTGCCTGGCGGCGACGCCACGGAGGATCCCTCCGTGCTGCCCGACCCCGATCCCGCGGACCCCCCGCCCGAACAGGCCGTCGCGGTATCGGGGACGCAGGTGAAGCCAGGTCCGCAGTCCGACGCCACCTGGCAGGGCAGGTCGTACGTGGGCACGCACGCGCTGGTCGTAAAGGTGCTGCACCCGCCCGCGTCTCCCGTCGCCACCGGTACGCCGCAATCCTCGTTGGGAGCGCAGGCCGGCGTACTTTCGACAGGACAGCTCACCGCCGAGTCCGTGTGACAGACCATCCCGCTCGCGCAGTCCGAGTCGGTGGTGCAAGGTCCCGGCTCGCAATCCTTGATCACGACGGGATCGCAGATGGGCTGTATGCAGCCCCCGGATCCGGGCGCGCAGGCGATGGCCGGGCAGGCCGTGGCGCCCACTGTCTGGCAAGTGAAGCCGTGGGTGCAGTCGCTGTCTTGCGTGCAGGTCGTCATGCTCTGGGCGCGGGCCGCGTTCGAGGCGCCGAGCACACCCAGCGCGGCGAGCCCCGCGAAGGCGAAGCGGGAGGGGACGCGCACAGAGACGCGAACGGATCGGGTCGAAATCATGGGGAGCTCCTTGGCCGCAGCGACGAGCTTCGCGCGCAGGCCGGTGCCAGACAGTGCACTTGTCCTGCCAATCGGCCAATTCTCATGATTCCAGTGACTTGACCCAACATGACAGCGTGCCGAGGTGTGCCATCCACCCGTCTTCGCGCTCGCTGTGCCATGTGCCCGGGAGGAGGAGATGCACCCCAAGTCCGCGGGAGGATGGGCCCCAACTGCACAAACTTTGGTCCGACCGGCGGTGTTCGAGGGCACGGGGGATGGGGTATGCGAGGCCACCATGCCAAGCCGTTCGCCCCTGCCCTCCTTGCTCTGGCTCGTCCTCGCGCTCGCCGGCTGCGGGACATCGAGCAACAGCACGACCTCGTCCAGCAGCGCGACCTCGTCGGACGCGGGCGGCTCGCCGGACGCGGGCGCGATCGGCACCCCACCGGGCGACGCGGCCGGGTGCTCCGTCGTCGTCAGCGCGGCCAACTGCGATGAAACGTTGCGGCCGATCGTGTTCGTGCACGGGACGTTCTCGTCGGGCACGGACATCGAGCACATGGCCGCCCTCCTCGGCAGCAACGGCTACTGCCAGGATCACATCGTCGCGATCGACTACGACTCCGTCTCGCTGACGGGGGCCGTCGGGACGGGCGTCGATAGCCCCGGCGCCGACTGCACGGCGCCCAACACGCCCTCCGGGTGCGGGATGATCGATGATGCCATCACCGCGATCCTGGCGAAGTTTCCCCAGTTCACGCAGGTGGACCTGATGGGGCACTCGCAGGGCACGTTCCACTGCGGCACGTACCTCGCCAACCACGCCGACCGGGTGGCCCACTACGTCAATTTCTCCGGCGTCCCGAACGTCGGTGACGTGCAGACCCTCAGCCTGTCGTCGCAGCGCGACCTCTTTGGGTGCCCCCACCACGCCATGGGCAACTCGATCTGCGGCTTCGCGCAGACCGCCGACGGCGGCAGCGAACCGGCGGCCCCGCTCTACCAACCTGGCGACGCCGGCATCACCTGCTCGATCCCCGAGGAAGGCGGCGTCGCCGAGGACACCACCACGGAAGCGGGGCCTGCCGACGGCGGCGCCGGCGATGGCGGCTGCAACGTGATCCAGTACACCCTCATCGACCAGGACCACTTTGCGGTGGCGGCGTCCAAGGACTCGTTCATCCAGGTCTACAAGTACCTGACGGGCAACACCCCGATGTACACCGACATCCAGTGCGGCGACGACCCGGTCACGATCGAGGGCGTCGCCGAGACCTTCGCCGACAATGTGCCCCAGCAGGGCATGATCGAGATTCGCCCCGTCGGTCAGACACCCCGCGACACGACCACGCCGGGCATGATGGTCATGCCCGATTCGTCAGGGCACTTCGGGCCGCTGCCGCTCACGCGCAACGTGGAGTATTCGTTCACGGGCTACGCGGCCGACGGAGGAATCGTCGGCTACCAGTACTTCACGCCGTTCAAGCGCGACAATCGGCTGATCCGCATCCTCGCGCCGTCGAGCGCCTCGGACGGCTCGCCGGTTGGCGGCCTCGTCGCGGCCGCCACGTTCAACCACACCGTGACGAGCGCCACCACCACCGTGGCCATCCCACGATGGGCGCAGGGCGGCTTCCGCCAGGACCTCGGCGCGAGCCTGACAGTCAACGGCGTCGAGGTGTTCGACAGCGCGAACTCGGGATTGCAGGCGGCCATGTCGATGAACCTGCAGGGCGGCGTGGCCGCAATGTGGCTCGAGGACGCCAACAAGAACGGCATGACCGACCTGGGGCTCGTCTACAGCACCACCTTCATCGCTTTCACGGACGTGTTCATCAACGCAGCGACGCCGGCGTTCGTGGACCTGTCGTTCACGGGCGGGTCCGAGGATCCGGACACGGTGGGCGTGCCGCTGGTCATCGACAACTGGCCTTCGAATGGCGGGCTCGTGGCGGTGATGTTCCAGTAGAGGCCCGGCGAAGCGTGCACGTGCATCTTCTTCGTCGAGAGATGCGCGTGCGGCGTGGAGAGATGCCCGTCCGACGTCGAGAGATGCCCGAGCTCGCCCCGAAGGGGCGCATTCCGGGCGTGCTCGGGCACGAGCGCGACTGAGAGATGCGCGAGTCCCTCTAAAACGCGAGCACGACCGATCGGAAGATGGGCGAGCGAGACAGGAAGATGCATCTCTCTGGCTCGCACGCACGCAATCCAGTCTGGAAGATGCGCGTGTCAGCGAGAGAGATGCATCTCTCTGCGATGCTCGCGCCCGTCTTTGCTTGAGAGATGCGCGGGCGAGCGAGAGAGGTGGGCGTGTCGCTCGCGATCGCGGGGGCCTTGATGAAAGGGAGGGGCCTCGAGGCTCAGTGGATGGCCGCTGTCGCTCGGGGGCGCGTCTTTCGTGCCGAGGGGAGGAAGGGTCTCGCGGAGGGTCGCGCCAGAGAGCGTAGCGGGCGCCTTGCTTCGAGTAGGAGCACGGGGTTCGAGGTACGTGCACGGGCGCGAGGACGAGGACGGGCACGGCCTGTCGAGCAGGAGCACGAGAACGGAGCCAATGCGTGCAACGGCGGACGGCGCACGAATGCGGGCCCCGCAAGGAGCCCGACGCGACAACTACGTGATGGGGCGAGTCCCCGGAGGTCAAACTCCGGCGACGGGGTACCATTTGTCCGATGAAGGGGGACTCATGTCCGTGAGAGCCATGTCCAGCGTCGTGATCGGCGCTGTCGTCTCGACCCTGCTCGTTGGCGGAGGCGGTTGTGGAAAGACGTCGCCGTCGGGGAACGCTTCGGGAGGGGCCCCGGAGGGTGGATCGGGCATGCAAGCGGATTCCTCGATCGCCGACGGTGCGCCGGACACCTCTTCGAGCAACGTGCCGGAGGGGGCCGTGGACAGCGCGGCGGACCGCGCGCCCGCGAACGAAACGGGCGGCGCCTCGACCGCGAGCAAGATCGACGTCCTCTTCGACATCGACAACTCGTCGTCGATGGGTGACAAGCAGCAGTACCTGCAGGCCGCGATTCCGAGCCTCATCACGCGGTTGGTCACGCCCAACTGCATCGACGCCAGCGGCAACGATCTGGTCGACTCCACCGGCAACCCGATCCTCTCCGACAGCAGCGGCAACTGCGCGCCCGACGGCAGCGGCTACGTCGGCAGGCCGCAGTTTGCGCCGGTGAACGATCTCCACATCGGCGTCATCACGGCGTCGCTCGGCGGCCGCGGCACGACCTCGATATGCCAGACGAGCACCACGACGGGCGCGGTCGCGGCCGAGTACGAGGAGTTCACGACCGGCAGCTACCAGCAGTACGTGATGGACTCCGCGAACAACGACTACGCCGGCCTCACCGCCATCCCGAAGAACGACGACGACCAGGCGCACCTCATCAACCGCACCGACCCGCCCTCGACCCCCAACGCTCTCCCGACGCCGTCGGCGAATCTCGACGCGCAGAACGTCCTCGCCTGGTACCCGTCGGCGCCCGAGAACGGCGTCACGTCGGCGGCGATCTTGAATGGCGCGTTCCAGGATCTCGTCGTCGGGGCGCAGGCCTTCGGGTGCGGCATCGAGTCGCAGCTCGAGAGCTGGTACCGCTTCCTCGTGCAGCCCGACCCGTACGCGGCCATCACCACGACGAAGAACAGCGATGGCCTGCTCGTCGCTTCATGGAGCGGCGTGGACCTCACCCTCTTGCAGCAGCGCGCCGATTTTCTGCGCCCCGACTCGCTCGTCCTCATCGTCGTCCTCAGCGACGAGAACGACTCGGAGGTCGACGTGCGGAGCATCGGGGGGATCGCCGTCAACTGGCTCGACAACAACTTCGAGCCGCCCTTCGGCACGTCGACCTGCGCGACGGATCCAGGCAGTGCGGAGTGCACCTCGTGCGCATTCAACACCGCGCCGACCGATCCCAACTGCGCGATGACCCCCGCTGTCTGGTCGTCGTCAGCGCCGCCCAACTGGGGCTTCAACGACAACCTGCGCCACGTCCACATGAAGGCCAAGTACGGGATCGACGTGCAGTTCCCGATCAACCGGTACGTGCAGGGCCTCACCCAGCAGAAGGTGCCGAACCGCAGCGGCGAATACCCCTCCGGCGCGATGTACTACCAGGGTGGTCTGAACAGCGACCCGGAGGATCTCAACTGCGTGAACCCGCTCTTCGCGGCGACCCTGCCCACGGCGGCGACCGGCCCCGACGATCCCACGATCTGCAACCTCACGCCGAACACGGTGCGCACGCCGGCGAGCAACCTCGTGTACTACGCGCACATCGGCGGGGTCCCGCACGAGCTTCTGACGGAGACGAGCGACGCGGGCGCCGTCACGGTGAAAGAGACGCTCTCCGCCTCCGACTGGCAGGTCATCCTCGGCGAGGATCCGGAGAACTACGACTACATGGGCATCGACCCGCACATGATCGAGTCGTATCAGCCGCGGCCCGGGATCGCCGTTCAGGGCAGCGACGCCGGTACCGGCGGCGCCGGCGTCGTCGGCGACGAGGGGCCGGACTGGGTCACAGACGGCACCAGCCCCCAGCGCGTCAACCTGCCGGTGGACCGCGAGTACGCGTGCATCTTCCGGCTGGTCGACGCCAACGGCAACCCGTCGCCGCGCAACTGCGACCCGAACAACGCGAACAACTCGGAGGCCGACATCTCGACGTGCGATTGCTCCACGGCGGGCCTCGCCCCCGACGCGGTCCCTGCCGTGTGCGACCCGACGAACAACCTCTTGCAGGACTACGCCAAGGTGTACCCCACGATCCGCGAGCTCTTGCTCGCCGAGAAGCTCGAGAGCCAGGGCATCGTGTCGTCGATGTGCCCCATCGACCTCACGGACAACGCCGCCGGCAACGACCGGCTCTATGGGTACCGGCCGGCGATCACGACGATCGTCGATCGGCTGATGCCGTCGCTCGCGGGGATGTGATTCGCCGGTCGGAAGCTACGTGGATGCCTTGTCGCGTCGCTCACCGCTGAGCGCCGGATAGACGAGGCCCGCGATCATGGCCCCCGCAATCGGTGCGACCCAGAAGAGCCAGAGCTGCGAGAACGCCCAGCCCCCGACGAAGACCGCCGGGCCAAGGCTTCGTGCGGGGTTGACCGAGAGGTTCGTGACGGGGATGCCGATGAGATGGATGAGCGTGAGCGCGAGCCCGATCGGGATGGGGGCGAACCCCGGAGGCACCCTGTGCTCGTGGGTCGCGCCGAGGATGACGAAGAGAAAGAAGAACGTGAGCACCACCTCGGCCACCAGCGCCGCCATCATCGAGTACCCGCCCGGCGAGTGCGCGCCGAACCCGTTGCACGCGAACCCCCCCTCGAGGCTGAAACCCGGGGCGCCGCTCGCGATCACGTAAAGCATGCCGGCACCGAGCACGCCGCCGATGCACTGGGCGACGACGTACTGGGCCACGTCGGCAAGGGGGAAGCGTCCGGCCGTCGCGAGCCCGATGGTGACCGCGGGATTGAGGTGACACCCGGAGATATGCCCGATCGCGTACGCCATCGTGAGGACCGTCAGGCCGAAGGCGAGCGACACGCCGAGCAAGCCGATCCCCACGTACGGGAAAGCCGCCGCCAGCACGGCGCTACCGCATCCCCCGAACACCAACCAGAACGTCCCCAGCACTTCTGCGCCCAGGCGCCTGCCCATCGTCATCATTCGAACGATGAGCCTACTCGAAAAGGCGAAGGCGGTGACGGGCACGGCTGCGTAGCGAGCCCCGGGCCTCAGCGATGCGACGTGGAATGATTCGGATGGCCGCGCGCGGCCAGGGACGTCTACGTTGGTCGGCTAAATCGGACCTGGGGAGGTCGTTCATGAACGCGTATCGAAGTCCGCTTTGGTCGCTGGCGCTACTCGCAGCCGTCACGGGGTGCTCGTCGTCGTCGCCCGGGGCGGGCAACCAGAGCCCAGCGCCCGACGGGGGCGGCACGTCTGCGGACGCGAGCGGCTCGTCGTCCGACGCGCAGCCGAGCGGCGACGACGGTTCGACGTCCGCCACCCAGCCGGAGACTGGATCCATGTCGCAGACACCGGTGTGCAATGCGAACGGAGCGGTCTCGGCGTGCGACCAGTGCCAGCTCACGTCGTGCTGCGCGCAGTCGCAAGACTGTCTGACCGATCCCGACTGCGAGGAGTACTACCGATGCATGCGCCTCAACGCCGACGGCGAGGATGCCGGCACGTGCGACGCCGACGGAGGGGACACCGTCAGCGAGTACACGGCATACAACTCGTGCGTGCAGAGCTCGTGCTCCACGAGCTGCGCGACGTGTCACGGTACGGCGCTGCCCTGCTCGTCGTTCGGGAGCGAGTCCCTCTGCGAGGCGATGGATTGCGCCTGGGACAACGACTCCTGCTCCGGCATCCTTCCGCCAGAATGCGGTCTCATCGCGGATTCGGCGACGTGCGCCGAGGCGGGCTGCCAGTGGTCGTACTGACTCGGCGCGTGATCTGATTCTCACGCCGCTGGAGTCGCGGGTCCCGCTCCCCCATATCGCCCGAGGGCGGCGCCACTGGAATGCCTTCCGGTTCCGGCCGAGGTGCGCGCGGAAGGCACCCCCGCTGCGTCACGCGCGACCGTAGCCCGGTCGGGCATCGCAGGTCGCGCGTCCCGCGTCGCGAGGCTGGCCGCCGGTCCGACCGCGTTCCCGTCCGGCGCGACCGCAGAGGGGTCAGGCCGCGCTGGACCGGCGCACGTTCGCGACGGGATCCTCGCCGATTGAACCAGGGAAATCCGCAGTCAGGCCCGAGGGCCATCCTGCGGGACAGCAGGTCTCGCAGGTTGGGCCGGAACCGCGTCCGGCGAAACCTGGGGCGGCCAAGGAACGACTTTCGAAAAATCGTGAGTACAAAGTGCCGTCTCATTCGGGGGTTCTCGGGGCGGCTACCCTGGCACGACGGGCTTCGCCATCGCGAGCCTCACCGAAGAAACCGATAGGTGAATGCCAGAAACGGCACGGTCGGCGCGTTCGGTACGTCGAGCGGCTGCACGACGCTGAGGTCGAGCGACCAGGTTCGATGCGGAAGCCGGATCCCCGGGGACAGCGAGAGCCCGTTGACCTTGCCTGCCGTCACCGTCAGCGGCGTCAATGTCTCGGCCTCGGCGAGAATCGACATCCACGAGAACACGCGCCAGATGAATCCCGCCCCGGCCCCGAGCACCGTGTAGGGCCCGCCGAGGAGCACCGTCCCGCCCATCGACGCGCTCGATCGACACCCGTCGTCGAAGCAGAACTCCGCGACGGCGCCGATGCGCCCGAGGACCGCGTTCCCCTCGTCGAGCCCCCAGAGCCCCGTGATCGATCCCAGCGCGGCGACGCGCACGGGACCGTCCTGCGCGACGACGCTCTTCAAGGTCAGGTCCGCGAACACGAGACCTTCGATGGGGATGGTGGACGTGAGCGTGAGCTGCGTGCTGTCGGTCAGAGCGTATCCGACCTGCAGGAGGACGATGTCGTACGTGGAGAGGTACACGGTGCCGGCGGGCTGGGTGTACGCGGTGGGTAGGAGGACGATGCGGTCGGCGTTGGCGTCGCGGAGGTCTTTGGGAGCGGGGGGAGGTGTGAACGCGGGGGGAGGGAGGGGTGTGAAGGAGGAGGCACGATCGGGCGCAGGCGCGGGCCCGGGCGCAGGCGCGGGCCCGGGCGCAGGCGCAGGCCCAGGCGCGGACGCAGGCGCGGGCGTAAGCGCCGGCGTGGGCGCTGGCGCTGGCGCGGGCGTCGGCACTGCCCCTGTCGCTGCGGGCGTCTCGTCCTCTGCGAGCGCCGGGGGCGCCATGAAGAGCGCGGGCGCGAGGACGGACAACAGGAGCTCTCGCCTGCGCGGCACGCGGCAACGATGGTAAACTGGGCCGGCCGTTCCGGGGGATGGCTTCCTCATTGCAATCGTCATTGCAATCGTCTCGATCGCGGGGGCTCGACGTGCATTCCCTTCCCTCTCCGTCTCGCGTCTGGCGTCCGGGTCGTTTGCACAGTCCGAGCCCCGCTTGCGGCCTGGCGATGCTCCTTCTGGCCTGCCTAGCCTGCGGCGGCCGCGCGGGATTGCTCGATGGGACGCCGGAGCAAGCGTCGGGACTGGACGCTTCGCTGGAGGCCGCGCCCGCCGTGGGGCCGTCGACGACCTCGCCCGAGGCCTCCCCCCCAGAGGCTTCCTCGCCGCTGGCCACCGCCCCCGACGATGAGGCTTCCAGCCCCCTGGCCCCGCCGGACCCGTGCGCCACGATGCCGCCCATTCCCTGTTCGGGCGGGGGCTACGAGTACTGCGTCGCGGGCCACTACAGCGCGTGCCCCGCGCGGTGCGGGGCGTGCGTGCCGGGTAGCTCGCGCGTCTGCTTCATCGGGTATTGCAAGGCCTGGGGAACGCAGACGTGCAGTTCCGATGGGCTCTCGTTCGGAGCCTGCCAAGAGGGGTCGCCTCCGGCGCAGTGCGCGTCCACCGCCGACTCGGACAAGGCATCCCCCGCGCTCGAGCAGTGCTGCATCGACAGCGGCAACTGCTGCCAGGATCTCTTCGATCTGAACGGCAACGGCAGCACCACCGACCAGATCGGAAACTGCAGCGGGACCTCGTGCTGATGCCGCGTCGCCGGGGTCCTGGGTTCCCGGCCGTTCTCTCCAGCATTGCGGGCCTCGTGGTCGGCGCGAGCGATGCGCGCGCGGATTCGTGCATCGCCCCGAATCTGCTCGATACGATCCCGGCCGATATGTCCACGGGCGTGCCCACGAACGCGTCGCTCTTCGCGCAATACCAGACCAACGCCCAGTACGAGGAGCAGCCCGTGACGATGGACCAGTTTCACCTGGGCGCCGAGGTCGTCACCGGCCAGGCCATCCCGGCCACGTTCGACCCCACGTCGGGCTTGCTTCAGATCACGCCGCTCGCGCCGCTCACGCCGCTCGATTCGTACGTCGTCCACTGGCCAGCGCTCACGGGCATCGACACCGCCTCGCTCGGCACCTCCGCCGAGCAGCACTTCACCGCCGGTACGATCGAAGATACGCAGGCGCCCACGTTTGCGGGCCTCTCGTCGGTGTCGTGGAACGTCTCGCGGCAGACCGACTCCTGCACGAACGACATCGACCAGCGGTACGTCTTCAGTCTCGGGCTCGGCGCCGCGGCCGACGACGGCGGGCGGGACTTTCTCACGCTGCTCGTGTTTCAGACCGCGGGCCCGGACGTCGACGCGGACGCGGCCACGCCGGTCCTCGTTCAGCCCATTCCCCCCGAGGGACAAGGGGTGACGGTCAGCACCGACGTGCAGGTCGGCCACGTCTGCTTCGCCGCGATCGTGCGGGACCTCACGATGAAGGTGTCGACGAGCGGCCCTCCCGTGTGCGTCGACACGGTGTCGCCGCCTTTCTTCTATTCGTGCGGCCTGTCGCGCGGACGGGGCTCCGGCTCCGCCGCACTGGTGGCGCTCGTGCTGGCCATGATGGCCTCCGTGCGGAGGGCGTCGAAGAGGACCGGCCGCGTCTCGCCCCGGCGGCGAGGAGAGCTCTTGAGCGCGACGCCCGGCGCCTCGCTCGTCGCGACGATCGCTCTGGCGTCGCTCGCGTGCGGGCGTCAGGGGGCCGGCAGCCCGAGCGTCGAGGTCGCGCGACGCTGGCCGGTGCCCGCGGCCGACATCGGGTCATCGTGCGCGGACGTGGGCGTTCGCCGGCTCTGTTGGAACGGCCGGGGCGACGCGACGGACATGCGGCGCGAGGTCCCCGCGGTCGCCGCGCCGACGCCGCTGGGCTTTCTTTGCAGCGGTCAGGGCCGAGCGCGGACGTGCGAGGCGCGCGATGGCGCTGGGCCGTTCGTCTGCGAAGGCGCGACCTGCACCCAGCGGCACCCGCGGCAGCCGGATGACGGCGAGTGGCAATGCGCCGATGACTCGGGCATCACCGTGTGCGTCGGCGGAGAGCCCGCGTCGGGCGTCGCCTCGGCCGGCCTCGCGCCGGGCTGGATCTGCGGCAAAAGGCGCCATGGACCGGGACATGATCTCGACGCTTCACGGGTCTGCGTCGACCTGGCGCCGGACTTCCCGGGGGGCACCGCGAGCGGCTTGCGCTGCACGTGGTCCTACGATCGAGGCGTCGAGAGGATCTGCGTGCGCGACACGGAGGCCCACGGGATCGGCGACGCGTGCGACGACAGCCGTCCCTGTGTGGTCGGTGCGCGCTGCACGGCCGGCTGGTGCGCTCCCCCCCCACCGGATCCCGGCTGCTGGCTCGACGCCGACTGCGCCGACGGCGTCTGCCGCCTCGGGTCCTGCCTCATGGCCGAGCGATGAGACGGCGCGTTGGCGCGCGCTGGGCGCCGGTCCTGGCGATCCTCGTCGCCTGCGCGAAGGGCGCTCGCGAGCGGCCCGTAGCCTGGCTCGTCATCGAACCACATGACGCGGAGCCGGACACGCTCGCAGCCCTCGATGCCTTGCGCGTCACCCCTCCCGGAGCGCTCGTCCGCGCCGTCCGATCGGGGTCGCGGGTCGTCGTCGGCATCGACGTGCCCGCATCCGCCGCGGGCGTGGGGGTGGACGTCCCCGGATCGTGTCCGGTCGCGACCGCCCCATCCGAGCTGGTCGCTGGGACCACGGTGTACAAGCTCCTGGCGCCACGCGTCGCGATCCGCGGACCGGCGCATCCTCGGGATCTGGGCCGCAGCACGCTCTTCGTGGTCGACGCGGTCCTCGGATGTCCGGCGCCGTCCGACGCCCTCGCGTGGCGGCAAATCTCGGGCCCAACTCTTCGCGACGTGCGCGCGGACGGAGCCCGCTTCGAAGCACGCACCGCGCCCGCCGCGGAGCGCGACGTCACTCGCCTGCCGTCGTGGGGAATCGTCCCGGTCTCCGCGCGTACTTCGGATGAAATCGTCCTCGAGGCTACGTTACGCACGTCGCTCGGGGAGCCACGCGCCGCCGGACGCATCACGCTGGCGGCGGCCAGTCGCTCGCGCGGGCTGCCGAACGTTGCGGTCGACGAGGGGGTCCTTCTCGCCGGGCACGGATGGACGTTGCAGGCCTCGCCACGAGGCGCCGTCGAGCAACTCCGAGCAGCCGGGAACCTCACCGCGCTGATCCCCGACGTCGCCGGCACGTGGCTCCTGCGCGACGACGCGGGTCGTATGCTCTCGATCCATTCGGGTCGCTACGACGCGACGCCGCTCGATTGCGGTCGCGCCACGTGCCACGGCTCGATCGCCTCGGCCGCCAGGGAGAGCCCGATGACCGACGCGCTCCACCACCTGGCCGCCCCCGCGCGCCCCTGCGCTATCGCGTGCCATGCCACGGGCGAGCCGGGTGTGCACGACGGGGGCTTCGCCGACCTGGCCCGCGAGCTCGGCGCCGCCGTCGGCGAGGCCGACTGGGACGAGCTGCCGCGCGCCATGCGCAGGGTCGCGGGCGTCACTTGCCTCGGATGTCACGGGCCGGGTGCCATTCCGGAAGCGTCGGGCCGCTGGGCCATCCTCCGGTCCGACGTATGCGCCACATGCCACGACGCTCCGCCGAAGTACGGACACGTGTCCGCATGGCAGTCGACGCGGATGGCCATGGCCGACGCCGACCCGCGAACGCGATCGCCCGGTGCATGCGCCCGCTGCCACACCACGTCGGGATTTCTCGCGAGCTTGAGCGGCGAGCCGGACACCCGCCAGATACCCGCCGGCATCCCACCGACGGGCATCGCATGCGCCGCGTGCCACGCTCCCCATGAGCCTCACGCGTCGCCGGGCCCCACGGCAGTGGGTCCTTGGTTTGACGGGCACGCCTCGGCGGCTCTCGTCCGCGAAGTGCGGCGTCCTTCGTGGCTCCGTGGCGTCGAACTCGCGACGCCGTCGACGATCTGCGTCCCCTGCCACTCGCCCACGACGTCGGACCCGAGGCTTCCTCCGTCCGCTTCCGCCGCCTCGATCTGGGCGGGCCGGGGAGGCGTCGATCCAGAGACGGGCGCGCCTCTCTCGACCGCGGCGGTCCACGCCGGCGTCACCGGAGGGTGCAACGGCTGCCACAGCGGGGGCCCCGCCACCCTCGAACGCGGCAAAAGTCACGCCTTCGCGGCCGTTGCTTCTTGCGACCCGTGTCACGTTGCGGCGAGGCCCGACGTGACCGCCGTCGACCGCGCCCTTCGAGATGAGGCGGCATCGCTCCTCGCGAAGGTGATGGCCACGCGCGGGCAACAGCGAGCCATGGCGCCGCGTGCGCCGGAAGGCGAGCCGCGCCACACGGTCGAGGGGCACCTGCCGGACGATCCCGTCGGGCGAGCGGAGTACGACGCCCTGCTCGTCCTCGAGGATCCGGCCGCCGGCGCGCACAACGCCCCGTATGCGCGCGCGCTCCTTGCCGCGGCCCGAGCCGCCGTCGGCGAGCGAGCCGAAGGTAGCCCGCGATGAGGAAGGCCCTTCGCCTCGCAGCGACCGTCCTGCTCACGGCCGTTGCGCTCCACGCCCCACCCGCCGCGGCGCAGGAGCAACCGCCGACCACGACCACGACCACGACCACGACCACGACCGTCTTCACTCCCGCCTTTCGCGCCGCCATCCAGACCGAAGGCGCGGTCGGCGTCTCCGGCCCCTTCTACAACCAGCTCGTCGGCGCCCGCCTCGATCGCTGCTTCACGCGCACAACCTGCCTCGGCGGATACGTCGCCTACGCAAACCTCAAGGGCCAATCGGGCCGGGCCAACAACGTGCTCCTCGCCGCCGTGGCCGAGCACCGCTTGTGGCTCGGGAGCACCTGGTACATCCCGCTGCGTGCAGCGGCGGGCTACCTCCCGAAGAACGGTCCGTTTGCTCGCATCTCCGCCGGCCTTGGGGTCGAGGTCGGAAACGTCGACGTGAGCGTCGATCTTCTCGCCCCCGCGCTGTGGGTCACCGGCGACGAACCGGTCCTGTCGATGGACTTCGCGGCCGAAGTTGCCGTGAGGTTCTGAAAAGGCGATACCGACCCAGTGGTCGGGCACGCACGACGGCACTGTTCGCCTTATGGGACTTCACGGCCGACGGTTACCCGTTCTGGATGAGGGCGAGAATGTTGCCCTCGCTGTCCTTGAACCACGCGGCTTTGCCCCCCTCGTGGGTCACGATGCCGTCCCTCATTCCGGGCATGTCGTAGTTCTCGAAAGTCACGCCCTTCGCCCGGAGCTCGGCGACCTCACGCTCCACGTCCTCGACTTGCCAGAAGGCCTGGCTGGCGTCGTTCGTGCCGGCGTTGGGCGTCTGGTAGAGAAAGCCTCCCGTGCCCGCGGCGAACGCATAGAAGACTCCGCCGGCGACCTCGCGCTGGGGCTGAAAGCCGAGCTTCTCTTCGTAGAACCGCCGGGCGCGCGCGACGTCCTGCGCGGGAAGGTAGGCGTACATGGGGCTGTTCTTGAGCATGGGGATCTCTCCTTCGCAGGCACCGCGGATGCGGCCGGCCGACGGGAGAGCATGGGCGCGCGGACCGGGTTTCGCCATGGGTGCGTCGGGAGCTCAGCGGCACCCGCTCGGTTTGGAAATGCGCAGCGGCCCACCAGCGCCATCATCGCGTAGAACTAAAGCCTGGTCGTCCTCGTGCCCCTTCCCAAAGCTCTCGGTGTGCTCGTTCTCCTTGGCGCGGTCCTCGGGTCGTCCCGCCGCGCCGAGGCCATGACCTGCACGATGACCCCTTGGTCCGGCTCCGACGGCACGTTCAACGTCGTCAGCGAGAGCGGCTACACCGTCGATCAGGCGACTGGCACGGCGGGCAACTACGCCGGGTACATGTACTTTCGTCGGCCGGCCGGGTGCACTTTCGCCTCGGGGGCCACGCTGTACGTCGAAATCGATTACCTCGACATCAGCGGCGCGGGCCCCGCCATGGCCGACGCCGGCAACCTCGGCATTCAGTACGACGCGCAGGCGACGCTCGGCAACGCGTTCGAGAGCGGGTTCGTCATCAACGGTGCCATCCTCAATACTGGCAACTTCAAGACCGCCGTCGCCCGCCTCGACGAAGCGTCCTTCAACCTGGACGAGAACGGTGGGAACGACATGCGTCTCGCCCAGAGCGGGTCATTCCAGTTCAACACCGTCCAGGTGCGCGCAAGCGACGCGCCGACCGCGCTCTATGCCCAGGACACGGCGTTCATCGGCTCCTACACGGGTCCGGCGTACGCGGGCGGAACCGCCGTCGATTCATCGTCGCTCGATGGGAAGCTCGTGTGCGGATACCAGGGTTGGTACGGCGCTCCAGGGGACGATGACAACCTCGGATGGTCCCACTGGAGCTCGTCGACCAACTCGCTCACCACGGCGACGCTGCAGATCGACCCGTGGCCGGACATGAGCGAGTACACGCCGGCGGAGCAATTCCAGGTTCCGGGCTTCACCTACCCGGGCGGAGCGCCCGCGCAACTCTTCAGCTCCGACGTCGCCCGGACGGTGGTACGCCACTTTCAGTGGATGGAGGCGTGGAACATCGACGGCGTGGCGGCGCAGCGATTCGTGGGCTCGCTGCCGGACCTTCCCCTCGACCGCATACTCACGAACATACGACTCGCTGCGAACGAGACGGGGCGTGTCTATTACGTGGAATACGACATGTCCGGCGTCGCGGAGGCGGACATCGTCTCCGCGATGACGGCGGACTGGAAGTACCTCGTCGATACTCTGAAGATCACGTCCGATACCCGCTATCTGCACCATGACGGGCTGCCGGTCATTGGCATCTTCGGCTTCTATCCGAGCCGATTCAGCTCGGCGACGGCCAACGCCATTCTCGACATCTTCGGTACTGCGGGTCCCTATCAGGCGTTCGTGGAGGGGGCAGGCGACTGGACGTGGCGCACGAGCTGGGCGGCCGACTGGATCACGATGCTTTACCGGATGGGCGCCTGGCAGCCGTGGAACGTGGGCAACGTGACTGGCGCGAACCCCGACTACGCCCAGACGAACTACTGGAGCGCGGATCAAGCGCAGCTCCAGGCGCAGCACGTGATGTACGTGCCGGAGCTCTATCCAGGGAGCTCGAGCGTCAATCGCGACAAGACGGCGCCCGGGTCGGGGCTTCCACGCCTCGCCGGCAAGGTGCTCTGGAATGAGTTCGTCACGGCCTCGACGCTGGGCGCGGCATCGGCATTCCTCGGGATGTTCGACGAGGTGAGCGAGGGCACCCAGATCGTCAAGGTGACGAACAATCCCCCGACGCAATCGCCGTACACCATCACCTACGAGGGGATGCCTTCGGACGCGTATCTCTGTTTTACGTCACGGGGGTCGCAGATGCTGAAAGGCAACATCCCTTCCTCGACGCCCTTGCCCAACTGTCCGGGCATGACGCAGCCGACGATACCGGACCCGGTAGCACCGCTCGACGGAGACATGCTGGCCGGGCCTACGGTGAACCTGAGCTGGGCGGCAGCAATGGCGCTCGCCGGTGGTGGGAGCCTGACGACGTACGACACCTGGCTGGACGGGGCCGTCCAGTCCACGTCGTCGCTTGCGCTCGATGCCACGACGAGCCTCTCGGTGGGGACTCACGTATGGCGCGTTCGCGCCGTCAACTCGCTCGGGAACGCCGGCGGTTGGAGCATCGCGCAGACGTTCACCGTCACGTCGTCCTCGGGTGACTCGGGCGCCGCCTCGAGCGACGGAGGGAGCCTGGGCGCCACCGAGGATGGCTCGGTGTCGTCTTCCTCTTCCGATGCGAGCGCGAGCCGGGAGCCTGATGGAGGGAGTCCATCGGGCGCGTTGGGAGCAGGGTGCTCATGCACCCAGTCGTCGCCGAGAAGCGCCGCGTCTGACGGCATCGTGTGGATGGCGCTCGGGTGGGGCCTGGCGTTCGCGCGCAGGCGATACCGTATCGGGAACCCGTACTTCGCGAACAGTCACTGCGGAGGGCTGCGCTGCTCTCCTCGCGCTCTCCAGGACGAAGACCTGAATGATTCTCGTGGGCGCAGCAGGACTTGAACCTGCGACTTCGTCCGTGTGAAGGACGCACTCTACCGCTGAGTTATGCGCCCGGCTTGCAACCGGAACCCCCGGGATACCCTACCTCTTCAGCGCGAGCAAGCCGGGACACCGCTCACAGCACCGCGCCTCGAATCCGCTTCCACAGCTCCTCCCACCCGTCGCCCGTCACGGCGCTGAACCCGACGACGCTGGTCCCGGCCGACTTCTTCAACGACGTTTTCAATGCTTGCAGCGCGAGCGTTCTTTGCGCCGCGCCGAGCTTGTCGATCTTGGTCGCGACGAGGATCACTTCGAGCGGCTTGGCCGTGCTCACGTGGCGGCGCTGGCGCAAGAACTCGACCAGCTGCTGCTCCTCTTCTTCGACTCCGCGCCTCACGTCGAACAGCACGGCGACAGCGCGCAGGCTGGCGCGCTTTTTCAGGTAGCCCTCGATCATGCCCTGCCACTCGCCGCGTTCGGTCTTGGAGCGTTGGGCCCAGCCGTAGCCGGGGAGATCGACGAAGTGGATGGCGAGGCCGTCGGCGCAGCGCACTTCGAAGACATTGAGCTGGCGGGTGCAGCCCGGCGTCCGGCTGGTGCGCGCCAGGCCGTGGCGCTGCATGAGGGCGTTGAGGAGGCTCGATTTGCCGACGTTGGAACGACCCGCGAAAGCGACTTCGACCAGGGTCGGAGCGAGGAGGCCCTCGGTGTCGACGGCGCCGGCGATGAAGCGCGCGTCGACGACGCGGAGCGGATTCGGCACGTTGGCTTGGGGGCTCGGCTTCATGCGGCGGGTCCCTTGGTAGCTCGTCTTCGTGCAAGACGCCGGCCCAGAGCCCCGCGGATCTCGACGAGCTCGGGGGCCCGCACGATGCTCATCACGCCGAGAAAGAGGATCGCGAACATGGCCATGCCGAGGACGCCCGGCAGCGCGCGACCGAGGACACCGCCCGGGCCGAACATGCGCGCTGCCCAGGCGATCGTCCATCCGGCGGCGCCCGCGATCCCGGAGACGGCGAGCGTGCGGGCCCCGGATCCGGCCACGGCGAGGAGTCGAACGGCCCCGAGACGCACTTTGAGCGCGACCAGCAAGAGGGCCATCTGGACGGCGCTCGATCCGGCGACGGCGACGCTGATGCCGGCGTGGCCCATGGGGCCGCGTAGGCCGAGGGCGAGGGCAATGAAGGCCGTCAGGTCGATGGCGCTGATGAGGACCGGGGTCCTGGTGTCGCCGAGGGCGTAGAGGGCGGGGACGGTCTGGCGCACCGCGGCGACGGTCCAGATGGCGCCGCCCTGCCAGAAGAGGGCGCGCGCGGTCTCGTGGGCGGCGACGGCGTCGAAGGCGCCTCGCTGGAACACCATCACGACGATGGGCTCGGCGAGGGCGAGCAGCGCGACGCTGGCGGGGATGGCGACGAACATGGCGAGGCTCATGCCATGAGCCCAGGTCGTGACGAATTCGTCGTGCGCGCCCTTGGCCGCGAGCGTGGAGAGCGACGGCAGGGCGGCCGTGGAGAGGGCCATGACGAAGATGCCCTGCGGGAAGTCGCAGAGGCGCATCGCCCAGGAGAAGTAGCTCTGGGCGCCGGTGCCGAGGCCCGAGAGCAGGCGACGCGATAGGACGAGGTCGACGTAGTACACGCCGATGCCGAGCATGAGCGGGGCGATGCGCGCGAGCACCTTGCGCACGTCGGCATCGATGACGAACGAGGGACGCGCCCCATACCCGATGGCGCGGAGCGCGGGGAGCTGCGCGGCGACTTGCAACGCGCCGCCGAGCAAGGCTCCGATGGCGAGCGCGAGGACGGGGTCGGATCCGTGCGTCGCAAGCCACGCGGGGAGCGCGAAGGCCGCGGCGAGCATGGCGACGTTGAGCAGACCGGGCGCGAAGGCGGCGACCGCGAACCGCCGCTTGGCGTTGAGCGCGGCCATGCCGAGGGCCGCGGTGCCCATGAAGAAGATGTAGGGGAAGACGGCGCGGGTCAGGCGCGTGGTGCGTTCGAGCTCGCCGGGGCGCGCGCTGTAGCCGCCCGCGAAGAGCTGGGTGAGCGGACCGGCGAAGGCAACGCCGAGGGCCGTCACGAGGACGAGAGCCACCAGCGATACGCCCCGGAGGCGGGCAAAGAGGCGGCGCGCGCCCTCGTCGCCCTCGTGGGCCAGCTTCTCCGACAGCACGGGGACGACGGCGCTGGTGACGGCGCCTTCGCCGAGCAGCTGCCGGAGGGCGTTGGGGATGGTGAAGGCGACCCACCACGCGTCGGTCGCGTCGCGATCGAAGAGCGCTGCGAGCACCATGTCGCGCGCGAGCCCGAGGACGCGCGACGCGAGCGTGCCGGCGCCCACGACGCCCGCTCGGCCGAGCAGCTGCCCGCGCTCGTGGCGGGCCTGCTGCGCGACGTCGGCGACGGGCTCCCCTTCGGACGCCATGCCTAGGAGCGCGGCCTCGCGCCGCGATCCGGACTGGCGCACGCGGCGCACTGGCAGAGATCGCGCAGGTAACGATACGAGTAGATGCCGCTCGCGTGGCCGTCGAACCACTTGAGGGCGAGCGCGTAGCCGCCGACCGATTCGATGTCGTCGAGCTCGATCTCCGTGTCGCCCTTGGGCTCGTGGAAGGTGATCTCGCCCGTGTGGCCCTGGCACCCCGCGCAGGGGCAGTAGCCGCGAAGGACAGCGTGCGGGTAGAGGCTCTTGTGCCCGTCGGCCCAGTCGATCTCGGTCGTGCGCGCGCCGCGCGGGGATCGGATGGCGACGGCCTTGAGCCGGGGGTCACGGGGCATGGCAGCGAGGCCCCATCATCGCTCGAACCCGGCGTGGGCCGCCATCGCGCGGTCCACGATGGCGAGCAGCGCCTCGGCGTGGGCGTCGGTGACGGCATCGAGGCGGCCCTCGGCGAGCGCCTTGGCGGCGGCGCGCACGGCGGCGGGCATCACCTGGGCGGCGCCCCCGCAGGAGCGGCACACCAGGCCCCCGCGGCCGGGATCGATGAAGGCGGGCTTGCCCTCGGGGCACGGTCGCGAGCACACGACGCAGCGATCGAGGTCGAGCCCGTAGCCGACGGCCGCGAGCATCGCGAAGCCCGCGTGCGCGAGGTGCTTGCGCGACCACGCTGCGCCCGCGCTGCCAGCGGGGGGGGCGTCGAGCAGGTCGAGGAGCGACGTGAGCACGTGCCACCCCTCCGGCTCGCGGTGGCGCGGGGGGAAGAGGTGGCGCGCCCAGCGCAGCGCGACGCCCGCCGCCTCGAGCGCGTCGAGATCGGAGACGACCCTGGCGCGCATGCGCACGATACGCGCCTCTTTCAAGGTGGCGACGTCGGTGCCCTTGTCGTCAAGCATCACGTCGATCGTATGGACCGGCTCGAGCGCACCCCCGACGCGACGCGATCCCTTGCGCGCGCCGCGCACGACGACGGCGATCTTTCCGATCTGTTCGGTCACCAGCGTGGCGATGACGTCGCTCTCGCCCACCTCGACGGTGCGCACGACGAGGGCTTCGCTCTCGATTCGGGCCACGGACAACCGGGCCCCCGCACGCGGACCCGCCTCAGACGCGGAGCGTAGCGTGCGAAACGCCGGCCGACGACAGCTCGGCGGGCATGTCGTGGCCGCGCGGCTTGAGCACGATCGAGACGGCAAGCGAAAGAAGGATGAGCAGCAGCACGAACGCGATCGCGACGCCGAAGCGCCGGCCGCCCTGCTCTCGCGCCGCCTGCAGCGGTGTCTGCATCGGCAGCGGCGTGACGTACACGTCGCGGCGGCTCGAGGTGTAGCGGGCGAGCACCTCGTCGGGCACCACGTCGACGGCCTGGGCATAGGCGCGCAAGAAGCCGCGGACGAAGACCTCGCCGGGGAGCTCGTCGAACCGGTCGGCCTCGATGGCCTGGAGCGATGCGGCCGGGATGCGGGTGACGCGCGCCAGCTCGATCACGGTCATGCCGCGGCGCTCGCGCAGGCGGCGGAGCGAACCGCCGAGGCTCTCGTTCGGCTCGGGTGTCATTGGAGCCCCGCAAGCGCCGCGACGCAGCCCTTGCCCGCGCCCGTGTCGGGCGACAGGTCGCGGCACTTCTCGAAGTCGACCCGCGCGTCGGCCCCCTTGCCGAGGCGCATGCGCACCGCGCCGCGCGCCGCCCAGGCGTCCTGCAGGCCCCTGCACTCGGGGGCATCCACCGAGACGGCGCTCGTGAACGACTGTTCGGCGGCCGCGAGGTCGCCCTTCGTCTGGTAGGCCACGCCCAGGCGGTAGTGCCCGACGCAGAAACGTGGTTCGGTGATCGAGTTTTTCAACGATTCAATCCCTTGGTCGATCTGCCCGGAGAGAGTCTGGGCCCACCCGAGGTTGCCCCACGCGAGATAACTGGACTCGAACGAAGGGTCTTTGGTGAGCGGCGCGAGGACGTCGATGGCCTCCGCGTATCTCTTTTCCAGGATGAGGACTTGTCCGAGCGTGTTCTTGGCCTCGCGAAAGTTTGGGTCGGACTTCAGAGCCCGGCGGACGAAGTCTTCGGCATCGCCGAGGCGACAGTCCGGGTCCAAAAGCTCAAGCTTGCCGGAGCAAAAGAAAAGTTGGATGGCAGACGCGAAGTAGAGCGCCTTGGCGTTCTCGGGGTTGAATCGGATGGCGTTGTGGATGTGATCGAGGGCCAGCCTGGGTTGCGCTTTGAAGAAGTAGTCGCGGGCGACGTCGTATTCGGTTTCGCTGTGTCGCTCGGGGCTTACGGTCGGGGCTATCGGTCCTCTGTCTTCGCACCCGGCCGCAAGGCAACCGAACGCGACGAGCAGGGCGAAAGTGAATGATGCATGAAACAGTCGCAAAAGCGCCACACGATTCAGGCGTTTCGGAAGTACCCCACACGAGCCCTCTGCGTCAACGGGGGTTTCCGCACCTACCTGAGTCGGCGTTCGGGTGCTCGCATGCGCAGGGTGGGGCGCCAACTCGAGCGTGCGGACGAGCGAGGGCGAGTTGGCCCACGCGCTCGCGCCGCGTGATACTCGGCGCTGGTCGCCATGTCTTCGATCACACCCACCAAGGCTGCTCTTTCCGCCGTGCCTTCTGCGAGGCGGACGGCGAGCATCACGCGCAAGACGAAAGAAACGACCATCGAGGTCTCGCTCGACCTCGATGGAACCGGGCAAGCGTCGATCGACACGCCGCTGCCGTTTCTGTCGCACATGGTGGAGCAGCTCGCGCGCCACGGGCTCATCGACCTCACCGTCCGTGCGGCGGGTGACGTGGAGATCGACGGGCACCACACGACCGAGGACCTGGGTCTCGTCATCGGACAGTGCGTGACCAAGGCGCTCGCCGACAAGGTGGGCATCCTCCGCTACGGGTCGGCCACCTTGCCGATGGACGAGGCGCGCGCCACGTGCGCGCTCGACCTCTCGGGCCGCGCGCACTTCGTCTGGGAGGTGCCCCTCCCCGCGGGCGCCAAGATCGGCACGTGGGACGTGGAGCTCGCGCCGGTGTTCTTCGAGGCGTTCGCCCGCGGCGCGCAGTGCAATCTGCACCTGGTCATGCACCGCGGCGAGATCCTGCACCACATGGTCGAGATCAGCTTCAAGGCCCTCGCCCGCGCGCTGCGCGAAGCGGTCCGCGTCGAGCCGCGCGTCGGCGGTGTCCCTTCGACCAAGGGCTCTCTTGTCGACTGACGTCGACTGACCGCGTCGGCTGAACGGCGGCGACCGGACCCTCGCGCGCGCGAGGCTCGCCCAAAACTGGGCCACCGCGCGCTTCATGCCGCACGATGGCGCGCATGTACGAACGTCGCACCAAGCGCAGCGCAGAGCGCTGCGAGGCCCTTCAGTATCTCGTCGAGACCGTCGCGGACCGCAGCGGCGTGCAGGCGCTGGTCCTCGTGGACGACGACGGGCGCATCATGGCGGGCATGGGCGTCCCGCGCGACGTCGTTGGCCTCGTGCGCACGGCCCGTGACGTGGCGAGCGGCACCGCGTCGCCCGAGGCGGTCGACGCGGCCGCCCGCGGCGCGGACGTGACCGCCCGCCCCGTCGCCACCCCGGAGGGCACGCTCTACTTCGCCGCCATCGGCGACCGCGTAGCGGGCGTCGGCGACGCCGTCCGCGCCGTCCAGCGCATCTACTCCGAAACGCTGCCGCTCTGAGCCCCCCAACTCTCGTGTGCGGAGCACGCGCGAACGGGAGAGAACCGCCAGGACGCCAGGGGAGAGAGGAACGCCAGGATCAGAGAGATCCCGCTCCACCGCGACCGGCTTACTCGAGAACGACACCCCCTTGGTCGTCTCCCTCTCCCCATCCGGCGCACCGGGCCGCGGCTTCGTTCGCCGAAGCGTCGCAGCGAAGCACGCGGAAGCCAAAGGCCTGTCCGCGTGCGGCCTGGAGGCCCATCGGTTCGAGCGGCACCGCCATCTCGAGGAGCCATTCTTCGTCGCGATCGCTGTCGTCGTCGACGGTGCCGTCGATTTCGCGCGCCGCGTGAACGCCCGAAGGCAGCGGCCCGCGCGGCGCCACGTCGAACGCGAAGGTGCCCGGTGGACCGGCGTGCGGAGTGATCGGCGCGAACGTCGTGAACGTGACGCGAAAGAAGTCGCCGCGCGATCGGATGTCTTCGTCCGCTGCATACAGAAGCACATACAGATGCCCCTCGCCCCAGAGGAGGCGCGCCTCGGACGCCGGCGTCGCCTGGCCGCCGCCTGGGCCCACGAAGAGGCCCGTGCGCGCTGGACGCGTGAGCGCAAATTCGCCTGCGGTCCACGCGCTGTCGTCCGCGTCGCCGTCGATCACGATGCCTCCGGGCGCCCGCGGGACACGAAGGAGGTGACCGGCCCCACCCGCCGCGCCGAGGCCTGCGGTTCGAACTGGGCGGGCGTGCAGCGCGTCCGCCGCGCCAAGGCCCGCGAGAACCATCGAGACAGCCACCGAGAGCAAGCCGGCGGCGAACGGCGCGAACGGCGCGAACGGCGCGAACGGCGCGAACGGCCAACGAAAGCGGCCAAGGGCAGCGCGTGGGTGCATATGGCCCCATCGGCCAAGGCATGGCCGGTGGTGCACCTGGTTTTCTTGATGATATGTTCTGGAGTTACCGCCCCTCCGGAAAGGGACCGCGATGCCGCGCGAGCGGACACTCCTTTCAGTGCGTCGCCGACTGCTTCCCGCCGCGGGCTTTTCCACGGCGGCATGGCTTGCGCTCGCGCATAGCGGCTGCGGAGGCATCGGCGAGGGGGGCACGGGCGCCATCCCCGAAGCGGGCCCGCCCGACACGTCCGTTCATCTCTCCTCGTCGGGCGGCTCTGGTTCCTCCGGCGGCTCGTCGGACGACGGCTCCACGTTCGTCACCGATGACGGACCCGGGGATGACGCTCTCTCTGGCGACGCGGCGGCGGACGACGCCTCTGCGGACGCAGAGGCCGACGACGCGGCGCTCGATGCGATGGCGTCCGGCGACGCGGCCGACGACGGATCGAGCTCCGGCGGATCCTCCTCGGGATCGTCAGGGGACTCGGGAGTCGCCGCAGACGGGGGATTCGACGCGACGGTGGCGGGCGATGCCTCGACGGACGGCGCGAGCGCGCCAGGCGACGCGACGCTGGAAGGCGACGCGGGCACCGAGACGGACGGAGGAGCGATCGCGGGGGACGCGGGAGTCGACGCCGCGGGCCCCGACGCGGGACCCGATGGCTCGACGACTCACCCGCCCGACGCCGGCGTCGATGCGGGAGCGTGCAACCTCGCGGCCGACTGGGCGATCAAGGTCACGGTCGACGTGTCGTGGCCCTCGACGGGCCTGGTCAACGCGGGCGGGGCGGACAACGGCGACGCGACCGAGCAGGTGCAGATCTGGGCCCTGCTCACCCCGACCGGCTCGGCGACGGGCACCTCGATTCCAGCGAAGATCCTTCCCTGCAACATCGTGTTGCCCGACTTTGGCAGCATCATCGGCGAGACGTACGGGGCCACGTTCCCCTCCACGCTCTTCGATCACGCGCCGTCGTACCTCACCGCGGTGACCACGACGCTGACGCTCGGGGCGACGACGGCGCCGACGTCGTTCTCGCTTCCGGGCGAGACGAACCTGATCGGCATGTCGGCCCCCGCGACGGGCGCCTGGCCGACCTCCGCCAGCGCGGTCACCGAGGTGGACATGGACGTCGACGGCGAGCCCGGCGTGACGGCGCTCTCCAAGACGCCCCCGACGTACGCGTACGTCCCGACGACGATCATCCCGTCGCTGCCCGACTTCGACCTCGTGCGCGCCGACAAGCTCTACATGGCGATCCGCTTCGTGACGACGTCGCTCTCGGGCGCGATGTCGAGCTGCAGCAGCGCGAGCGGATCGACCAACAGCGTCGACGTCAAGTACATGGACAGCCACGTCCTCGGCTGCCACGTCTACGGCGGCGCGGACGGCGGCGCGGGCGACTGCAACGCGACGCAAGCAGGCTTCGTCGACGACAACCGTCCCGTCTTCACCGTCGACTCGGCAAGCTTCACCGCGGCCGCGGTCTCCGCACCCACCTGCGCGGCGGTGATGGCGGCGGTCCCCTGACGCTCTACGGGCAGAGATTGCCGATCGTGCACGAGCAGCCGCCGGCGGGCGAGCAGCAGCGCGCCCCGAGGGGACACGCGGGACACGCGTCGGCGTTGCAGGTGGGCGCGCCCCAGTACACGGCGCCGCCGGCGGGTGCGCCGTTCTCGCCCGGCGAGTAGCACGCACCAGAGGCGCAGACGGCGTGCTGCTGGGTGCAGTCGTCGCACGCGGCGCCGCCCGCCCCGCAGGTGCTGTCCCCTCCCCCGCTCCAGCAGTGGCCGTTGGCATCGCAGCAGCCCCCGCACGTGGCCAGAGCGCACGAGTTGCTGCCCGGCGGCGGGGCGTTGGCCGTGGCCGACTGATAGACCTGCGCGGCCGCCGCTGCAGCGGCGAAAGCGCCCGCGACGGCGTAGCTGTTCGAGGCGTAGCCCGCACAAGCAAACAGCGCGACGGCCGCGGCGACCACGCCCACGGGCGCGATGACCAAGGTGGCCGAACGGCGGCGGCGCATGGGCACCCCTCGATTATAGCGTCCGTTGGGCGGTTGGCTTCTCCGGTCGGAGCGGCGCGAAAAAGCCTTGTACACTGCCTGAATGCGCTTCGCGTCTCCCGCTTCGCTCTCCCTGGCGGCGCTCCTCACGGTCGCCGCGTGCGGCAGCAAGCAGTCGGCGTCGCCCGCCGACGCGGGAGAAGACGCGGACGAAGGAGACGGGAGCACCGCGGCGTGCACGTCGATCGGCGGGACGTGCCAGCCGACGCTGGCGCCACGTTGCCCGCTCCTTCAACAGAACCCCACGCTCTGCGGCGACGTCCTTCTCGTCTGCTGCGTATCCACGGGGAGCGACGCGGCCGTCGAGGAGATCGAAGACGCCGGCGGCGGAGCGACCGACGCCGCCACAATCGCCCCCACGCCCGACGCGTCCGACGCGGCGATCGTTGTCGTCGATGCCGCATCGACGGTGGACGCCTCTCACGCGGCGGACGCCGCGTCGGGCGCGGACGCGACGTCGAGCGGAGACGCTGCGCCGTGAAGGCGGGCATCCGTCTCGCGGATGGCTAGCCCCGGCCGGGGGAAGGCATCACCCTTCCGGCGCACCGATGGCCCCGGCCCCGGGAACGCATCGTCCTTCCCGCGGAAGCGGGCATCTCTGCGACGCAGGGCATCGTCGTTTCGACGAAAAGAGCCATCCTTCCGCGGGAAGGAGCCACCCTTCCGTGGGAAGGCATCGCGCTTCCCGCCGAAGGCATCGCGCTTCCTGCCGAAGGCATCATCCTTCCCACGGCCGGACGGCTCTCTCCGTGGGAAGGGGCTTTGCCCGAGAAGCCTCGCGATGGGCGTCGTCTTTGATGCCGCCGTATTGTGCGAAGGAGGGGACTTGAACCCCTACGGTGTTACCCGCTAGCACCTCAAGCTAGTGCGTCTGCCAATTCCGCCACCTTCGCGAACGAAAGCGTGCGTGTAGTCGCGGGGTTCAGGGTCGTCAAGCGGCGACGCCCTGGTTTCCACGTCAGCAGCTTGGCTAGTTCGACGCCCCGGGCCACGTCGCCGGCAGGTTGACCGGCGCGATCCACACGACGTCGCCGTTCCAGTCGTTGCCGATGAACATGCGGCCATCGGCGGCGAACGCGATCGTGGTGGGGCGGCCATGGTCCTCTAGCCCGTCGTCCCAGCCGGCGCCGAACGTGAGCAAGTTGTCGCCCGTCGCCGCGGCGTCGAGCTCCGAGGCGGGGAGCGGCAAGCCGGTCTCGGGATCGAGCGCGATCGCGACGATGCGCGCGCCCAGCCAGGTGCCCACATCGCCGTGCAAAGGCACGAACGCGCGGCTCGTCCAGGGCGCGGGCCAGCGGCCCGTCTCGTAGTCGATGCCGAACGGCGTGTGTCCGATCTCGAACGACACGTTCTCCGCGCTGACGTTCGCGCAGTCGGCCGCGGTCACGACGTCGCCGGTATCCTGATATTCGGCGCCGGTGAACGGGGCGTACTGCGTGGCGCAGCAGGGGAAACCCCAGTCGTCGCCCTGGCGCACCGGAACGATCTTCTCGCGGCCTGCCATGTCGCCCGATCCGTCGAGCGAGAGCTCGACGGCGAGGCACACGTCGTGGTTCGGCTCGCACCGGATGGCGATCGGGTTGCGAAAGCCCTTGGCGACTTCGCTCGCCGTGGCGCCGGCGCTCAAGCTGCTCGCCTTCCAGATGGAGCCCCATACGGGGTTGGTCGACTCGCACTCCTGGGCCTGCTGGCTGCCGTTGGTGACGTAGAAGGTGCCGTCCTGGGCGATGTCGATGTTCTTGGGCCAGTGCCCCGAGTCCTGCAGGACCTGGGTGGCGCCGAGGGGAAAGAACAGCGGAAAGTCCGACGCATCGGCGAAGGGCGCAGGCAACGTACGCTCGCCCGCGGCGAAGGGGATCATCTCGATGTCGGTGCCGTTCTGGAAGTAGAAGTTGCCGTTGGCGAAGGTCATGCCCTGCACCGACGCGATCGGGAGGAACATGTTGGCCGAGTCAGCCAGGCCGTCGTGGTTGTCGTCGGGCAGGACGAGGATCCCGCCGTTGGTGGGGACGTCGACCGAGCCGCCGGCGGTGCCGGTGCTCGGCGAGGCGGCGAATAGATCGCCGTCGGGCGCGAAGCGCAGCTGGCGGTTGTGCGGCACGTTGCCGAAGTAGTGGACGCAGAAGCCCACCGGGACGGTCAGCCAGGTGAGGTCCGGCATCGTGGAGGCGTCCGGGACCGATCCGTCCTCGCCGGGCATGATGTAGTCGCCCAGCGCCGTGCTGATGACGGAGCCGCCGAGCGCGCAGAATGCGCCGGCCTCGGGGATGACGTCGGCGTCGGGGGCGAGCGCGTCGAGCGCGATAATCGTCGGGCCGTCGTCGTGGCCGACGCTCGAGTCACCAAGGCTCGCGTCCGGACCGCCGGGCGCGGCGTCGACGGGCGAGCACCCCGCGGCCCAGGGCACGGCGAGGAGGGCGAGGAGGATGCAGCTTGTTTGCGCGGGGACCGCGCGCGGGTCACGGGAGTTCGGCGTTCGCATGGGATCGCACGGCGTGCGAAGGAAGGCGTGAAGCCTGACACGAAAGTGCGCTGTCTGGAAACGCGGGCCGCGCGCGTACGAGCGCGGAGCACCGAGCCCGCGATGCTCGCGCTGCGCCTGCACTGCAAGATTGGCGAGACGTGGAATGGACGATCGCGTACGCGCAGAGCCGTGGCGAGGCGAGAACGGCGAAAACTCGCGCCAGAGCGCCCGCGGCGCAACGCGTCATCCGCTCTTGTCCGCAAGAGACACCGTTGCCCCTGGGGTTAAATCAGGGTACCAACCTTCGGGCATTTGGCGCCTGGGGAGCCCTGGGAGGTTCCCGGGCACTGGGTCTTTGCATCCGGAGAACCGCATCATGAAACGTTCCTTGAGTTCGCGTACGGGTCTGCTTTCGATCGTCACCCTCGCAGGATTGGCGGCGGCCGCCGCGTGCAGCAGCAGCACCACCGGCAGCACCCCTCCTCCGAATACCGAGGACGACGGCGGCGGCGAGAACGGCAGCAGCTCCGGCAACCCGAGCGGCAGCAGCTCCGGCAACCCGAGCGGCAGCAGCTCCGGCAACCCGAGCGGCAGCAGCTCCGGGGCCGGCAGCAGCGCCTCGAGCAGCGGCGTCATCACGCCGGGCAATGGCTCCATCTCGTGCCCCGACGGCGGGTTCTGCACGATCGAGAACACCGCGGACGGCGGCTGCCCCACGCAGATGACCATCACGCTCGGCGTGCACATTCACTTCGAGGTCAGCTGGCCGTCGTCGACGGCGGCGGTGGCTGGCAACGCCCAGCCGGTCGACATCTGGCTCGTCTCCGAGCAGATGGGCAACACGATGTTCACCGGGACCGCAAAGACCTGCGGAACGACCCTGCCGCCGATCGTCCTCAGCAGCGCGGGCTTCGATACGATTTGCCCGTCGAGCGCGAACGGCAATTGTCCCATGGACGTGCAAATCGCGTTCAACAACAGCATTTGGGACAGCATTTCGCGCACCTTCAACGAGAGCGGCACCCAGACCGGGTGGAACCCGGGCGACACGCTCACGACCACGCCGTCGCTCGGCGTTCTCGGACTGAAGTCCACGGCGGCGGCAGCGGCGGCCGGGGGAACCTGGCCGTCGAATCCGGCTTGCATCGGCACCGGCTCGTGCGCCTGCATGGGCACCGGTACGGGAGCCAGCGCCGTGTTCAGCGGCACTTGCGGCGCGTTCGCCGGGTCCGACATCAGCGATGACGACGGTGACGGCCATCCGGGCATCACGGCGAACCCGCTCAGCAACACCACCTACACGCTGCCGCCGACGTCGATCGCGCCGTTCGACGTTCCGCCGGAGGCAGACCAGGTCTACATCGTCTCGCGTAACCAGATCGCGCTCACCGGCATGCGCATGAACAGCTGCACTCAGGGCTCCGGCACGGCATCGATCACGCTCTTCGACAACCATGTCGTCGGCTGCCACGCCACGGCCTCGACCGATGGGCCAACGACTGCCGGCCCGTGCACCGACTCCGAGGTCGGGTTCCTCGACGGGAACCGGACCATCTACGGCGCATCCAACGGCAACGCCGCGTCGACCTCGAATGCGATCTCGGGAACGGTGACGATCCAGCAGATGGGACCGAATCCCAGCTGCGCCGAAGTCCGCACCATCAACTGACACGTCCGTCGGGCAAGGGCGCGGCCAAGCGACATCCGATAGCTCGGCCCGCCCCTCGTCGGACCCCGCTGCTGCGCCCTACTGGAGAGGTTGATGACTAGAACGAGACGAATCGTCGGAGCGGTCGTTGTGTTCCTTGCAGGCTGGAGCACATCCCGCGACGCCGGCGCCGCTGGTTTCGCCAGCGCCCACTTCGGCGGAGAAGAGGGCAGCGTGGTCGCAACGAACCCGACGGCCCTTTACTACAACCCGGCGGGCATCGGCTTTTCGGAGGGCATCCACCTCTACCTCGACGGCGAGATCGCGCTCCGGAGCGCCACCTGGACGCATACCGCTACGCCCTTCACGGGCGAGCAGCCCAACTCCCAGTACGCCAACACCGGCAAGGCCGCGCTGTTCAACGTGTTCGCCGGTCCAGCGCTCGGCACGACGATCCAGCTCGGCGACCATCTGGTCGTCGGGGCCGGTCTCTTCGTTCCATTCGGTGGGCGCGTCCGTTTCGGCACGAACAGCAGCGTTCCCACGTCGTCGCCAAGCGTCGTCAACGGCGTGCCGACCGGGAGCTACCAAGGCTGCGGCGACCCCAGTGCGCCCGTGTGCCCCCTCGCGGCGCAAGGCGTCCAGCGGTGGCACATCTCGACCGCAGCGCTGACGTTCCTCTACGCCACCGTGGGTGCCGCGTTGAGGTTCGGACCGCTCAGCATTGGCGCTGCCGGCAACTTCATCAACTCGGAGATCAGCGAGACGCAAGCGCACACGACCAGCAATCAGGTCGATTCGACCGCGGAGAACACCGCCTCGCTGAACGTCCAGGGCAACAACGGGAGCTTCGCCGCGGGCCTGATGCTCGAGGTTGTCCCGGAACACCTCTGGATCGGCGGCTCCTACCAGGCGCAACCTGGGCTGGGCCCCCAGACCCTCCCGGGAACGCTCAACTACAACGTTGGCCCCGCGGGCTATTACTCGCAGACCGGCTCCACCGCGTACAAAATCGACTTCCATCAGGCGCTGCCGGACATCATCCGCGGCGGCATCCGGGCCCGCATCGGGTCGGTCGAGCTCCGGGCGTTTGGCGATTACACGCGCTGGAGCGTGATGACCAACCAGTGCATCAACATCAGCACCTTCGGAACCGAGTGCAAAGTGTACGGCCCCGGCGGAGGCACTGCCTATCCCGACGGCGGGGACGCGACACCCAAAGGATCGGTCCTCACGAACATCCCCCGCAACTGGAACAACACCTGGAGCGCCCGGCTCGGCGCGAGCTACTGGGTCAAGCCCGAGATCGAGATCTTCGCCGGCGGAGGCTACGAGACCGCGGCCGTTCCCAATTCGACGCTCGAGCCAGGCGCCATGGATGCGAACAACATCCTCGCTTCGCTCGGCGGACGCTTCATGATCGCCGACCGTTTCTGGTTCGCGTTGTCGTACACGCAGATCCAGTTCCAGAACCGCACCGTGACGAACAGCACACTCGACTCGTACGTCACGCCCGGGACGCCGACGCCGACGGCGTCCTACTCGGAGAGCGGCAACGGCCAGTACACCCAGTGGATCGGCGTCGTCGACATCAACGCCGAAAAGCAGTTCTAAAGCCCTTATCGCGGACGCGCGCCGAACCAAACGAGCGCCACCAGCGCCATCAGCACCGCAAACCACACGCCGGCCTGCTTCGCGCGATCCACGAGCGTCATCGACCAGCGCATTCGCTCTCGCGGCGGTAGCGGCACGTCGGACGCCGGATCTTCCAGCGACGTGAGCATCTGCGACGCGTTCGCGTACCGATCCCGCGGATCGAGCGCGAGCGCGCGCATGATGACGCGCGCGACGTTGGCGTCGACCTCCGGTGCGATGTCCGATAGCGGGCGCGCGTCGCGATCGACCCGCACCTGAAGGAGCGCCGCGACCGTGGGCGCCTCGTACGGCGGGGCGCCCGCAATGAGCTCGTACAGGATCAAGCCGAGCGCATAGAGGTCGACGCGGTCGTCCCCTCGCCTGCCGCGGATCTGCTCGGGCGACATGTACTCGGGGGTGCCGATCCGCGACGAGAAGCGGCCCCACGTGAGGCGTCGCGACGAGAAGTCGAGGGCGACGCCGAAGTCGACGATGTGGACGCCGCCGTCGGCGTCGAGGACCACGTTCTCGGGCTTGAGGTCGCGGTGCACGACGCCCTGCGCGTGGATGTAGACGAGCGCCTCGCAGATGCGCCGGCCGATGGCGAGGACGCGCGCTTCGGGCAGCCGGCCCTCGGTCCGCATCACTTCGTAGAGCGACGGGCCCTCGACGTATTCCATCACGAGGTACGGGCGGCTCTTGCCGGTCACCGGCGCGACGGCGGCGATCGAAGGGTGCCGCAGGCGAAGGCCGATCCGCTCCTCGCGCTCGAACCGCGAGTAGAACGCCACGTCGCTCTCGAGGTGCAGGTGCGGCACTTTGAGCACCACTGCCCGCCCCGTGGCGCGCTCCACCGCCTTGAAGACGCACCCCATGCCGCCACGGGAGAGGACGCTGCCGATGGCGTAGCCATCGAGGCTGTCCCCGGGCGCGAGCTGGTAGCGCGAACGACCGTCCGCGGTGACATGGGCAGCCACGACGAACGCACTGTAGGGCGCCGCCGATCAGGACTCCGTCAATACGGGCTGCCGCATCATCAAGAAAGAATCAAGACCGGGGCCATGTCGTTCCCTCGGCCAGCGCGGCGACGATCTCTTTGACCTCGAAGGGCTTTCGGACCCAGCGGATCTTCTCGTCCTCGAGCACGTCGGGCAGCCGCACCGAGCTGCCGCTGATGAAGACGATGGCCACGTTCGGCGATCCGCGGCGGAGCATGTCGACGGCGCCCTGGACGTCGTGGGCGATGGGCGACAGGTCAATGAGCGCGGCGTCGTGCTCGTCGGCGGCGAGCGTCGCGAGCTCGGCGGCGGTGCGGGCGACGACGACGCGAGCCCCGCGGGCCCCGAGGGCCGTCTCGAGCAGCATGGCGACCCCCACGTCGTCCTCGACGACGAGGATACGCCGGCCGGTGAGCACCGCCGAGCGCGCGGTCGACACGGGTCCCTCGGTCGACGCCATGGCCGAGCGCGGCCAGTCGATGCGAAAGCACGCGCCCTGGGCGTCGGCGCGGTGCACGATGGTCAGGTCCCCGCCCGCCGCGCGCGCGACCGCGCGAGCGTGCTTGAGGCCCACGCCGGCGCCGCCCTCGCGGTTGGTGGCGCCGCCGAAGATGCGATCGACCTGCCCGGGCGCGACGCCAGGACCCTCGTCGCTCACGACGAGTGCCATGCCGCTCGCGTCGTCGACCACGTCGATGCTCACGCGGGTGCCCGGCGGCGCCCATGCGAGGGCGTTCATGACGACGTTGGTGAGGACCTGCGACGCGTCAGCGGCGAGCGGGAGCCGGGCGGCCGACGTGCCGCCCGAGACGCTCACCTTGACCTTCGCGCGCTGCGCCTCGACCGACAGCGCCTCGACGACGTCGGTGACGACGGCGCCGATGGGGCGCTCGCGTTCGTCGATCGCGTCGTGCGCGCCGATGGCCCTTCGCGCCAGATCGCGCGCCGAGCGAGCGCGGTCTTCGATGATGGTCATGGCGCGGGCGAGGTCGGCGGGCGACGCGCCGGCGCGCACCTCGGAGATCCAGCCGAGCAGGACGGTCAGCGCGTTGGAGACGTCGTGAAGCGCACCGGTCACGTCCCGGTGGGGATCGCCGGGTGGCAACTCGCTCCAACGGTCCAGCCGGCGCGCATCGTCGCCATCTCTCCGCACCCCGGGAAAATACGCTAGGTCGACGCCCCGGTCACGCCCTCGTCAAGGTTAAAGGGCCTTGATGGCCTTTTTGGCCCCCTCGAGGGTGATGTCTCGGGCCTCGACGATCATGGCCGCAACCCGCTCGACCTGCTCGGCCGAGGCGCCCGCGGCCAGGGCCACCGATCGGGCGTGAAGACCCATGTGGCCCCGCTGGATGCCGTCGGTCGCCAGGGCCCTCACAGCGGCCAGGTTGGACGCCAGACCCACGGCCGCGGCAATGCCCGCGAGCTCTTGCGCGTCGGTCACGCCGAGCATGCGCAGCGAGATGCGCGCGGCGGGGTGGACGCGAAGCGTGCCGCCGACGGTGCCGAGGGCCATCGGGAGCTCGATCTTTCCCTCGAGCCGATCGCCCGAACGCCTCCAGACGGCGAGCGGCGAGTACCGGCCCGTCCGCGCGGCGAATGCATGGGCTCCTGCCTCGACGGCGCGCCAGTCGTTGCCCGTCGCGATCACGACGGCGTCGATGCCGTTCATGATGCCCTTGTTGTGCGTGGCGGCACGGTACGGATCGAGCTCGGCAAAGCGCGAGGCGGCGACGATCCCGTCGATGACGTCGGCGCCGTTCATCGCGTCGGTGGCCAGGGCCGCGGCGTCGACCTCGCAGCGCACGCGGACCCGGCGTTTGTCGCACAAGTTCGAGAGGATCCGCAGGCCAACACGCGCTTGGGCGATGGCCGCCACGCGATCGGCCACGGCCTCGGCGACGCCGTTGACCAGGTTGGCCCCCATGGCGTCTTTGCAATCGACCAGGATGTGCGCGACGACGATGTCGTCGGCCAGCACGCGGGCCTCGACGCCGCGAGCGCCGCCGCCGCGCGACACCAGCCCGGCGATCGCCGCGTCGGCAAGCTTGAGGATCTCGCCGGCCCGGTCCTCGATGCGGCGCACCGCGGCGCGCGCATCCTTGACCTCCCTCAGCTCGATCTGCGCGATCATGATGGGAGCGTCCGTTTCGGCGACGAAGCCGCCGCCAGCGCGCACCATCTTCGCGGCGTTGGAGGCGGCCGCGACGACGCTGGGCTCCTCGGTCACCATCGGAACGACGTGATCGCGCCCGTTGACGCGCACGTTGAGGGCGACTCCGTACGGCAAGGCGTACGTGCCGAGGACGTTCTCGACGAACTTGTCCGCGATCGCTGCGTCGAGGCCGCCCGCCTCCAAGGCGCTCGTGATGTCGGCGGGGTCGGTGCCGGTCGCGTCACCGACGAGCGCTCGGCGAGCCGCCAGCGTCTCGTTGCAAAAGCCGGGGAATCTTGAGGTCTTGGCCATCGGGAGAGCCCTCGAGTAAAGGACGTCGGCGGTCGCGATCTTAGGACGGAGACTCGGGGCGCACGCCGCCGTGGTCGACGGCGATGCCGAGCGGTTGCATGGAGAGGTCGGGCGCGCGCGCGACGAACGCCGTCGACGCGGCCGCCGTTCCTAGCCACACGGCCACATCGCCGCCCCCCGCGCCCGAGGGCAGGAAGGCGCCATTCTCGGCCTCGGCCAGGGCCAAGAGCTCGCTGAAGGCGGGCAGGAAGATGGGCGCGTCGGCGGCTTCGCCGAGGGCGGCCAGGGCACGGGCAAACACGGCGGCGGCGTCGACGAACATGCGCGCGTTGACGACTGCGTCGGCCGCGTCGATCGCCGCTCCACGCAGTGCCTTGAACACGCGGTCGGCTCCGCCCCGAGCACGCAGGCCGATGACGCGGCCGAGCAGGTCGCTCGTCCGCGCGCTCGTGCCGCTCCAGAAGGCCGTGAGCACGAGGCCCCCCGGCAGGTCGATCGCACGGACCTCCGCGTCGGGGTTGGGAGACGCGCCGAGACGATAGCGGAGCGCCCCGCCGTGCACGCTCGCCGCGATGTCGACGCCACTGCCTCCACCCTGCTCGCGGGCGTGGGCGGCGCGCGCGGTCTGGAAGATGTGCGAGCGCACCGTCGCGTGCCGAGGGTCCTCGCCGCGCGCCAGGGCACGGGCGGCGTGAGACGCCACGAGCGAAGCGGCGCTCGATCCGAGCCCCAGCTTTTCGCCTGTCGGCGCGTGGAGCGCGCGGACATCGACCGCCACGTCGCCCGCCGACGACGGCGCATCGGCCAGGGCGTATCGATCGATGGCGACGACGATCGCCGGCGCGCCTTCGAGGACGGCGTACGCCCCCGTCAGAACGAGCTTGCCGGGAGCCATGATCCTCACGGGCGATCCTCGGCTCGAGCGTCCTGAATGAGCGCGGCGCCCTCGCCGGGACGGGCCTCGATGATGCGCGTGACGCCGACGACGCCCTGGAGGGCGGCACGGACGCGCGGCGCATCGGCGGCGAGGGTGAGCGCCTTGACGTGGGGTCCGGCATCCACGCTGGCGAAGGCGGCAAGGCCTGCCGAACGCAGGGCGCGGATGGCCGTCATCACTCCCAGCGTGGCGCCGTTCCAGTACGTCACGCCCGCAGCGATCGCGCTCGCGTGCATCGCGAGGCAGCTGGCTTCGGCCAGCTCGCCCACGGCGACGAAGTCGCGTGCCAGCAGGGCGTCGCGAAGGCGGGCATGCAGGCGCGGTGCGTGCTCGAGCCACGCGGCAGCGTACGGGCTCTGGGCGAGGGTCGCGCGCATGCCCTCGGTCGACCCGACGTCCTTGGCGGCCTCGGTGACCACGCAGACGAGGACGACCAGCGGGAGGTGCTCGGGCGGCGCCACCGGATGCGCCGACAGCAGCGTTTCCTGCGGCGCGCCAGGCCGACCTGCATCGAGCTCGACGAAGCCGCCGAAGAGGCTCCGCGCGGCACTGGCGGAGCTGCGTCGCGCGAGGTCGCTCACGCGCTCGACGCTCCAGTCGAGCCCGGCCGCCCGGACCGACGCGAGCCCGAGAGCGGCGAATCCGGACGCACTCGAAGCGAGGCCGCTCGCGGTCGGAAAGTCGTTGCGCGATCGGACCTCGGCGCGCCGGCGATCGCCCGACGCGGCGCGGACGCGGTCGAGCAACTCGATGACACGAGCGCGAGGGCCCTCGGCGGCAGCTTCGCCGTTGAGAACCACGGAGTCCTCGGACAGCGTCCCGTCGAAGCGCACCGACGTGCGCGTCTTCAGCCCCGCGAGAGTGACCGATACACTGGGCACGGCGGGGAAGTTCCCCTCCCCGCCGCGCTTGCCCCAGTACTTGGAGAGCGCCACGTTGGGGTGGGCCACGGCAAGCGCGAGGCTCACGGCGCCGCTCCGCTGGTGCGCGGCACGGTCCTCGCTTCGGGCGCGACGCTCGTCGCGAACCCCTCGAACCCCTCGGTGCGCCACGCCGCGAGGACGGCGTCGGCTGCGGCGCGCGAGGGTACGAGGGCGACGGCGCACCCGCCACCGCCCGCGCCCGTGAGCTTGGCCCCGAGGGCCCCGGCGTCGCGCGCGAGAGCACACATCCGTTCGAGCTCGGGGGTGGAGAGAAAGAGGTCGCCGAGCAGCATCTGGTTCAGGTCCATCAGGCGCCCGAGCACGACGCGGTCGCCCGCTTCGATCGCGAGACGCCCGCCCTGCACGAGCGTGCGGATCGCATCGAACGACTTGTCGACGAGGTCGCGCTTGCGTTCGCGAAGCCGCGCGAGGCCGTCGACCATCGCGCGCGTGCTGGACGCCATGCCGCTGTTGCCGATGCAGAGCTGCAGCGACCCGCGCACGTTCACCGGATCGATGGGGTCCCCCTTGCGAAAGAGAATGCAGCCGCCGCGGGCGGAGACCGCCGCGTCGATTCCGCTCGGGTTGCCGTGAAAGACTTGCTCCCACGCCATCGCGAGCGCCTGCACCGCATCGGCGGAGGCGTGCGGGGCGATCGCGCGCGCGATGGCGACGCCGATGGCGGCGGAGCATCCGAGGCCACCGCCCGGCGGTAGATCGGTCTCGACGTCGACCGTGCATGGTCGCATGGGCGACGCGGCGTCGAGCATCGAGCGAAACGCGCGAGCGAGGTCGTGCGACTCGTCGGGCTGGACCGACACGTTCCACCCGCCGATGACGAGGCGGCTCGGCCCCTCGTCCTGCCCGTAGGCTCGGGCACGTGCGCCGCGATCGATGCCGACGGCCAGTGCCGGGATGCCATAGACGACCGCGTGCTCTCCGAGCAAGATCACCTTGCCGCACGCATGGGCCAAGCTGCTCATTTACTGATCGCGCTCCGTGAGGGCGCCGATCGCCGACGCGAGGAGCGCGCGCCCATGGTGGGTGAGAGAAACGCCGGCGAGCGCTATCCGCGCCGCGCCGACCCGTGAGGCAATCCGCTCTTCGATCCGCGCCCGTACGCCGCAGGCCGCCATCTGCTCGATCGCCGCGCGCAGCTCGCCGTCGCTGGCCTCGGGGCGGCCGAGCACCCGCTCGATCGATGCGACGGCGCGCGGTTCTTTCATCGCCTCGACCACGACCGCCGTTCGCTTACCGCAACGAAGATCGCCGCCCGCCGACTTGCCCGTCGCCCGCGGGTCGCCGAAGACCCCGAGCACGTCGTCGCGAAGCTGAAACGCGATGCCGAGCGGCTCGGCGAACGCCGTGAGACCGGCGATGACGGCGTCCGGCGCACCGGCAAGCGCGGCTCCCATCACGACTGGGCCCCGTACGGTATAGCTCGCGGTCTTGAGGGCGTGCATGGCCTCGACGGCTCCCTCGTCGTGGGCGGTCTCGGCGACATCGAGGATCTGGCCTTTGACCACGTCCTCCGCCATGCGCGCAAACTCGCGTGAAGCCTGCAGCAGCCGCGCCGGCGGCAGCTCGGCGTCGAGGAGCGCACGCATGCTCCACGCGGACGCAAGGTCGCCCGCGAGCACGCTGATGAACTCCGCCCGCTGCGGCGGGAAGCGCGAACGCATCATCGCGGGCACGCTCGGCCCGCCGCGGCGAAGGTCGTCGCCATCCATCCAGTCGTCGTGAACCAGCAGGTACGCCTGCAGCAGCTCGAGCGCGACGCCCACCTGCCCGACCGCGGCGGCACCGTGCTCTCCAGAGCACGCCTCGTACGCGGCCGCGAGGAGCACGGCGCGCATCCGCTTTCCACCGCGAAGGACGAGCGACCGCACGGCGCCCGCCGCCGCCTCGACCTCGGCACCGTGCGCTGCGACCTCCGCCATCCGGGCGCTCAGCCACGCCGCGGCCAGCCCATCGACCCGATTACGGACGCCGGTGAGGAAGCATTCGAAGTCGTCGCTCGGATTGCTCACGCTGCCCACGTCGACACCCACACGGACCGTCGGGCCGTCGATAGCGTGGTTCTCGCCCTCGGGGGGCGGCTCGCGGCCGCAAGGTGCCGTCAGCTCGTGATAGAACGCCATCGTGCTCGGCCGGAGCCTAGGGTGGCAAGTCTCTCGCGTCAACGGGACTGCGGCCTGATTCCTGGGCATCTACGCGGACTTTCACATTTCTTTGAAGCGTTGACGCGCCGGCGCAGGGTGCGGGCAAGTCGCCGGTGCCCTAGCCTCGCCTGGGACGACATGGGCACGATCGGCCAGCGCAAGGCAGACCACATCGCGCTCTGCGTGGACGGCGACGCTGACGGCGACGTCGGCTTCAAATCGTCGACACTTCTCGAGTGCGTGCACCTGGTGCATGACGGGCTGCCGGACATGGCGGTCGACGACGTCGACCCGTCGGTCACGCTCTTCGGCAAACAGCTTCGCGCACCGATCGTGATCGCGTCGATGACCGGCGGCACCGACGAGGCAGCGCAGATCAACCGCGAGCTCGCGGCCATCGCCGAGGAGCGTGGGTACGGCTTCGGCCTCGGCAGCCAAAGGGCGATGCACGTGCGTCCCGGCACGGCGCCCACGTACCGCGTGCGCGACGCGATTCCGCGGGGACTCTTGTTCGGCAATCTGGGCGTCGTCCAGGCGCGCTCGATGCGCACCGACGAGATCCGCGCGCTCGTCGAGCAGGTCGGCGCCGACGCCCTGTGCGTGCACCTGAACCCCGCCATGGAGCTCGTGCAACCTGGAGGTGATCGCGACTTCACGGGCGGGACCGAAACTCTCGCTCGGCTCGCGAGCGACCTCGGCGTGCCGATCATCGCCAAGGAGACGGGCTGCGGGATCTCACGGCGCGTTGGGGAGCGCCTGCGGGCGGCCGGAGTGCGGCACGTCGACGTGTCGGGCGCGGGAGGTACATCGTGGGTCGGTGTGGAGACGAAGCGGGCGGCTGCCGCAGGCGACGGCGCCGCGCGAGCCCTCGGCAACGCCTTCTGGGATTGGGGGGTGCCGACCGCAGCCTCGGTGGCCATGCTGTCGCCCCTTGGATTCGATACGATCATCGCGACGGGCGGGATCGCCACGGGCCTCGACGTCGCCCGGGCGATCGCACTCGGGGCCAATGCGGCGGGAATGGCCCGGCCCATTCTGAGAGCGCTAGTCCAGGGTGGGCGCGCGGCGGCGGTGTCGGTTTTGGACCGCGTCGAGAGCGAGCTTCGCGCGGCGATGCTGCTCACGGGATCCCGCGATCTCGCGGCGCTGCGGCGCGCGCCGCGAGTGGTCCTGGGCGATCTCGCGGCGTGGATTGCGCTTTCGGAGAAGTGATACCCTCGGGGGATGATCGAGAAGAAGGGGCGCGGCTCGCGGCGTAGCGACCGCCCCGTGCAGGTCGTCGCCGCTGAGCTGAAGGGAAAGCGCGACGCGTTCCTTCAGACATTCTTCAAGCGGGGCGCCGAGCTCACCGACGAGCTGGTGACCGAGAACCGCAGGCTACGCGATCAGATCAGCGCGCTCGAGAGCGAGAATGCGGCGCTCAAGACCCAGCTGGCGAGCGACGAGGCGATCCGCGACCTGCTGCGAAAGATCGAACAGCTCGAGCGCGAGAAGGCGCGGCTTCTCTCGACCGTGACCCAGCAGGAAGAGATCACCCATCGCGTTACCGAGATCGAGGCGGAGCTCGAGAACTTCGCCAACCTTTACGTGGCAAGCTTTCAGCTCCACTCGTCGCTCCGCGTGCGCGCGGTCGTGCGGAACGTGCGCGAGCTGCTCGAGCAGCTCGTCGGTGCCCGCTCGCTGGCCATCTATTTCATCGACGAGGCCGCGCGCCTGCTCTCGCCGATCAGCGCCTACGGCGTCGACATGGCCGCGTTGCCGGTCATTCCGCTGCACGAAGCCCCCGCGGGGGACGCGGCCGCCGCCGCAGTCGAGAAGGCGTACCTGACGGGGATCCCCCACATCGCCGAGGGCGAAGTCATGGCGGCCCCCGCGGCCTGCATCCCGCTTCTGCTCGAGGATCGCGTCGTGGGCGTCGTCACGATCTACACGCTCCTCGCGCAGAAAAAGGGGTTCGTCACCGTGGATCGCGAGCTGTTCAAGCTCGTTGGAGCGCACGCGGGAGGCGCGCTCGTGGCCGCTCATCTCTGGGGACAGAACGATGGACGGCTCCCCTCCGTCGATGCGCTGCGCGAAGCATGCGCATAGGATTTGTCGTCTTTCGCCCTTGCAGCCTATAAGTCGAGGACTCCGTCAGCCGTGACCAGCCAACAT
>Ga0302325_10001542_pt1 | contig 58602 bp, 53 predicted proteins | sample Palsa_T0_2_FD_201948 | JGI IMG/M metagenome (GOLD analysis project Ga0302325, IMG submission 201948) | Peat permafrost microbial communities from Stordalen Mire near Abisko, Sweden - Palsa_T0_2 | ecosystem: Environmental > Terrestrial > Soil > Palsa > Peat permafrost | place: Sweden: Abisko... | reverse complement strand
AACCGTTGTCGCTTGAGCTGTAGCCCGCCCCGCCGAACAGCCACAGATGGCCGGAGGAGTCGATCCACGAATTCGCCGCCTGGCGCGTGCCCGGCACGGTGCTGGCCGAGATGGCGCCCTGCGTGCCATAGGCCCCGACGGCATTGTCCCCATTGCCGCCACTGACCCAGGTCCATACCCCGCTGCTCGGAGTGTATTGCCACAGATCGTTCAGATACCCCACACCGCCGGTGGAGTCGTAGCCACCCCCGCCGAATAGCAACAGGTTGCCGGAGGGATCGATCCAGGAGCTGGCGGCCTGGCGCGCTCCCGGCACGGTGCCGGCCGAGCCAAAGCCTTGGGTGCCGTAGACGCCGCTGGCATTGTCCCCGCTGCCGCCACTGACCCAGGTCCACAGCCCGGTGTTCGGGCTGTATTGCCACAGGTCGTTCAAGTCTCCCAAAGCGCCGGTAACGTCGTAGCCGTAGCCGCCGAATAGCCACAGGTTGCCGGACGAGTCTATCCAGGAGCTGGCTGCCTGGCGCGTTCCCGGGAAGTTGCCGGCCGCGGCGGCCCCTAGCGTGCCGTAGACGCCACCCGCATCGTCCGCGTTGCCGCCACTGACCCAGGTCCATAGCCCGCTGCTCGGACTGTATTGCCACAGGTCGTTGAGGTAGCCCACACCGCCGGTTGCGTCGTAGCCATAGCCGCCGAACAGCCACAGGTTGCCGGAGGAGTCGATCCAGGAGCTGGCTGAATAGCGTGCTCCCGGCACATTGCCGGCCGCGGCGGTGGCCTGCGTGCCGTACACCCCGCTGGCATTATCCGCGTTGCCGCCACTGACCCAGGTCCACAGCCCGGTGCTCGGGCTGTATTGCCACAGGTCGTTCAGGGTGCCTAAAGCCCCGGTTGAGTCGTAACCATAGCCGCCGAACAACCACAGATTGCCGGAGGAGTCGGTCCAGGAGCTGGCTGAATAGCGCGCGCCCGGCACATTGCCGGCCGTTGCCGTGCCTAGCGTGCCGTACACGCCGCTGGCGTTATCCGTATTGCCGCCACTGACCCAGGTCCACAGCCCGGTGCTCGGACTGTATCGCCACAGATCATTGAGGATGCCCAAACCGCCGGTTGCGCCATAGCCATTCCCACCGAACAGCCACAGGTTGCCGGACGAGTCGGTCCAGGAGCTGGATTCATAGCGCGCACCCGGCAAGTTGCTGGCTGTGGCGGCGTTCTGCGTGCCGTAGACCCCGCTGCCATTGACCGTATTCAAACCCCCTTCCCAGGTCCACTGCCCATAAACGCTGCACACCACCGCTATGTTGGCAACATTGGCGGTAAGCGTCGTCGCGCTGCCACCGCTGGTTACTTCGCACAGCTCTCCGACCGGTTGCGCCGCCACCGTCACCGAGTAGCTGCTGTCCGCAGAAAAGGAGCCTGGAAAGACCCAGGAGGTCGCGCCCGCCGAGACGGTTACGGTGGTGCTGCCGTTGTTGATCAGCACGACGCTACTGACAGACAAACCGCTGATGGTGCCACCCAGCGTGTAGTACGCGCTGCTGGTCGAAGCGTGGCCGCCACCGCAGGCCACGAGCGCCAGTGCGGCTGTCATCAGACAGACGTCCCGTAGCGCAGCGCCCAGCGTGAGCAGGGGGTTGCTCGATTTCCCTTTCATGCCATTTCTCTCTATTAGAGGCCCTGCGTGAAGCGCCACAGGTCATTCAGGTCGTCTTCCACGTCGGATGAATCGAACCCGAAGCCGCCGAACAGCCAGAAATTGCCGCTGCTGTCGAGCCAGCCGACCGCCTGCGCGCGCGCGCCGGGAGCGTTGTTGCTGTCCGAAATGCCCTGCGTACCGTAGGTCCCGGGTGCGCCTGTTGAAGAGGAGCCGCCGATCCACGTCCACACACCGGAGCCGCGGTTGTACTCCCACAGATCGTTCAAATTTCCGAGACTACCGACCTGAGCGTATCCGTAGCCCCCGAATAGCCAAAAATTCCCGGACTGGTCGGTCCACGATACGGCCGAAACGCGCGCGCCCGGGCCGTTGCCAGCGGCGCCCGCGCCCTGCGTCCCATACGCGCCCCCGGCATTCGGTGCATTGGAGCCGCCGACCCAGGTCCACAGTCCAGTGCCAGGGTTGTACTCCCACAGGTCATTGTATTCCTGCGCCAGGCCGTTCTGGTCCAGGCCCAAACCACCGAACAGCCAGACATTGCCGCTGGCATCCAACCAGACGCTGCCACCCAGACGGGCACCCGGCACATTACTGGCGGCCGCGGTTCCCTGCGTGGCATACACGCCCACGGCATTGGGCGTATTGGAGCCGCCGACCCAGGTCCAAAGCCCGGTGGTCGGGTTGTAGCTCCACAGGTCGTTGAGTACAGCGAGATAGCTGCCATTCGAATTGAGCTGCGCCCCGCCAAACAGCCAGAAGATCCCGGCGCTGTCCACCCAGCTGATAGCGTCGGTGCGCGCTGGCGGCAAATTGCTCGCTGCGGGGACCCCCAGTGTGCCGTAGCTGCCTGCGTTGGCCGCAATATTCGAACCGCCGACCCAGGTCCACAGTCCGGTGGTCGGGTTGTAGCTCCACAGGTCGTCGAATTCCTCCCAGTTCTGACCGGCGAGACTGTCGCCGCCGAACAGCCAGAGATTGCCCGCTGCATCGGTCCAATTTGCGGAGCCCTCGCGCGCGCCGGGATTATTGCTGGCAGCCGGCGCGCCTTGCGAACCGTATGAGGCTGCGGCGCCCACGGTGTCAGAACCGCTGTGCCATACCCACTGCCCCGCAGAGGGACCGTACTCCCACAGATCATTGAGCATGCCAACATTGCCGACGCTGTTGCCGCCGAACAGCCAGAAATTACCGGCGGGATCGGTCCATGCAATGGGCTGCCGGCGCGCGCCGGGCGTATTGCTCGCCGCCGCCGTGCCGTATGTGCTGTAGACGCCGGGGGCATTCACGTGGTCTGAGCCACCAACCCAGGTCCACAGATCGGTGGCAGTCGAGCTCAAGCCGCATGCGATTGCGATATTCGTGACCGCGGTACCGGCCACGCCGGACGTACCGGTCCCATTGCTGATCGAGCACACCTGGTTGAGTGGCTGCGTGACAACGGTCACGGCATACGGCGTGTTTGGTTGCAGCGTTACGGGAAAGACAAAGGATCCGTCGCTCGAGAGCGAGAGGTTGTCGCCACCGTTGTTCTGCAGGACTACCGTTCCGGAAAGGCCCGCGACGATGCCACCGATCGAATCGGTCGTCGGAGGGGCAATAACGACCGGTTGCGTACTATGACCGCATCCCGACAGTACAGCGGCGAGTCCGATGACCGGCAGTGAAAGCAGAACGCGCATGGCAAAGCCCCATCAAGTCGGTATGGCGATATATAGGTTTACAGGAAAATCGCCGGTGCAGTAAGAGCAGATTCAGAAGGCATGAGGTCCCCTTTTTTAATGTTTCAAGACCGTGGCTCCATCGTAACCGTCCGGTATGCGACGTGGTGACAAATCGAAAGATGTAGTGCCCTCAGCCGCTGAAATCCTTCGACAGCACGCGCAACGAACAGTTCGCGTGCTGCCCAAACCAGGCCTTGAGGGGCGCATTTCGGTTCTTGACAAATCTTCAAAGTACCCGTAATCGAATAGCCCAAATCTGCGGCCATCGAGATCAGATCAGTGCTGCAGATGGCAGCGCTTGAAGGCGCGCTCACCACAACGGCATATGCGATAGCCGGTCTCACCTTGTCGCTCCATAAACATCAAACTCCCGTCGCTGGGAAGAATTGGTTGCGATGATAAGTTCGGTCTGTGGAAACGCGGCCGGGCGCACAAGCGCAGAGTGCTCCACCGGCTGCGGCAGATCACGGTGCTCTCTCATACAGGCCTTCTTTGTTACTTCGCCGTTGGCGTGTTAGCGTGCTTCGCATCGCTGGTGGTCGACAAATCGAGCACTAATCCGGCTTCCAGCGAGCAGGCAACACAGCCTGATGGTCTTACATAACGCTAACAGTATATCGCTGCCTGCCACACGGCTGGAGTGCGCGAACATGCTTCGACTGGCTTGTCTGGCAACGCTTGCGATGATCCTCGCGGCGTGCGGCGGTGGCGGAAGCGATAGCTCTTCTTCGGGCAACAGCTCGAGTTCGTCGAGCAGCTCTTCGTCCAGTGGCGGTTGTAGCCCTGGCTGTACATATTCGATTTCAGTCAGCTCTTCTGGTTTGACTTTCTCCAGCCAAGCCACCGGTACGACCAGTGCGGCTCAGGTAATTACGATCACCAACACAGGTACGGGATCGCTTTCAATAAGTGCGGCGACCATTGGTGGTGCGAACCCGTCTTCGTTCGCTGATACGAACGGCTGCGCCTCAACACTGGCGACCAACGCCACTTGCACGATATCAGTAACTTTTGGTCCAGGTGCTACCGGATCGCTCAGCGCTACTCTGAGCGTTGTGTCCAATGCGTCAACCAGTCCAACGGCAGTTAGTTTGACTGGAACCGGTGTTGCTCCGCCGACTGCCACGCTGACGGCCAATCCAGCGATTGCTCAGGCAGGACAACAGACCACGCTGACCTGGTCGTCAACAGGCGCCACCGCATGTAACGCGGCCGGGAGTTGGAGTGGATCTCAAGTCACGAACGGGGCAGTGACCGTTACGTCCTCATCGACGCCTGGCTATTACACCTACACGATCAACTGCAGCGGAAACGGGGCAATGGCGTCTGAGTCAGTGATATTCGCTGCTTACGGCAACACACCCATTGTTCAGTCGGGAACTGCGCAACCAATATGGTACGAGGACACTATTCAAGTCCCAACGCCCAACCAAATCATTGGTTTTCAAACCACTACTGTAGTGCCACCCCTTCCAGCGTCATCATCCAACACCAGTGCCTATATAGATTATTGGCCTGGGCTTGATCCTGCATATGGCAGCGTCAATTATTCGCCGATAAATGACGGAGTACTGCAGCCAGTTCTGGAATTCGCCACGCCGTATTCATCGTGGGTAGCTATAAGTGTTTACGACAATGACAACGGTGTGATGCCTCCAATTGTGGATGGCTACCAGACTACCTATCCACAGGAAGTTGATGGTGACAACAATTTCAACAGCGCCCACGCCTTTACTGTCATGCCAGGTGACGAAATAGTCGAAGATATGACTCTGGATCAAACTACAGGCTATTGGACGGTGAATTTGACGGATACCACCTCAAACGAAACCACAACTCTGATTATGAACATGCAATCTCAAGGGCAAAATCTCGCATACTTTGCTTTGGAAATCTGGTATGGAATGCCGATGAATAACCCTGCGATATTTACCAACAGCACGCTTACTTTTGCTGCGGCCGATATAACAGGAATTTGTTCAGACACTACAGCTCAAAACAACAACTATGGAATGACGCCACCCACACTGGACGCAACAGGCACAAAATGCAGCATTGCTGAGGTTGTTCTACATCAGAATTGAGGCGATACGGCGCTGGCCGGGCTACGGCGACTTCGGCGCCAGTTGAACGGGCGCGGGCCCGGGATAATAGACCATCACGTACAAGTTGTTCCCGACAAGGTTCGTGCCCTCGAATCCATTTCCAAACGAGAAGTTCCACTCGAATCCGTCGGCGGGTCCATTGCTCTGGCAAGCCGATCGGATGGCATCCGCTTCGCAAGCCCAGTAAAGGTAAGGCTGGACGTCGTAAAACGGGCCGACGTGAGCCTCCGCCGGCGCCACAACGGACTCGCCCGGGCGCAGCCGCAGCTGCCGGTAGAATAGCGCCCCCATGGCGCTGCTCGTGCAGCCGAAACCGGTCGTCCCCTTCAAGCTGCATGATGGATCGGGCGCACCGGTCTCAGGCAGGTCCCAGGCCGTCTGACCAAGATATCCACGACCGCCCTCGGCCTTGTTCATTGCGTTGATCCACTGGACTGCGGTCGCGTGATCCATCGAGCCGTCCTGGTTGATGCCCGCAACACCGAATGTCTGCCTGGAGGCCAGATTGGCGTCCGCCAGCCAGGTGACTTGCGCGACCGGGTCATAAATGGTCTCGCTTGCGGTCGTAGACGCGGTTGGCAGCTTGCCCTTGATCATCGGTAAAACGTAGAGGTGATTGCGCCATACATTCGCGCCCTGAAATCCCGAGTTAAATGAAAAACTGACGAATCCCTGCTTCGGATCGGCAGCTGGTGATTTTGACCAATACAGATACGGCTGAAAATTCCTGAATGGACCGACCGTATTCGTCAGCGCTGGAACGGCGGAGTCTGGCTCTCGGAGGCTGAACGAAACGTAATACAGCGACCCCAGCGCACTTCCGGAACAATTGAATCCAAACGATTCGCCATTACGTCCGGAACGATCACAGCTGGCGTCGGTCGCCGGTGTTGTCGGCAATTGCCAAGTGTTGTGACCCAGGTATCCGGCGCCGTGATCGAACGCATTCATCGCGGCGACCCAGCGGGTCGCCGCGGCATAGTCCATCGAGCCGGTCTTGTTGATGCCCAGCACGCCGAACGTCCGTTTGGCGGGCAGATTGGCGTCGGCCAACCAGTCGACATTCAACCGACTGTCAAAAACAGTCTGACCACCCTCCTGCGCCGTTAGCCCGGAGATTTCCTGCGACTGCGACTGCGACTGCGATCGCGCGGCTTGGGGCGGTGTTTGCTCGCCGGCAAGATTTGAGCGACAAGCCGCCACCAATGGTGGGGCTATGTCCGGCAATACTCTGGACGCCCTTTCGGACTGGCGCGCGCCGTAAACAATCGGATCAAGGCAATCCTTTACCAGCCGATTGCCGACCGGGCCGCCTTGGATGAAGCCCGCTGCCTTGCAGGCCAACCTGATCTGCTGGCACGACGGGGATTGGGCCAGTGATGATCCGGCCAGGATCAAGTTGCTCGCGGCGCCAATAACAAGTGTCGACACGACGTTGCGAGAAATCAACTTCGTGTCCCGTGCGCACTCGCGCGTCAGGTGCTCTTCGGTGCGAACTGGAAGTAGGCGAATCCGAGCGCGAACAACCCGTAGATGATGATCGTCGACCAGCCCAGTGCATTGACGTCGCCCCTCATTTGGGCATGCAGAGAAACGACGAAGCCGAGCAGGTCGCCGATCAAGCCCGCAAGCACGATTGCTCGGCGACCCACGGGATCGACGATATTGCGCGCAAGCCATAGGATGAGGCCGACATTGATCAGCGCTGTGCCAAACAAGCGCGCCATCAAGGCAATGTAATGGTCGGCGGTAATGCCGTACTGCGCGAGCACTGCGCCTGGGGCTGTGATGAAACCGATGCCAAACAGAATGGCGACCACAGCAACGACAGACAGGAAAGTACTCAGTTTCATACCATCTCTCCGGAAGTTTATGAGTGCTGGCTCGTCTTGATTCCCCGGGTCTTCGTGTCTTCTTCTCCCGGAGCAAGGCAAATACTAGGGTGGCCGATTTAGCGTGTCGAGGGGCCGGTGGCCGAAGCCAAATCCAAAGCGTTTCCCATTGATTTTCATGCAATTTCTGGAGAGACGGTACCATCAGGGACACCATCGGGTTTGGCGCGGCACCGTCGGGCCCTTGACAAATATATCTAATAACATATAGATGGTGTGACTTGAAACCCAGGCACAGCGAGGTGCGGCCAGAAGTGGAGGCAGACATTGCGCTGCTGCTGGCAGGTTCGGTACGGATGCGCGATCACGCGGCGCGCGGCTTTAGCGTCGCACATGACCTGTGGTTGCACGATGGTTTGCCTGATGAGTTGGCCGAGCGCGTCAGGGAGTGCAACGGCTTTGAGCTCAGCGTGATCGACGCCTACGGGTGCACATTCCTGTTTGGCTGGCGCCCAAGGGACAAACGGTTGGTGATGTTTGCCATGATCGCCGTCGCCCGGGAGCAGAGCGCCGAACAGATTGTCGAGCGATTTGTGGATCGCATTGAGGGTTATCGATGAAAGCGAAACCGCGCAAGTTTCCCAAGGCAGATGTGGCATCGCGCATCTACGATCGGTTGATGCACGACCCGGTCGCGCGCGAAGGCTACAGCGCCCAACGCGAACTGCTGGAGCTGGGTCGCAGCCTGCGCGCGGCACGCACTCAGCTCGGCGCGACGCAGGCGAAAATTGCCAAAGCGGCCGGGATGACGCAGGCGGAGCTGAGTCGGCTGGAAAACGGATTGCTGGCCAATGGGGTCACGTACACCACGCTCGCGCAGCTGTCTCACGTTTTGGGCCGCCAGGTGGTACTGCAGGTGGTCGAGAGCGCTCAGGCCCTCAAGGCAACATAGCGGTACCGCGTGTGAAGACGGTGGAGGTCGCCGCCAGCGTGCTGGCTTTGATCAGTACCGGACTATTGACGTGGCCGGCGCTGCGCGTCGGTCGGATGCTCAATCGGGCTGCGAAAATGGGGGCCGGGGCCGTGCGCACCATTGATCCTGTCAGCGCCAGCATTTTCCGTCGCCTGCAGAGCGCCTACGCGTCGGATACCTGGCGGCCGGTGGATCAGCTGCTACTGTGGCTTGGGTTGATCGCCGCGGCTCTCGGCGCAGTGCTCGACATTTATTCCAAACTGGCGGCGTCCTATACTCAATCTTAATCCCATGGACCCTATCGTTTCGTTGTTCAGCATTCTCGGCGCACTGGCCATTGGCGCAATCAGCCCGGGCCCGTCATTCCTATTCGTGGCGCGCACAGCGGTTGCGGTATCGCGCCGATCCGGCATCGCGTCGGCGGCCGGCATGGGACTGGGAGCGTCGATCGTGTGCACGCTTGCGCTGCTCGGCGTGCGGGCGGTACTCGCTCAGGCCGAGTGGCTGTATATAACCTTCAAGTTACTGGGCGGCCTCTATCTTTGCTACCTCGCCTGGCGTCTGTGGCGCGGAGGTCAAGTCGCTGTGGCCGTATCGGCCGACGCAGTCCCGGCGTCGATGCAGGCGGGTGTCACCCGTAGTTTCTGGCTCGCCCTCGGCACCCAACTCAGTAACCCCAAGACTCTGATTGTCATCAGCGGCATCTTCGCGGCCCTGCTTCCGAGTCGCATTCCAGCGTGGATGTATTGGACCATCCCGCTGGTCGATATCGTCATGGAAACGAGCTGGTATATCTTCGTCGCGGTGGCCCTGTCGTCCAGGGGCCCGCGTCTGGTCTATCTGAGCGCCAGAAACACCATTGATCGGGCGGCCGGATGCGTGCTTGGCGTATTGGGCCTGCGACTGATATTCGAGAGCGCTAAAGACGCCAGCTGACGTCGCGTCCGCCGCCGCGTCAGGCCAAGGACAGCTGGGGTGCCAGTGCCCGGCCGGCGCGCAGCAGCTTCTCGATGGCGTCATAGGGCACCGGCCGGCTGAAAAGGTAGCCCTGTGCCTCATCGCAGGCGAGCAGGCGCAACTGATGTTCCTGCTCCTCGGTCTCGACGCCCTCAGCTACGACTTTGAGTTTGAGGGAATGCGCGAGCGCAATAATACTAGATACGATCGCCAAGCCATCCGAGCCTTCGGTCATGCCAACGATGAATGCTCGATCGATCTTCAGTGAGCTCACCGGCAGCTTTGCAACGTACGACAACGAACAGTAGCCGGTGCCAAAATCGTCGATGGCCACGCTCACGCCTAGAGCTCGAATCTGCTTCAGGGCAGCAATGCTGCGATCGACCTGTTCCATGATCATGGACTCGGTGATCTCCAGCTCGAGCGATGCGCCAGGATTGCCCGCCATGATCACCGCGATGACCTGGGCAAAGTCCTGCTGGCGCAGTTGCAAGGCCGAAACGTTCACCGCCATCCGCGGCGGGGCCAGCCCGGCGGCGCGCCACCGTTGCTGATCGCTGAGGGCCTGGGACAGCGCCCATTCTCCGACCTGGCCGATCTGACCGGATTCCTCGAGCACCGGAATGAATCGACCGGGCAATACCAAACCGCCCTGGGGATCGCGCCAGCGAATCAGCGCCTCCAGGCCGCAGATGCGCCGATCAGACAGCGTTATCTTGGGCTGATAGTAAAGTACAAATTCATCGCGCTCCATGGCGCGCCGCAGCCCGCTTTCCATCGCCAGCGCTTCAGCGGCACGTGCGTTGAGATCCGGAGAATAGAACGCGCAGTGCTCTGCTTTGAGCTTGGCCTGACGCAAGGCGGCTTCCGCGTGCCGCAGCAGGGTCTCGGCGGTCGAGCCGTCGCTCGGAAATACCGCGATACCCCCTCGACAGGAAATGCGCAACTCCTCACCGGCCAGATCGAACGGATCGCCAAAGCAGCGCGCCGAAAGGTCCTCGAACGCTCTCACCAGCTCGGTCACCGAACGCCCAGCGTGCAACTCGATGGCAAAAACATCTACGCTGATCCTGGCGGCGGAGGCGTCGGCTTGCTGCAGGCGACGCGCGACCAGTTGCAGCAATTCGTCGCCTGCCAGGCGACCGAGCGTCTCATTGATACGGCGGAAGCGCTCCAGATCGAGCAGAACCACCGCGAGCATGGAACCGTCGTCGGTCTGTTTCTGCAACGCCAGTGACAGTCGCTCGCTGAACAGCCCGCGATTGGGCAGCCCGGTCACCTGGTCATAGTTCGCAAGGTATTGGATTCGATCGGACTTTCGCCGGTGGGCCAGGGCGAACGATATGTCCCCGGCCAGTTCGCTCAGCACTTTCATCTCTTCATCGTCGAAGAACCCGCAGACTTCGGCGTGAATCGAGATCACGCCCACGCCCTGTCCATCGATGATCAGCGGCAGCACGGCCACCGCGCGCGAGCCGGTTTCTGTCATATCCGTCGGCGTTGCGCGTTCGCCGCGCAGATCATTGACCACCACGGGTCGTAGTTCCTTCAGGGCGGTGGCCGCGAAGTTCCTCGGATCGAGCATGTCCTCGGCCAACCTCACCCTGAGACTTTGATAGAACGCCTCGGTTCCTCCGTGGCCGGCCGCAAATCGAAGCTTGTTCGTCACCGCGTCGACCAGTCCGATCCATGCCTTGGGAAATTGACCGGCCTCGACCGCGATGCGGCATGCCTCTCGCAGCAGTTCATCGAGATCGATGGTGCGAGCAATCAGGCCATTGATTGCGCTCAACACCGATAGCACACGATTCAAGCGCTGGATCCGGGCCGCGGCCTGTTCCAGCTCGGCGCTTTTCTCCTCCAATTTGCGAACCAGCGCTTCGCTGTACGATTTCAGGACCGGCGATTCGAGCTCCGGAATCGCGATCGGGGCAGATGAAGGCCGGTGTTTGCCTGCAGCCGCGCGTAGCTTGCCGATAATGATCTGAACCGGTGCCGGTTTTTCGATATAGGCGTCGGCGCCCGCGGCATCTCCCAGCGCGCGATCCTCCGAGGAGTTGTGCGTGCCGCTGTAGAGTATGAACGGCAGGGTGCTGAAGCTCTCGCTGCGTCTGAGATTCAGGCACAGGTTGTAACCGTCCATTTGCGGCATCAGCACGTCGGACACTATGCCGTCGACCCGCTCGCGTTCGCGCTCGAGTATCGCCAGTGCCTCGATCCCATTACCGGCGATCAGCACCGTGTGCCCCTGTGCTTCCAGCTGCAGCCGAAGCACCTGCGCATGACCCGGGTGATCATCCGCAATCAGAATCGTCTGCGCGGTCGGCATCGCCCTCATGAAGGCGGCGACCTGTTTGGGAAATTCCACGCTGTCGATCGGCTTGGTTACGTGGCCGATGTAACCCGGATCTGGCGCCAACTCGTTATCGAGCGGTCTGGCGGCAGTGGTCAGGGCGACGACGGGAACGTCACGCAATTTCGGATCGGCCTTGAGCAGCGGCATGAGCGCCGGTCCGTCGGTATCGGGCCCTGAAATGTCGACCAGGATCAGATCGGGAATATCGCTGGTGAGGGCCGCCAGCGCCTGCTGTACGCCGGCGGCGAGGGAAACGTCGTAGCCTGCCAGTTCCAGCGCGATTGTTCCCAACACCAGGTCATTCGGCGTGCCGTTGACGATGAGGATTCGGGGCTTCATTGCCACCACGTACTCGAAGGCATACCGGAAGTTACGAACAGCGCGTGCGCTGTTCGATTACGGCCGCCAGACACCGTCTGTGCTCACTGGGGAGTAAACCATTATGGATACTCGCGCGCCTCCGGCGCTGGTCGATTCTGCAGGGCGATCTGACCCATAATCGGCGCAATCCGTTGGATAGACAGCGAGCCAGTCACAGAACCGGGTTCTGTCGATATTTAGCCGGAATATAGGCAAATTTTACCAAAACCAGCCGTGCTATCGAGTGGACAGCTTCCGTGCCATGAGCACGAATTCGAGAGCTATTTGCGCAGCAGCATCAGCGCGAACAAGGTCACGAGTCCTGCCGCAGACAGGTAGTAGCCAACATAGGCGAGCCCATAGCGCGTAGCCAGCCAGGTGGCGATGTAAGGCGCGAGCGATGCGCCGATGATGCCCGCCAGATTGAAGCTCAAAGATGCGCCCGTGTAGCGCACCGCAGTCGGATACAGCTCGGTGAGCGTGGTGCCGAGCGGCCCGTAGGTGAGTCCCATGAGGGCGAGGCCCACGGCGAGAAACGCAAGCACCGCCGATTCGCTGCCCGATCTGAATAGCGGCGCGAAGGCTAATCCGAATACCATGATGCCCAACGTGGCGGCGATCAGCATCCCGTATCGCCCGCGCCGGTCGGCAATCAGCGCCGAGATCGGGATCGCCAATGCAAAGAACAGCACCCCGAACATCTGCAGGATCAGAAATTGTCGGCGCGTATAGCCAAGCGCCGACGTGGCCCAGCTGAGCGTGAACACGGTCATCAGGTAGAACAAAACAAAGGTAGCCACAGCGGCGAAAGTACCGAGCAGCACGACCCGCGCATGCCGCCCCCACAGGGTCAGCATCGGCACCCGCACCCGTTCATGGTTTTCGATCGCGCGCCGAAATTCCGGGGTCTCGGTAAGGCGCAGGCGCACGTACAGGCCCACGAACACCAGCGCGGCACTGGCAAGAAACGGAATGCGCCATCCGTAAGCGAAAAAATCGGTGTCGCTCATCCGGTCGGTCAACAGCAGAAAAATACCGCTCGAGCACAGAAAACCGATCGGCGCGCCGAGCTGCGGAAACATGCCGTACCAGGCACGCCTGCCGGGCGGCGCATTCTCGGTGGCCAGCAGTACGGCGCCACCCCACTCGCCACCCAGACCCAGTCCCTGGCCGAAGCGACACAGCGCCAGCAGCACCGGTGCGAGGACGCCGATCGATGCATAGCCCGGCAGCAGGCCAATCAATATGGTCGACAGCCCCATGGTCAGCAACGCCGCCACCAGCGTCGCTTTACGTCCGATGCGGTCGCCGAAATGACCGAACAGTATTGAGCCTACCGGGCGCGCGAAGAACGCCAGGGCAAAGGTTGCGAGTGATTGCAGCATGGCCGACGCCGGATCGGCGGCTGCAAAGAAAAGCCGCGGAAACACCAGCACCGCGGCGGTTGCGTAAATATAGAAATCGTAGAACTCGATCGTCGTGCCGATCATGCTCGCGAACAGCACGTGCCGACTGTTCAACCTCGTCACGGCTGGCCGATATCTTCGTTCCAGACCTGAGGATGCGCGCTGATGAACTTTGCCAGCAGCTCGGAACATTCCGGGGAGTCGAGGTCGATTACCTGTACGCCGCGATCGCGCAGCCACTCCATTCCACCGCGGAACGTGCGGGATTCGCCGATGACCACGGTGCCGATCCGGAACTGAACGATGAGTCCGCTGCAGTACCAGCACGGGGCCAGGGTGGTGACCATGATCGTGTCCTGATAGCCCCGCTGGCGGCCTGCGTTGCGAAACGCGTCGGTCTCGCCGTGCGCTGAAGGATCGCCGTGTTGCACCCGGCGGTTACGTCCTCTCCCAAGAAGCCGGCCGGTGGAGTCAAACAGCGCGGCGCCGATCGGAATCCCGCCTTCCGCCATGCCGAGCCGCGCCTGCTCAAGTGCAACAGCCAGCATGGGCTCGTAATCGCATTCAGATGTCACGGATACCGCGTCAGCTTGTACCTCGGCTGCTATCAAATCACATCAAGGGGCTCCGATCTTTACCCACCCGCTGCACCACCCGGCGAACGCTACGCTCTTTCCCGCGAACAGCGCGCAGGAACCCATCGCATCTCCCGTCTTCTTATAGAGCGAACAGTTGCCGCAGTATGCATCGGATTTCGCCGATTTTGTAACGTAATCGCGCCCTCTCGCGGCCGGATCACTCGGATCCAGTGCCGGCAAGTCGGCATGAGCAGCGCTGCTGATAAAGAGGCCTGCAACCGGAACGAGCGCGCCAGCAATCAAGCCGCCCTTTACCAGAGCACGCCGTGTAATCACTCTATGCATGTTCATACCCCTCTTGGCAATAACAAGGCCAAGAACAAGCGTGCCCCATGCCGGACACTTATGTCTGTGCGTTGTCAGACATACGCGTTGCGTCTAACTGTCTGGAAAGTCCAGGCTGAGAATTATTTCGACAGGCCTTCCGCCTTCAGGGCCGATTTGACCGCGGGACGCGACTGCAGATCGGCGCGAAAGCGTTTCAGGTTCGGCCAATTGCCAAGATCGATTGCGACATGACCGGACCAGCCGAGAACCACGAACAGGTACGCATCCGCGACCGTGAACGTCTCGCCGGTGAGAAAGTGTTTTGAGCCCAGCGCCGTGTTCAGCCAATCCAGGCGCTTGGTGAGGTTGGCGCGCGCGAACTGCTTGATCTCCTCGCTGGGCGCACTGAACAACGGTGCGTAGTTCTTGTGGATCTCCGAATTGACGAATGCCAACCACTCGATCACCCGATAGCGCTCCAGAGTCCCTGCGGCGGGCGCCAGCTTGGCCGCCGGGTTGCGATCGGCGATATAGAGAAGAACCGCCACGTTCTCCGTGAGCACCTGGCCGTCATCCAGCCGCAGCGCCGGCACATAGCCTTTTGAATTGACCTGGTCGAAGTCCAGGCCATCCGAAGTCTTGCGTGTCTTACGATCGACCGCCGCGGTCTCGAATTTAGTGCCTGACTCGTACAAGGAAATAAGCGACGCCATCGAACAGGTGCCGGTCATGTAGTACAGCTTCATCGGGTACTCCAGGGTCTTGCAGCGAGGACCGCAATGCTGCTTCTAGAGCACACCGGCCTCGTGAGGTGTATGGCGTATCATCTATTCCGACGGTGCCATCATGTCAACATCGACGATCTGAAGCGGGCCGGAATGGCAGGTCTGCACTGGAAGCCGCAGGCCGCCTGCCCGGGGCTGCCTGGCATCGAAGCTAAGGGGAAGTCTGCGCCCTGAAGGAGATTGGCGCGTGGCCGGTTGGTGGCATAAAAAGCCCGTCGGCGCGGATAACCGCGTCAACGGGTCAAATGCTGAATCCGGCGAACAGTCGCTCGGGGGTCGAGTGGTGTTCGTTAGAGAGGTCCAGAGTCAGGTGCTAAACGTTACTCGCTAGCGCGAACTTACTCTGTGCGGTAGCCAACGTTGCTCTAGTTGAGCGCCGGGATCTGGTGGCGGCACTCCCCATAGCTTAATTCGCGCGCCTGGGCCGCGTATGAAACTGGTCACGCTGCCGCTGGGTAAGCCGCCGTATGAGCCCGGCATCATGCTACGCGATGTCTACCTCCCGATCGATTCGATGGTGTCTTTGCTGTACGTGCCTTGGTGGGCAACGAAGGCGGCTGGAAGGATAATTATTGAGGCGGGAATTCAACCGCGGCGGCGCCATCCAGCATTTATTGCCGCGTTACACACAAGCCCTGCTAACCCAGGTGGCACAAACTGCCGTGTGTAATCGGCATCATTCACTCGATCAGCAATTGTGCCGCTGGTTGCTGCTTAGCCTCGATCGCCTGCGTCCGGAGTCGGCAGTGCACTGACGGGCTCGAAAAATAATGCCGTGGGCTTTCGACAGAAGCGCTATGTACGACGCCGCACAGACGATGTCGCTTCCCATGCCCAGTATCAGGCACTGCGCCTCGATCCGCTAACTCTCCGTTGGATTCGGATAAAGGGGATTCCACTACAGACAAAAGGCCAACCGAATGAACGACCAAAACCCCGCCGCGAATCGAGTATTGGCGGCTATCCCGAAGCAGGACTATCAGCGCCTCCGGGCTCAACTCGAACCCGTTACGCTGAAATTCGGACGGATACTCTACGAGCCCGGACAAACAATCCGGCACGTCTATTTTCCAATCGATTGCCTCATTTCCCTACTCACGGCGGTCGACAAACGCCGGACGCTGGAAGTTGGCATGATCGGTAATGAAGGCATGACGGGCATGCCCTTTATACTGGGCATGGGCGTCTCCGGAGTTCGTGCCTTGGTACAGGGCGGCGGCAGCGCGTTGCGCATCGCCTCAGGGCCGTTTCGTATCGAATTCGACCGCAATCGGCCGTTGCAGCGGGCCCTGTTTCGATATACCTACGCCTTGATGGCCCAGATTTCACAGACAGCCGCGTGCAACCGCTTTCACGAAGCGGAAGCGCGCTTGGCACGTTGGCTCTTGATGACCCGCGATCGGGTTGGGTCAGACAACTTTCCTCTGACGCATGAATTCCTGGCGCATATGCTCGGCCTGCGGCGCGAGGGAGTTACTGAGGCTGCCAGCGCACTCAAGCGCCGCAAGCTAATCATTTATACCCGCGGACAAATACAGATCCTGGACGTTAAAGGACTCAAGGCCTCGTCCTGCCCGTGCTATCGGATTGTCAATACAGTGTTTCAGCGCGCGGCGTTAGCAGCCTGAGCCCGGCGCAGACTCGGCGCGGTTTCAAGACCGCTCGACGACCGGCGCAGGTCGTGGGTCATTTGTCCGCCGCCCCTTTGTGCGGTACCGCGCAGACGCCGCCAGGCGAGCCGAGGTTCAATAGCGCCTCGTAAATCAATGGAGAGTCACATGTATATCGGCGGCGGCATTCTTGGAACCCTTCTTGTCGTTCTTCTCATTGTCTATCTTATGCGCAGAGTATAAAGTGCGTTGCCGGCGCGCGTTTGCCCTAGAAGCAACCGCCGGCGTCCAAAGGTCGACCGACGACGCGATGCAGCCTCCAACGGCCTTATTCGGAAATTAAATTTCGGTTCAATCGCTGGCGCGCCAACGTTCCGGCAAAGCGCCGACAGCAGCGTGATCTTCTACATGAGCTTTATGATTTTCACGCCGGTTGGTAAACGTCTTTTGGCGACGCCGCACGCTGTGCCTCGACGCAGCGTCTGAGCCGATCTCTCACGGTGCCTGAATTGCAGTCAGAGCTTCGAGCTCTCTGGAGAAATGAGGCGCGGGTCAGCGGAATCCATCAGGGCCAGCAGGCTTCGGCCTGCACAAACAGGCCGGATATAAATCTGCAGCCTCATCTGTCGGTCATCACACCGAGAAGATCTTGCCATCGGGCGTCCATATAGAACTGCAATGTGGGACGCCGCACAGAGCGACCGGCCGGCGCAGATGTAGGATTCGTCGGACACTGGCAGGTGATGGGCGATAGCAATGCAGCCGACACTCGCAGCACTACTGACGACACCCGAAGAAACTCTGGGCCCGCTCGTCGCCCGCAACGCATTCGACGCTCGGCATGCCTTGGACGGTGGGGATAATCTCATCCGAGGCGTCCAGGCCGGCAACTGCGTGCCTGGTGAGCCAGTGGTAAAGCGGCACCGCGCCCCACTACGGCTTGCCCGGTCGCGAATGGAAAAACTCATCACCGCAGATCGCCTTAAAGATGAATTCATCGCCGTGCTGTGCCACGAGCTGCGGAGCCCTCTGGCGTCGATCCGGAACGCAATCGGCATCTTGCGCAGCCGCAGCGACGAAGATCTCGCCGTACAGCACAGCATGCACGCGCTAATAGAGCGGCAAGTCCGCCAGATGACGCTGCTGGCCGTCGGTCTTCTGGATGTGTCACGGATTACCAGCGGCCGCCTGCGCCTGAAGCGAGAGCGGGTGGATCTGTGCGTGGTTGTGCGAAATGCGATCGAAACTGTCGAATCCGACCTCAATCAGCGCCAGCAACGAGTTGCAGTGGCCTGGCCTGATGCTCCTGTCTGGTTGCAAGCCGATGCGGGACGGCTCGAACAGGTATTCGTAAACATTCTTGGCAACGCATCGAAATATACCGACGCAGGTGGTGAGCTTGCGTTGTCGGTAAGTACGCGTAACGGCCACGCCATCGTTTGCGTCCGAGACTCCGGCATAGGGATTGCGCACCATATGCTGCCCCACATATTCGATCTTTTCGTGCAGGCGGACGAAGCGGCTCCGCGCTCCAGATCCGGGCTCGGCATCGGCCTGGCCCTGGTGCGCATGCTCGCGGAGCTTCATGGGGGTAGCGTGATCGCGGCGAGCGCCGGCCTCGGACGGGGCAGCGAATTTACCGTCCGACTGCCTCAGACGAGTTAGCCGGACCAAAGTCAGCCCTGGTAGTGACGACGGCGTGGCTGAATTGCCTACGCGCGCTACCGTACAGACGCGAATTGCGGAACTGCGTAACGTTTCGCGTACAGCATGCATCGCGTGTTCGTCGGGCACACTGTCGGTGTCCCTGCGTAAGTATAACGATGCGACAAGTGAAGTAGCGACCTCATGCTGAGTGTTCGTCGCACCACTCGCAGTTAAATCCTCAGGAGAGATATCGTGAAATCGAACTATCTGGTTGCCGCGGCCTTCGCCGCCTTGCTTTTAGGATCCGGGCTTGCCAACGCACAAAGCGCGCCGGGCGCTTCATCGTCAGCTCAGTCGGGAACGGCGGACACGCCGACGCCCGGGAACAACGGCACGGGGAACAATCTCGACACGACGTCGAAATCTCCGCGGGTCGATCCGTCGTCAGCGCCGCCAACGGCCGGCCAGGATAAGACTCACGGCAATGATATGGTGAGCCCAAATGGCTCGGCAAAGGACGGCGGCATGAAGCAAGCTGACGCGTCGCGCCCGGACTTCAGCACGCTGGACAAAAAGGGCACAGGCACATTGACTGCCGCCGATGTCAAAGGTAATCCGTGGCTCAAGAAGAACTTTTCCAAGTGCGATACGGACCACGATGGTAAGTTGGATCGCGCAGAATATATCGCCTGCAAATAGTGAACTAACCGCAATACCACGGCGCTACGCAGGCCGGCCGGCGGGGTCGTGTGCGCTACGCGCCGTGATCGGTTACGTGTTGTCGATAGAGACGACTATATTCGGTGATCGAAATGAAGCGTTCTGGTTCGATGTCTTCCCTGGGTTCCGAGTTTGACGAGTTTCTGTTGTCGCCGATAGGCGATGACAACAATGGAATGCAGCTCAGCGTCCTTTCGGCTCTGGCGCGCCTGAATTTCGATCCCTGGGAGCAAGCGGCCACATTAGCTCGGTTGCCAGCCGACGCCGCGACGCGGGAGTTGGCCGGTATGATTGCATCGCTGCCTCGTGGGCCATCGGTGCGTCCGGAATCCGCGACCATCGCTGCTCGCCTGGTACTACTGTTACCGGGCCGCGTTGGGTCCGAAGTGCCGTCACGCCCGGCCGCGCCAGGTATCAGGACGGCGGCCCGCTCACCGACACTCGCATATCTAGCTCTCTATGCCCTTTTAATGCTCCTCATGCTTGCCATCCAACGGCTGGTAGTTAGCCCGCAGGCGCCGACGCAGTTCAACGGCGTCCCATCACAGCCCGCCCAAACCGTCCCGCAACAGTCCCCGCCGCCGACTATCGCTCACTGACAACTGCCGCGCATGGCGGTCGGCCTGTCCTACATGCGCGAGCTTGATCGGAGCCGGACACGCTTCCAGACCGGCAGATGACCGCGAGCTGTCGCCCCACACTCGCGCTAAGCCCCCGCCGCATCAGGTGTTTTGGCAAATAGGGATATGTCGGTTGCCGCACGGTAATTGGGACCGCTAACTGCTCAAATGACATGCCGAGAGTCATGAAGCAAGGAAGGATCCTGTGCCTCACGATCGGCCGGTGATTGCTCGCAAGGCGCCGTCACTTCGTCATGGATGCAGATGAAATTGAGATTACCACTGGCTCGCACGATGCAACTCGCGTTCGTCGCGGTGGTGACGTTGCTTCTGATCGACGGCGTGGTCGCCTATCGCAGCGTCGTGGTCTCTACCGCAAGCGCGCGCTGGGTACAACACTCCGGGGACGTGTTGGAACATCTGGCCACCCTGCGCTCGGCGATGGAAAACATCGATACCGACTATCTCGACTATGCGCTGAGCGGCGACGATACATTTCTGCAGTTGTCGCACGCCCGATTATCGGTAGTCGGTCAGGAACAAAGCAGGCTGCGCGCTATCACGGCGGATAACCCCTCTCAACAACGCCGGCTTGACGAAATCACCGATCTGGAACAACGGACCGTGCAGCTTGGCGAGACCGTCGTTCACGTGCGACGGACCGACGGCATTCCCGCCGCGGTAGACGTCATCCGCACCGGACAGGGCGATCCTGTGCTGGACGAATTCCGCTCCGTCACCAGTGACATGCAAAGCGAGGAACGCCGGCTGGTGCATGAACGCAACGCGAACGAGGAGCGGCGCTATCGTCAGTCCAAGGTCACCCTGGTGCTGGGAAGCGTCCTGGCCATCATGTTCGCCATCCTGTCGGGGTGGATCGTGCTGCGCGATCAGAAGCATCGCCAGCACTCCGAGGTCGAGCTCAGGCGCCTCAATCGGCTGTATGGGATGGTCAGCGGCATCAACGCGCTGGCGATACGCGTGCGCGATCGCGACGACCTTTTCAAGAACTTCTGCCGCATCGCGGTCGAGCAGGGCGAATTCCTGATGGCGTGGATCGGCGTCATCGATCGCGCCGACAACAAGCTGGTCCCGATGGCCTGGGCGGGATTCGATGAGCAAAGCATGATCAACATCAGGGCGCTGTTCGCCAGCAGCGACGGCGACATGCAGGGGAAAACCCTGGCCGCCCGCACCATCAGGGAGAAATCTCCGGTAGTCGTCAACAATGTGCAGGGCGATAAAACTCTGGTGTTTGGTCAGATGCACATCGACGCCGGGGTGCGCTCGATAGCGTTGCTGCCGCTGCTCATCGCGGACAAAGTCACCGGCGTGTTCGTGCTCTATACAAGCAATCCGGAGTTCTTTGACGCGGCAGGAATGAAGCTGTTGGCGGAACTCGCCGGCAATTTCGCATTCGCGATGGACTATATCGAAAAACAGGAGCGCATCGATCGCTACGCCTACTACGATGCGCTCACCGGACTTGCAAACCGCAGTCTGTTTCTTGACCGGGTCACGCAGCACATCACCGCCGCCGCCAGCGCCGGGCACAAACTGGCGGTGTTCGTGTTCGATCTGGAGCGCTTCAAGAATTTCAATGACAGCCTCGGCCGGCCAGCCGGGGACGCGTTGCTGGTACAAGTAGCGGAGTGGCTGACGCAGAAATCCGGCAACGTCAGTTTGACGGCGCGCGTAGGAGCGGATCAATTTGCGGTGGTGATGCCGGTCGTGACCTACGAAGGCGACGTGCTGGCGGTGCTGGAAAGGAAAATTGCGGCGTTCCACAGTCATCCGTTTCGCGTGAAAGACGTCGTCTACCGGATCGCAGCCAAGGTGGGAGTCGTCATGTTCCCGGACGATGGCGCCGACGCCGACACCTTATTCAAGAATGCGGAAGCGGCGGTCAAGAAGGCCAAGGTGAGCGGCGATCGCTACCTGTTCTACGCACAGAAAATGAACGAAACGACGCCCGGCACGCTCGGCATTGAAAATCGGCTGCGCCAGGCGCTCGATCGGGATGAATTCGTGCTGCACTACCAGCCCAAGGTGAATCTCACCACCGGCAAGCTCACCGGGGCGGAGGCGCTGATCCGCTGGAATGACCCCAAGGGCCCTCTGGTGCTGCCGGGCCGCTTCATCCCGATTCTGGAGGACACCGGGTTGATCCACGCCGTCGGGCGCTGGGCGCTGCACCGCGCGATGCAGGACTTCCAGCGCTGGCGCAGCACCGGCCTGCCGGCGGTGCGCATCTCGGTCAACGTGTCGGCGCTGCAACTGCGTAATCGCGGTTTTGTCGCCGATATCGAGGAGGCGATCAGCATCACCCCCGGCGCGGCAGCGGGACTGGAACTGGAGATCACCGAAAGCCTGATCATGGAGGACGTCAATCACAGTATCGTCAGCCTGCTGGCAATTCGCGCCCTGGGTGTCACCATCGCGATCGACGATTTCGGCACCGGCTTCTCGTCGCTCAGCTACCTGTCCAAACTACCGGTGGACACGCTCAAGATCGACCGCTCGTTTGTGGCCGATATGGTTTCCGGAGCCGGCGGAATGACGCTGGTATCGGTCATCATCAACATGGCGCATGCGCTCAAGCTCAACGTCGTGGCTGAAGGCGTCGAGACCGAGGAGCAGCAGCGCCAGCTGCGACTGATGCGCTGCGATGAAATGCAGGGCTATCTGTTTGGCAAGCCGGTACCGGTCGACATTTTTGAGCAGAAATATCTGATGCCTACCACTGCCGGCAGAACACAGCAGACCAAGGATCTCAGCTCTTTAACCGCGCCAATAACGCCTGTGTGAACTGCCCGGTGCTCGCCGTACCGCCCAGGTCGCGCGTGCGTACCTTGTCCACGTTCAGCGTCGCGTCGATGCCGCTGCGCAGTCGCGTCGCCATAGCGCCGAGCTTGACATGATCGAGCATCGTCGCCGCCGCTAGCATCAGCGCGACCGGGTTGGCCAGTCCCTTGCCGGCGATGTCAGGCGCCGAGCCGTGCACGGCTTCGAAGATGGCGGCGTCGGCGCCGATGTTGGCGCCCGGCGCCATGCCCAGTCCGCCGACCAGGCCGGCCACCAGGTCCGACAGGATGTCGCCGAACAGGTTGGTGGTCACCAGCACATCGAACTGCTGCGGATTGAGCACCAGTTTCATCGCACAGGCATCCACGATGGCGGTGTCCATCACGATGCGCCCCTGGTACTTCTGCTCGTACAGGTGCTGCGCCGTTTCGAGGAAGATACCGGTGAGGGCCTTCATGATGTTGGCCTTGTGCACGATCGTCACCTTCTTGCGGCCCAGCGCGATCGCGTGGGCAAAGGCATAGTCCAGCAGGCGGCGGCTACCGGCACGCGTATTGATGCCGGTCGCCATCGCGACCGCGTGCGGATCGTCGTCGATCTGCACATACAGCTCATGGCCGACGTACAGCCCCTCGAGGTTCTCGCGCACCACGATCAGATCGACGTTGTCGAAGCGGCCGCCGGGAATGAGCGAGCGCACCGGACGCAGGTTCGCATACAGCTTGAACTCCTCGCGCAGGCGCACGTTGGAACTGCGGTAGCCGCCGCCGGACGGCGTTTCCAGCGGCCCTTTGAGCGCCAGGCGCGTGCGCCGGATGCTCGCCAGCGTTGCCGGCGGCAACGGATCATTCGCCGTCTTCACCCCTTCAAGTCCTGCGACCTGGCGATCCCAGTCAAACGGCGCTCCGAGCGCCTCGAGTGCGGCCACCGTGGCCTCGACGATCTCGTGGCCGATGCCGTCGCCGGGAATCAAGGTGACTGGTATGCCTTGGGCCATGTGGGTGATCCGGGGGGGGACTGCGGTTTCGATTCTCTTGGCGAGTCAATACTTTACCTGAATCTCTGGCGCCTTCGGCAAGCCGCTTACCGACCCTGCGACAGGGACGCGGCGCTGCACCGTAAGCGTGCGCCTACGCCAGAGAGCGTCTTTTCGCCTAGAGGCGCGAAGCAGCGCCGTTGATAGGGTAGCGCCCTGACAGTGCCGCTACACGGCATGCAAACAGGGAGACCGACATGGCAAAGATTCTGATCGCCGATGATCATCCGCTGGTGCGGGCCGGTTTGCGCCGGCTGCTCACCGGCGATCCGGGCGTCACCGAGATCGGCGAGGCCGCTTCGGGTAACGACACCCTGGAGTGCCTGCGATCGGGCCACTGGGACCTGCTCATCCTCGACATCAACATGCCCGACCGCAGCGGCCTGGATATCCTGCGCAGCGTGCGCGACAGCTATCCGGACACCAAGGTGCTGGTCCTGAGCGGCTTTTCCGAGCGCCAGTACGGTCTGAGCGCATTCAAAGCCGGTGCCAGCGGCTACCTGCCGAAGGAATGCGCACCCGATGAGCTGTTGTTGGCAACGCGCACCGTGCTGCGGGGGCGCCGCTACGTGAGCGCGGAACTGGCCGAGATGCTGGCTTCCAATCCGCAAGCCGGCAACGACCGGCCGCTGCATGACGTGCTGTCACAGCGCGAGTTTCAGATTTTCCACAAGATCGCTGCGGGCCGCGCGGTGTCGGCAATCGGTAAAGAACTGAGCCTGTCGGTGAAAACGATCAGCACCTATCGCAGCCGGATCCTGGAAAAGATGAACATGGTAAGCAATGCCGACATCACCACCTACGCGCTGAGAAATCAGCTGATTCAATAGCGTAGAGCTCGTGCCGTGCAATATTCTTAGTGGCCGCCATTACGCCGAGCCGCGTTCGGGAGGGTAGTTCACAGGCTCAGGGTGCGATCTGGGATGGCAAGGGCACTAACTTCACGTTGTTCTCGGCGCATGCCACCAAGGTGGAAGTGTGCCTGTTTGATAGGACGGGGCTGCGGGAACTCGAGCGCATCGTGCTGCCCGAGTACACCGACGAGATCTGGCACGGTTATATACCCGACGTGAACCCCAGCGACGTGTACGGCTTTCGCGTGCACGGGCCCTATGACCCGCAGGCCGGCCACCGCTTCAATCCCAACAAACTGCTGCTCGATCCCTACGCGCGTGGCCACATCGGCGAGCTGATATGGCGGCCGGAATGCTTCGGCTACACCATCGGCGCCGAGGGCGACGACCTGAGCTTCGATGAGCGCGACAGCGCGCCCTACATGCCCAAATGCGTGGTGGTCGACCCGAATTTCGACTGGAAGGGGCAGCCGCGTTCACGCGGTGTGCCGTGGGACCAGACCATCATCTACGAGGCGCACCTGCGTGGCTTTACCAGGCTGCACGCGCTGGTGCCGCCTAAGCAGCGCGGCACCTACGTGGGACTGGGCAGCCGCGCGGTGATCGACTACGTCAAGTCCCTGGGCGTGACCTCGATCGAGCTGCTGCCGATCCACACCTTCATCAATGACAGCCAGCTGCTGGAGCGGGGCCTGAGCAACTATTGGGGCTACAACAGCATCGGCTTCTTCGCACCCGATCCGCGCTACGCCTTCGAACCGGAGCAGTGCCTCAAGGAATTCAAGGAAATGGTGGCGAGATTCCATGACGCCGGCCTGGAAGTCATCCTGGACGTGGTCTACAACCACACCGCCGAGGGCAACGAGCATGGCCCGACGCTGTCATTCAAAGGCATCGACAACGCGTCGTACTATCGGCTGCCGCCCGACAACAAGCGCTTCTACGTCAACGATACCGGCACCGGCAATACGCTCAACTTATCGCATCCGGGCGTCATTCGGATGGTCACCGACAGCCTGCGCTATTGGGTCAATGAGCTGCATGTGGACGGCTTTCGGTTCGACCTGGGTACCATACTGGCACGCGAACCGAATGGCTTCGACAATCAGAGCGGGTTCCTGAAGGCCTGCCATCAGGATCCGGTGCTGCGCTCGGTGAAGTTGATCGCCGAACCCTGGGACGTCGGTCCGGGCGGCTATCAGGTCGGAGGCTTTCCGCCCGGTTGGGCGGAATGGAACGACCGCTATCGCGATGTGGTGCGCGACTTCTGGAAAGGCTCCGCCGCCGCCAGTGAGATGGCGCAGCGCCTGTGCGCATCCAGCGATGTATTCAATCGCCTCGGGCGCCGCCCGTCAGCGTGCGTGAATTTCATCACTGCCCACGACGGCTTCACGCTGCATGACGTCGTGTCGTACAACGACAAGCACAACGAAGCCAACGGCGAGGACAACCGGGACGGCAGCAACGATAACCACTCGTGGAATTGCGGGGTGGAAGGCCCGACCGATGACCCGGCGATCAATGCACTGCGCGAACGCCAGATGCGCAACATGCTCGCCACGCTGCTACTGTCGCAGGGAACGCCGATGCTGCTCGCGGGCGATGAATTCGGTCGCACGCAGCAAGGCAATAATAACGCCTACTGCCAGGACAATCTGATCAGCTGGGTCGACTGGAAGCTCGCCGCCAGCAACGTAGCCCTCATCCGGCTGGTCCAAAAGCTGACCGCGCTGCGTCACAAATATGCCATCCTGCGACGCAACCGATTCCTGACCGGCGCCTACGACGAGGAGCTCGAGGTCAAGGACCTGACCTGGATCAATGCCTCCGGGGCCGAGATGAAGAGCGAGGACTGGAGTGACGGCAACATGCGCTGCTTCGGCATGCTGATGGACGGGCGCGCCAGGCCGACCGGGGTCCGACAACGGGGAACCGAGGCGACGATGCTATTGGTGCTCAACGCCCACCACGACCTGGTGCAATTCACACTGCCGGCCTGTGCCGGTGGGGAGCACTGGACCGTGGTACTGGATACCAACTTTCCGGACAGCGAGACCGTGGAAAGCCTTGCAGCTGGCGACAAGTACGCCGTCACCGCACGCTCGTTGCTGCTGTTCGTCCTGGATCAATGAAATGACCTCGGGCCTGACCGCAAGCGACGCCCTGGACCGGATCTCCACGGCGCTGTCTACGTTCCTGGAGAGCGCCATCGGGCGCCTGTTTGGCCCCGATGTGAACCACGGCGCTTTCGGCCCGTTCACCTGGGCCGATCTGGCAGTGCTGCTGTGTTTCCTGCTGGCGGCGTTGCTGCTGAACCTCGCGGCCGCGGCGATCGTGCGGCGCAGGGCAAAACCGACCGCACCGCAAGCCACCGGCAACGCATTTCGTCATCATGTGCTCGGCGCGCTCGGGCGACCACTGTTCGTAGTGATCTGGATCTATGGCGTCTACTTCGCCTGCACGCCACTGTTGTTGAAACTGAAACCGGACGTCGGGCTGAATGACGTGCACGAATTCCTGGGCGGCGTGCTCGACCTCGGTGTATTCGCAGTCCTGTTCTGGTTCATCTTCCGGCTCACGCGGGTGCTGGAGGCGCGCCTTGCGGTCTGGGCGTCCAATAGCCACAGCAAGCTGGATGGCCTGTTCGTGCCACTGCTCGGAAAGAGCCTGCGCATTATCGTGCCGGTCGTCGGCATCATTTTCGCGTTGCCTATCCTCAACCTGCCGCCGGACTACGCCGCGGTAGTCGCCAGGGGCACCAGCATCCTGCTGATCGCAGCCCTAGCCATCATCCTGGTGCAGGTGGTGGAAACCGGCGAGAAAGCGGTGCTGGCAAGTTTCGACATCACCGCGGCCGACAACCTGCGTGCGCGCAAGGTCTATACGCAGGTGCACGTCATCTGCCGCGTGATCTACGTCGTCATCGGCCTGTTCGCCGTCGCCACGATCCTGATGCTGTTCCAGGAAGTGCGCCACGTCGGCACCAGCCTGCTCGCTTCCGCGGGCATTGTCGGCATCATCGCCGGCGTCGCCGCGCAAAAGCCGCTGGCGAACATGTTTGCCGGATTTCAGATCGCGCTGGCGCAGCCGATGCGACAGGACGACGTGGTCATCGTCGAGGGGGAATGGGGGCGGGTTGAAGAGATCACCCTCACTTATGTCGTGGTACACATCTGGGACGACCGCCGCCTGGTGGTGCCGTTGAGCTATTTTATCGAAAAGCCGTTTCAGAACTGGACCCGCACATCCTCCGTGTTGCTCGGTTCGATCTTCATCTGGGTGGATTATTCGTTTCCGGTGGAACAGGGCCGTCAGGCGTTGAAGGAGATCATCGCGGCCAGCCCGCTATGGGATAAGCGCTTCTGGAACCTGCAGGTCAGCGATGCCACCGAACGCACCATGCAGCTGCGCGTGCTGGCCACCGCCGCGGATTCGTCCAAGGCCTGGGACCTGCGCTGCGAGATCCGGGAGAAATTCATCGCTTATATCCAGGATAAGCATCCGCAAAGTCTGCCGAAACTGCGTGCTCAGATGGAGGACGGCAAGCGCGACGCCCCTTTACGCTCCTGAGCCAGGCATTCCAACCATGGTTCGCTTGAGCTCCTGCACCCCAACCGGCTTGACCAGATGGTCGTCAAACCCCGCCGCCATCGTGCGTGCCCGGTCGTTGGCCTGTCCGTAGCCGGTAATTGCAATGAGGCGTACATCTTTGAGCACGGACAGGGATCTGAGTCTGCGCGCAACCTCGTAGCCATCCATTTCGGGCAGGCCTATATCCAGCAGCACAACCTCGGGCTTGGAGGTCTGCGCTGTTTCAAGCGCAGCTTCGGATGTATAGACAGCCTCGACTTCGTGGCCCTCACCGCGCAACACCAGTGCCAGCAGATCGGCTGCATCTACATTGTCGTCGACGATCAGAATGCGCTTGGGCGGGCAATTCAACGCTTCGGGCTCGCCGGTAGCAGCGCCGAGGTTCTCGATCAGTGGCAGATGGATCTCAAAAGTAGACCCCTGTCCAATCCCCGCGCTTTTGGCGATCACCTGTCCTTCGTGCATATCCACCAGCCGCTTGACCACCGCCAGGCCGATTCCCAGTCCACCTTCCGAACGATCGAGCGTTCGATCGCTTTGCACGAACAGATCAAAGATCCGCGGCAGCAGCTCGGTCGATATCCCCATGCCGTTATCGCTGATCTCGATGACCGCTGATGTGCCAGCCGAATAGGATCGAACCCGGATCTCGCCGTCAGAATTCGTGTATTTGGCGGCATTTGCCAGAATGTTGCTGATGCACTGAACCAGCCTGGTCCTGTCGCCACTGACGTGCAGCTGCTGTTCACCCGAGATGATCAACGGTTTGTGCCGCTTCTCGCGCAGCAAAGGTTCAGCGGTTTCCACGGCCTGCGCGAGAATAGCTCCGAGTTCGAGCGGCTCCCGATTCAGCTCGATGCGTCCCCTGGTGATACGCGAGACATCCAGCAGGTCGTCGATCAGACGCGTGAGCTGCGTGACTTGGCGTCCAATGACATCTACGCTGACCCGCGTCTCAAGCGCGCTGGGCGCCGGCCGCGTAAGCAGCTCGCCGGCACTGCGCAGCGCCGCCAGGGGATTGCGCAGTTCGTGGGCGAGCATTGCCAGGAACTCGTCCTTTTGTCGGTCTGTGTCCTGCAGTTCGTGCCGCGCCTGGACATGCGCCGAGATATTACGACTGTAGCAGACGACTCCATAGCGTCCGTCCGGTAGCGTGATACGATTGATCTGCCATTCATACGACTCTGTCACACCCCCATCCCGACGCTCCTCGGCACATTCCGGAGTCACGTACGACTCACCGCTCTCAAGCGTATGGCGGAACAGGCGCACAACCTCGTCGGCATGGTCTTTCTGCCACAGGATGTGAACGACGTCATCGAAGTCACTTCCAATCAACCCCGGAATGTCGCCGAACATGGCGCGTGCCGGTGGGTTCACTTCGCCGATCCGAAAGTCCGCATCGACGAGATACACGGCCAGCGGTGCCTCATTGAGCAGCGTCTCGAACTGCGCCGTCCGGCGGCGCAGTGCTTCCTCCGCATGGCGGCGCATATACCCCAGCTCGAGCAACGCGCCAATGCGCGCCACCAGTTCCCGCGCTGAGAATGGTTTGGTCAGATAATCGTCGGCGCCCGCATCGAGCCCTTCGATTCTCGCGTCCTCCCCGGCGCGCGCCGAAAGCAGAACGATCGGCACGTTTTGCAGCGACGTATCGGCGCGAACCGCCGCCAGCAGTCCCAGGCCATCGAGCACCGGCATCATGATGTCCGACAGGATCAGGTCCGGGCGTTGCCGGCGGGCCGCAGACAGCACCTGTTCGCCATTCGCGACGGCCTCGATCGTATAGATGGGCGTCAGAAGTTCGCGCAGATAAGAACGCATATCGGCGTTGTCATCCGCCACGATGATCCGTGCCCCGAATGTTGCGGCGAAACGCTGATCGCTGCTTGGAGCTGCGACGTCGGGTAGATGCGGCAAGTTCGATGAAGTGGAACCGGCGCTACCAGGCAGCCAGCGCAACGCCTCCTGGACGAACGCCTGCGCACCGATGGCGGTCGAACTCTGGTTAAGCGGTGGCTTTAGACGGTCCAGCGGCAGGTGCGAGCTGCCAAATGGCAGCAGCACTCTAAACGACGTGCCACGTCCGGATTCACTGGTGACATCAATCGATGCTTCGTGCAACTTCACCAGTTCCCTCACCAGCGCAAGTCCGATCCCAGAGCCCTCGTGGGTGCGCCCTTGCGTACCCTCCACTCGATGAAAGCGTTCAAACAGGCGCGGAATCTCGTTGGCGGCAATACCCACACCGGTGTCCGCGATTTCCAGCGCCGCATGCATCCCCTGCCGCCGCAGTCGAACCGAGATGCTCCCTTCGAGCGTGAACTTGAAAGCGTTCGAGAGCAGATTGAGCACAATCTTCTCCCACATTTCCCGATCGATATAGACCGCCTCCCCGAGTTCGTCGCAATCGACCTCGAAGCGCAGTCCCGCGCGTTCGATTGCCGAGCGAAAGCTGCTCGCCAGATCGCGCGTAAGGGCAGCAAGATCGGTGGCCTCGTAGAAAGCCTGAACGCGTCCGGCTTCGATGCGTGAGAAATCCAGCAGCGAATTGACGAGCTTCAGAAGGCGCATCGCGTTGCGGTGCGCGAGCGCAAGCTGCTCGCGCACCTTGGCGGGATTGCCGGCGTTGGCTATGGCTTCTTCGACCGGCCCGAGCATCAGTGTCAGCGGAGTACGAAATTCGTGGCTTACGTTTGAGAAAAATGTCGTTTTCGCTCGATCGATCTCGGCCAGGGCCGAGGCACGGCTGCGCTCCGCTTCGTGGGCCCGGGCATTCGCGATTGCGGTGGCAACCTGCGAGCTCATCAGATCGAGGAACATGAGGTACTCAGGATCCAGAGCGATCCTGGAGCTCACGCCGACAACCAGGACACCCGCAGGTCGATCAGATGTGCTGGAACAGATGGGTAACACGACCGCCTGGTTCGGTGGATCGGCCCATGGTCCGGCAGGAACTTCAGGCAACACATCCGAGAGTGCCGAGACTATCTGGGCGCTTTTCGTGTCAATGGTCCGCGCCAGTGGCCAGGGTTTGGACGCCGCGGGACGGTCGAGCGCCAGCTCCGCCGGACCTGCCGACGCGGCTGAAATTCCAAACTCACATACCCGACGCAGTCGCATCCTCCCCGGTTCAAGCAGGTACATCAGAAGGAACGGCACATCCTTTGGATGCTCGAACAGTGTCTCGGCCGCTAGCGCGCAGCTCCAATCGATCGTCTTGGCTTCCGCCACCCGCGCGCCCAGATCGCTCAGGATCCCTAAGCGGCGCTGCCCAATCACCTGCTCGGTAATCTCGTGCACCGTCGCCAATACGCCACCAATTCCGCGTGCCGCCGTCTCATCCGGCACCGGGCTGTAGGCGATGGTGAAATGGCTTTCTTCGGTGAAACCGTGTCGGTGTACCTCGAACTCGATGTCCTCCATCCACGTGGCGGGTCCGCCCTGAAACGGGGAGTCGATCAGAGGCTTGAGATCATCCCAGATCTCGCTCCAGCAGGCGCTGACCGGCTGGCCTAGCGCTCGGGGATGCTTGGTCCCGAGTATCGGACGATAGGCATCGTTGTAAATCTGGATGTACTGCGGGCCCCACCCCAGAATCAGTGGAAAGCGATTCGCGAGCAGCAAGCTCACCATCATTCGCAGGCTGGCCGACCACTGGTCAGGGGGTCCGAGCGGTGTCGTCGACCAATCAAGGCCGCGCATCAGCGCGCCCATCTCCCCGCCAGCGGAGAGGAAGCTCGCGCCGGCGCCTCGGGATTGGATCGAACTCAGCAGCGTCGCATCCCCCTCGCCGCTAACGCCATCCAGCCGTACGCGGCCCTTGCAACCGAAGCAGCTCGCGACCGACGGTCTGCACGCCTCAGATGCGCGGTGTCAGACGATTATCGCGCCCGGTGTGAGTATCCGCTCGATTGTTTTGCGGCGCAAGAAAACTGACCGCGCCCACTTGCTTAATATTCAATTGCGCGCGCTCATCCGACGAGCTCCATCATTGAGCAAGTTGATCTACATGTCCCTCACTAGCAGCTGATCGACCACCTGCCTGGTCCCGGCGTACTGCTCCGCCAGCGACTCGATGCGATCCTTTTCCCCGGGCAGCACTGAACCGCGTAGCACCACCGCCTGCTGATTGGTTGCGACCGACACCTCATGCGCCTGCGCCGACAGCGAGTCATCGCCGGCCAGCGCAATCTTGATCCGCACTGTGACCTTCTGATCGTCGGTGTCATTGCCAGCAGCGGTCGGCGTGCTGGCATCCTCCGGCAACACCGGGGGCGCCGCGTCGGAGGCGACATTGCTCGCGACCATTGGGTCGGCAGCCAGCGCTGGCATCATCATGGCGCCGGGAAGGAGCACGGCGGCAGCCACAACTTCGAGGGCGAGGAATCGGGTATTCATGGACCAGGTGTTCATGGCAAGGCTCCTGAATGTCGGTAATCCAGTGAGTCGATGCTGCTCGCGCCGCCCCGGATGGGCTGTCGGTCGCGGTGAGATCCGGGCGTAGGAATGACCCCTGCGGGCCTGCAACACGGTCCCGCTTACATCACCTACAGATCCCGCACCAGCAGCTGATCGACCACCTGCCTGGTACCGGCAAATTTGCCTGCGACCGACTCGATGCGCTCCTTTTCCCCGGGCATCACTGAACCGCGCAGTGTTACCGCCTGCGGGTTGGTCAGTACCGATATCTCATGCGCCTGCGCCGACAGCGAGCTGTCGCCGGCCAGTGCGACTTTGATTTGCGCCGTGACCTTCGCATCGTCAACGTCATGCGCGGGAGCAGTCGGCGTGCTGGCATCCCCCGGCAACACCGGCGGCGCCGCGTCCGAGGCTGCATTGCTCGAGACCGGAGGTTCAGCCGCAATGGCGGGGATCGACATCGCACCGGGAAGCAGCACGGCGGCCGCGACCACTTCGAGTGTGCGAAACTTGCTAATCATGATCGTGCTCCTGAATGTCTGTAATCCGCTGCCGCATCTTCCCCGCGCTGGCTCCGGCTGCGCTGTCGGTGCCTGATCCATTCGGGCGTAGGCCTTTGACCCCTGTGGCGCCAGTTACTACCATGCTGCCGATGCAAGGCAACAGTCCCGCTTACACCCGTACCGCCGTTGCACTTCATTGGTTCATCGCCTTGCTGATTACCGCCGGCTTTACGCTCGGTGCCACAATGACCGATCTGCATATGAGCCCGCGAAAGCTTCGGATTTACTCGTACCACAAGTGGATCGGCATCACGGTGCTCGGACTGGTGCTGCTGCGGCTGCTGTGGCGGCTGGCCCATAAGCCGCCGCCGGATGAGCCGATGCCGCCCTGGCAGCGCATCGCGGCCCACGCCACCCACTGGCTGCTGTACCTGCTGATGATTGCGACGCCGATGGTCGGCTGGCTCTACAGCTCCGCGTCCGGCTATCCGGTGGTGTACCTGAAGCTGTGGCAGCTGCCGGACCTGGTGTCGAAGAACAAGGCCCTGGCCGATGTGCTGGTCGACGTGCACGCAACGCTCGCTTGGACGTTGTTTGGTGTAGTGATGCTGCATGCGGCCGCGGCGCTGAAGCACCACTTTTTTGACCGTGACGCGACGCTCAGGCGCATGCTCGCCTGGCGGCGTTCGTGAGCATTGAAGGGAGACCGGTATGACGCCTAAGCCGCCGCTGATCACGTCGATCGCCCTGACCCTCGCCTTCGTGGCGAGCGCTGCCGGTGATCCGGGCATTGATGCCGCAAAGAGCAGCATCATTGCGACCTTCAGGCAGGAAAAAGTGCCGGTCGACGCGCCGCTGAAGAAATTCAACGGCCGTATCGATTACAGCGCCGCGCAGCCCAGCGCTGCCAAGGCGGCGCTCGAAGTCGATACCGGCAGCCTCGACCTCGGCTCCTCGGACTACAACGCCGAGGTGCGCAAGAAGGAGTGGCTGGACAGCGGCACGTACCCTAAGGCGAGCTTCATCTCGACCTCGGTCAAGCCGGGCGCGGCCGGCCATTTCGACGCCACCGGCACCCTGACGATGAAGGGCAAGACGCAGACCCTGACCGTGCCGGTGACCGTCACCCAGGCCGGCAAGGCGATGGTGTTCGATGGCGCGTTCGAGATCTCGCGCGCCTATTTCGTCATCGGCAGCAAGGAGTGGGCGGACGAGGTGGACGACAAGGTCAAGGTGCGCTTTCACCTCGTCGAGTAGCCCACGCCGCCCTAAGTCTCTGAATCAATTACCATTATAGTTGCGACGTACCGCCCATCTTATGGTGCATCGCATTGACAATCATTCGCATTTGGAGGTAGCCTAGCGTTGTCTAAGCAGGATCCAATACCGCCATGTACGTCTGCATTTGTCACGGCATCACTGATCGGCAGATTCGTCGCGCCGTCGAGCAGGGTGCGCGCACCCTGGGTGAGGTGCAGATGAATCTTCCCGTCGGCGCCTGCTGCGGCCGCTGCCAGGACTGTGCCCGCGAAGTGATCCGCGACTGCCAGCGCAGCGAGAGCTGCCGCTCGAACGCCGTAGCCGCTTAACTTCTCCGCACCTTAGCCTTTCCCTCGCACGGTGCTAGGCTGTCCTTAAGATGGGGCGGTCTTCCTCGACGCCCTCGAAGCCGAGGTAAGGAATGAAGGGCGACATCCGCATCGTGCAGCACCTCAATACGGTGCTGAAGAACGAACTCACCGCGATCAACCAGTACTTCCTGCACTCGCGCATGTACGGCAACTGGGGCCTCAAGCGCCTGCGAGCGCACGAGTATGAGGAATCGATCGATGAGATGAAGCATGCCGATCGGCTGATCGAACGCATCCTGTTCCTGGAAGGGCTGCCGAACGTGCAGGACCTGGGCAAGATCCTGATCGGCGAGACGGTGCCCGAGGTGCTGGAGTGCGACCTGAAGCTCGAGCGTGCCGCCCACGTGGACCTGAAAACCGCGATCACCGATTGCGAACGGCTGGGCGACTTCGTATCGCGTGAGCTGTTCGAGCGCATCCTGGAATCCGAGGAAGAGCACATCGATTGGCTGGAGACGCAGCTCGACCTGATCGCGCGCGTCGGCCTGGAAAACTACACCCAATCGCAGATGCTGGGCTCAGACGATAGCAGCGCCAGCTGATAAGATTGCGAGCCAAGACAACGGAGCATCGGGCATGAAACTGATCACGGCCATCATCAAACCGTTCAAGCTGGACGAAGTGCGCGCGGCGCTGTCGGAGCTCGGTGTGTCGGGCATGACCGTGACCGAGGTCAAGGGATTCGGCCGCCAGCGCGGCCACACCGAACTCTACCGCGGCGCCGAATATGTGGTCGATTTCGTGCCCAAGGCGCGCGTTGATATCGCGGTACGCAATGACCTGGTGGACCCGGTGATCGACGCGATCGTGAAGACGGCCAAGACCGGCAAAGTCGGCGATGGCAAGATATTCGTCAGCGAACTGCAACGCGTGATCCGCATCCGCACCGGCGAGACCGACGACTCCGCCCTGTAACAAACCCGCACTGCGGCCGCGCCTTAGGCCTCCCCTTCAGTTGCGGTGATAAATGCTGTTAACCTCGATCTTGCCCACGTTCGGATCGCGCAGGTGATAGCTCACCCGCAGCGTATCGGTACGCGCGTCGACCTCGAATAGCTCCACCAGATTCGCGCCGCCGTAATAGCGCGCCTTGAGCTCGAACTCGTTGCCGTTCCAGCCGGCATCGATCCTCGCGGTGCCGTACTCGTCGATGCGCGAGATCTCCTCATCCGTGTGGTAGTCGCGCGCCGGCATGTTGTCGGGCGCGATGCGCACGTAATCCGGGGCGGTCTCGAACTTGAGCACGGCCGGCGGGGTCAACACCTGCACCAGCCGGCGGTGCACGCCCTCATAATCCGGCGCCACCGGCCTTGCCATGTCGAACTCCTCGCCCACACTTGCGTAGTCGCCGTTCGGGTCGGTATCGCTGGCGCCCGTGTTTCCGCCGTGATTCGTGCCGTGACCGCCGTAGCCGGCAGCTGCGGCAGCGCCGTTATCCGCATAAGGGTTGTGTTTGCGCACTTTCTCCGCCCAGGCGGAAACTGCCGCATCGACTTTGCTGTCTACCAGGTCGCTGGCCGACTTATCCAGCGTCCAGTGGCCCGTGACCAGCGGATTGGCGGGCGCGGTCGGCGAAGTCGTGGAGCAGGCCGCGGCCAGGGTAAAAATCAGCGCCGCACTCGCAAGCTTTGCGAGCCGGTGTGACGGGGCGGGAAAGTGCGGCATCGAGGCCTGGACACTGGTGATGAGCGTCAATGCTATCAAACGCAGGGGTGGCGCGCGCTAGACTTGAGCCATGTACCGAGGGCTGTTGTACCTGATCGCCGGCTGGTCGGGCTTTTTCGTCATGGCCGTGGAACTCCTCGGCGGACGCCTGCTGGCGCCGTACTTCGGCAGCAGCATCTATGTCTGGGGCGCAATTATCACGGTGTTCATGCTGGCCCTGTCGCTCGGGTACCTCCTGGGCGGCCGTGCGTCGCTGCATGCGCCGAGCCTGAAGCGCCTGGCGCTGATCCTGTTGTCTGCCGCGGTGACGACGCTGCCGATACTGCTCGTGGGCGACAGCCTGCTCGAGCATCTGTCCGCGACACTGACCGATCCGCGCTTTGGTTCGCTGACCGCGGCTACGCTGCTGTTCTTTTTGCCGACCTGCATCTCCGGCATGGTGTCGCCCTACGCCGTGCGCCTGCTGATCACTTATCGCGCCAGCGCTGGTCACCTGGCCGGCAAGCTGTACTTCGTGTCTACCTTCGGCAGCGCCGCCGGCACCCTGCTGACCTCGTTCTACCTGGTGCTCTATCTGGAAGTGAATACGATCCTGCTGCTGATGCTCTCGATCTCGGCGCTCATCGGACTTCTGGCCTGGTTGCGCGCGCCCTTGGCCAACGAGTGAGCGCCTTGTGGTTGCGCCGGGTGCGGGTCTTTGCGGTGCCACTGCTCCTGCTGCTGTCGAGCATGAGCGTCACTGCCGATCAGAAACTGATCCACTCCGAAAAATCGCTCTACCGCGATGTATTCGTATACGACAATGCCGCTGCGGACGGCACCACGCGCTGCCTGTGTTTTACCAAGCTATGCACCATCGGCCGCCAGACCTGCATCGACCTTAAAGCACCCGATCGCCTGGTGTTCGAGTACACGCGCATGATGCTCGGCGCGCTGTACCTTACACCTGACCCGCACACTATCCTGATCATTGGCCTGGGCGGCGGCACGCTACCGCGTACGCTGGAACAGCTGCTACCGGGCGCCGACATCGACGTGGTCGAGATTGATCCGGCCGTCGTGGGCGTCGCGGAGCAGTATTTCGGGTTCAAGCCGGACGAGCGGATTCATTTGATAGTACAGGACGGCAGGGCTTACGTGCGGCAGAGCCTGCGGGGTGCCAAGCGTTACGAGCTGATCATCCTTGATGCCTACGAGCACCAGTACATCCCCGAGCACATGCTCACACGGGAATTCCTGACCGAGGTGCGCTCGCTGCTACAACCGGGCGGCATCGTCGCGGCGAATACCTTCTCATCCAGCCGGCTCTACAACAACGAATCGGTCACCTACGCCAGCGTGTACGGCACGTTCTACAACTTAAGGAGCGGCAACCGGGTGATCCTGGCCTCGAACGCGCCTCTGCCATCGATCGATGACGCCACGCGCAACAGCCGGCTGTTCACGGCGGCGTTCGAGCCCTACGGCGTCACTGCACAGATGCTGCTGGCGATGTTCTCCACGCGCCCGGATTGGGATCAGAAGGCGCGGGTCCTGACCGATCAGTATTCGCCGTCGAATCTGCTGAACGGGCCGCCTTAGCGGCCGCCGGAGGAGGAGCTGCTGATGGCGCCAGCCGGCGTCGCCGGGCGGCCAGCAGCCACGGCCACCTGGGCGCGCAGCTCGCGCAGCTTCGCCTTAACGATCGCGGCGTTCGCCGGACCCATGCGCAGCATCAGCTTCTGTCCCGCCGACAGGTCTTCGAGCTTGGGATCGGCGAACTGGTACATCACGTTCGGTCGCACCACCGCGATATCGGTGGTGATGTCGGGCGCCGCCAGCAGGTTGTCGATCGTGACCACCAGGCGGTCATTGAAATAACCATTCGGGTAGCCCAGTGCCTGGTAGGCCTGCTGGAACAGCGGATAGAAGTGCACGTAGAGGCTCGCCATGCGCTTCATGTCCAGCTGCTGCACCACCTGCACGTAGGGCAGGTAGCGCTGGTAATTGGCCGTATCGATCGTGCCCTGCTGGTCGTTGCCGGTGGCAATGAAGGCCCCGTCCGGCGGCTTGGTCGGCCGCAGCTCCACCGCCAGATGTCGGCGCGACAGGTTGTCGATCGTCACGACGATATGGCGCACCAGTAGCTCCGGCTTGAAGAACCGGTCGGTGGCGCCTTTCCCCAGCGTCTCAACCAGTGCATCGTGAAACGGGCCATCGCTGGCGTCGAGTTCGGGCAGCGGGGAGGCGGGTCCGGTGGCTTCGGGCAGGGGATTCTTGATCGCGGGTACCGCGGGCTCCGAGGCGACGATTGGGACTTCGGTCGTTGCCAGCGTCGCATTTCGATGTGCGCGCCAGGAAAAAAACAGTACCACTGCGCTTATGACTATTACCGCCCCTGCGGCCCACCAGATCGGCTTTCGCATGAATTACTACCCCGCGAGCGTTGGCTACGCTCAATACAAAAACTTATGCTCCTTAGGGCCCGATTGCAACCGCACCGCACCAGTGACGCTGCAGTATCATCGGCGCCCGATCATGCCGCTTGCTCACCTCCAATGGCAGTTTCCGTAGACGCCGGCGTGCAATGCGCGCCAGGTGTGCTGATGGTGCGGCCGGCGCGCTTCGGCTACAACAGTCAGACTGCGGCCAGCAATCGCTTCCAGCGCGCGGAATCCCAATCCGTTGACACCGCCGCACGCGCCCTCAGCGAATTCGAGACGCTGGTCGCAGGAATCCAGACCGCGGGAGTTAGCGTCTGCGTCGTCGGCGACAGCGTGGAGCCTCCTAAGCCCGATGCGGTGTTCCCTAACAACTGGGTCAGCTTTCATGGTGACGGTACCGTGGTGCTGTATCCCATGCAGGCGCCCAATCGCCGTGAGGAGCGTCGCATCGAAGTGCTGCAGGCGGTCGAAGCGCGGCTGCATTTTCGCCGCAGTCGCCTGGTCGATCTGCGGGCGCACGAAGAGCAGGGACACATACTTGAAGGCACCGGCAGCCTGGTGCTCGATCACGTGCACAGGATGGCCTACGCCTGCCGTTCCGCACGCACCGATGAGTCGCTGGTTCGTAAATGGTCGGAGCTGATGAACTACGATCCGCTGCTGTTCGACGCGCTCGGTGCCGACGGCACGCCGATTTATCACACCAATGTGCTTTTGAGCATCGGCTCCAGCTGGACCGTCGTTTGCGCTCAATCCATCGTGGAGTCAGATCGCGAGCGCGTGCTGCGGCGACTCGCCGACAGCGGCCGAGAGGTCATTGAGATCAGCGCGCAGGCAATGGCGCGGTTCGCCGGCAACATCCTCGAGCTGCAAGGCTTACAGACGAGCGCTGGCCCGCGTTCGGTGCTGGTGCTGTCGGAACAGGCCCGCTCGGCGCTGCAGCGGCTGGATAGCAACGTCTGGGAGCGGCTCAACGATCGCGTCGATCATGTGCTTGCGGCCGCTATCCCGACCATCGAAACCGTGGGCGGCGGCAGTGTGCGCTGTATGCTGGCCGAAGTGCCTGAAACCCAATAAATGAGCGATCTGGAAACGTGAGCGATCTGGAGCCGTTGCCCAAACGCGTGTACCGACTGCTGTCGGACGGCCAATTTCATTCCGGCACCAAGCTGGCCGCGGATTGCCGTGTGAGCCGCAATGCGATCTGGAAAGCCATCGCCGCGCTGCGCGCGCTCGGCGTGACGGTGCACGCGGTCCCGAACCGGGGCTATCGCTTGCCTGCGGCCACTGCGCTCTTGGAGCGCGGGCACATCGTCAAACTGTTGCCGCGCGCGATCGCCACCCGACTGCGCACCGGTGAGTGCGTCTGGCGCACGGGTTCAACGAATAGCGATCTCCTGCAGCGCGAAGCCCCGCCGGCAGGACACTTTGACTTTCTGGCCGCGGAATACCAGACCGCGGGCCGTGGCCGGCGCGCACGCAGCTGGTTCGCACCGCCCGGCGGGGCGATCTGCCTGTCGCTCGCCTGGAGTTTTGCCTCGCTGCCGCGGGACATCAGCGCGCTGAGTCTAGCCATCGGTGTCTGTGCGCTGCGCGGCATGGCGCAGATTGGCGTGACCGGTGCGGCGCTCAAATGGCCCAATGACCTCGTGGTCGGCAGCGCCAAACTCGGCGGAATTCTCATCGAGCTGCGCGCCGAAGCCGGCGGTCCGGCCTACGTCGTCGTGGGCTTAGGTTTGAATGTCGCGCTCGGCGCCGAAGTACAAAAGCAGGTGAAGGCCAGCGGTACGCAGGCCGCGGATCTCGTTGGGCTGGGCGTCGACCATCCGGATCGTAATCGCCTCGCGGCAGCGCTGATTGGTTCCATGGTCGCAGGACTCGAACAGTTCGAGCGCGACGGCTTCGCCGCCTTTTCCCGTGAGTGGGGCGCGGCGGATGCGCTGGCCGGCAAACCGGTAGTCATCAGTTCCGACAGCGGCAGCGTCACCGGCCATGCACGCGGCATCGATAGTGATGGGGCGCTGTGCCTGCAGACGCGCGACGGATTGCAGCGCTTCGTCACCGGTGAAGTGTCGGCGCGAGTCAGCCAGTGAAACTGCTGCTGCTGGATGCTGGCAATTCGCGCCTCAAATGGGCGCTGCTGCGCAAACCCTATCAACGCCGCCAGGAGTTCGCGGCGCAGGGCGTCGTGGAGCTCACGGCGTCGCGCAGTCCCGCGGCCTGGTCGCGGTTGTTCAAGACCGCCGGAAATCCCGACCTTATCTACGCGTGCAACGTCGCTGGTGCCTCCATCGAGCGGCAGATACGTGCGGCGTCACGCCGCGCGGGACTTGCAGCCCCGCATTTTGCACACAGCGAAGTCGCCGCCGCCGGGGTCCGCAATGGCTATCCTGAGCCCTGGCGTCTGGGCGCGGATCGATGGGTGGGCCTGATCGGCGCGCATCACGAGCATCCGGGCAAGGATCTGTGCCTGGTCGGCCTCGGGACTGCGATGACGATCGATGTGCTCAATGCCCGCGGCCGGCATTTGGGCGGCAGTATCGTCCCCGGACCACGGCTCATGATCGAATCGCTGCTCGAGCACACCGCCGGGATTCGGCGGCGTGCCGGCGGTTGGGCCGCCACTCCCAGCTTCGATCTGGTGTTCGGGGCCGTGTCCCGCTCCCCCGCACCGCGGGGACGCCCCGGCCGCGCGGAAGGCTTCGGCAAAGCCGCCCGGACGGCACTATTCGCAAACGACACCCACGCCGGCCTGGTGGCCGGTGCCCGTCACGCCTGTGCGGCGCTGATCGAGCACGCCGTCCGCGAGGCGCGCGAGCAGTTAGGCCGCCGGCCGCGGCTGATCCTGGCTGGCGGGGCGGCCGACGCCATCGCGCCGCTGCTGCACGGGCGCTACTGGCGCGAGGACGACCTGGTGCTGCGGGGCCTCGCGGTGCTTGCCGCCGACGCGAAGGTCGCAGATCGCATAAAATCGTCGCGTGCGTAACCTCTTCTATGCGCTGCTGTTCTTGAACCTGGCGTTGCTCGCCTGGTGGCACTGGGGAGGGCAGTCCTCCAACGCTGCGGCAGCAGTGCCGGCCGGCCCGTCCGTTCCGACACTTGAACTCGCGACTGTAGCCGTCCCGAGCCCAGCCAATCCAGCTTCGTCCCTCCGTTGCCGCAGCCTGGGCCCGTTTGCCGATTCAGCCGCCGCGACTGCGGCAAGCGATCTGATGCGAACACGTGGTTGGCAGCCGCGCGATCGCAGCGTGGATACCAGCGCGCCCGATGGTTATTGGGTCTACATCGGTCAGCTCACCGCCGCCGCCCAGCGCGGCGTTCTGGCTCGTCTCAACGCCGCCGGCATTCACGACGCTGCGTCGATGACGCAGCCGGAACAATCAGATCGTGTATCAGTCGGATACTTCAGCGACCAGTCGCACGCCGTGCGCCGCGCGGAGCAGGTGCGTGCACTGGGCTTAAAACCGGTGCTGGACATACACGAGCGTTCCGTCCCCACGCACTGGCTCGATGTGGATCTGAAGACTTCGGATCCCGACCTGCAGCCAAAGCTATTTCAGACCGGCAGCAGCCTGCAGGTTACTGACTGTCCGGCCAAAGCCGCGGGCGGCTGATAAAATCCGCGCCGATCGTTTCACGTACGCCGGCATAGCTCAGTGGTAGAGCAGCGGTTTTGTAAACCGTTGGTCGGGAGTTCAAATCTCTCTGCCGGCACCGCAACAGCACGGTCCATTCCGGACGTCGAATAGGCAGCTGAGGAGTAGCGCTTGCGCCTTTACTCTGGACTCTCCCAAGACTTTATAATGGACTCCGCGCACAATCAAATTGCCGAAAAGCTCAAAAGCGCGTTTTTCACCTACTTTCGCTTTCAGCCGTCACCTGGCGAGATAAACTCCTGGCGCAATTCCCTTCGCGCTATGGCTCAGATTCTCGATTTGGCAGAGCTGTATGACAACGGCGTGCTTCTCGAGTATCAGTTGCCTCAAACTTCGAGGCGGCTGGACTGCTTACTGTGCGGTAAGAACCAGGAAGATGTCGACGGCGCGGTAGTCGTGGAACTCAAGCAGTGGGAACGGGCGGAGGATTCTGAGTCGGAAGGTCTAGTACGCAGCTGGATAGGTGGAAATATCAGGGACGTCTTACATCCATCGGTCCAAGTGGGGCAATACAGGCAGTATCTAGAGGACACGCATACAGCGTTTTACGAGGGGCCGGCTCCGGTAAAGCTGTCTGCATGCTGCTACTTACACAATTACTTCTCAGTAACGGATGATCCAATTCTCTCTGAAAAGTTCAGGTCCGTAGTTTTCAAAAATCCGCTGTTTGACGCCAATGGCGCCAGCGCTTTGTCAGAATATCTTCGCGAACGCTTGAAGGGTGCGCGGGGTCGTCTGGTACTCGATCGCATTGAACGTAGCCAGCTGCGCCCAAGCCGAAAGCTCATGGCGCATGTCGCCGAAACGATCGATAGCAAACCACCGTGGATCCTCTTGGATGAGCAGCTCGTTGTTTTTGAAAAAGTTCGGTCTGCGGTGACTTCAGCAGTGCTTGGAACCTCCAAGCAGGTTGTAGTGATTCGCGGTGGCCCGGGGACCGGGAAGTCGGTGCTCGCTATTAACCTCCTCGCGCAATTCCTAAGAGACGGTAGAAACGCGCACTATGTAACCGGTTCTAAGGCCTTTACTGAGACGTTGTGGCAGATTCTTGGAAACCGCTCCAAAGCAGTTTTTAAGTACACGAGCAATTACGGCCGCGCGGAATTTAATGACATCGACGTTCTGATTTGCGACGAATCGCATCGGATTCGTGAGGTCACAAAAACTCGTTATATGAAGCGCGAGGATTGGCCCACACGGCCTCAAGTAAGAGAACTGGTGGACGCAGCAAAGGTTTCAGTGTTCTTCGTAGACGATCAACAAAGTGTTAGGCACGAGGAAATTGGATCAAGTGGCTACATTCGAGATAGCGCGATCGAGGCCGGCGCGATGGTCTCCGAGTTTGAGCTCGAAGTGCAGTTTCGATGTGCTGGCTCTGAGGGTTTCGTGAATTGGGTTGATAATACCTTGGCTATTCGTCGGACGGCGAACGTAATGTGGGATGGCAGCGAGCACTTTGAGTTCAAGGTCTTCGACTCACCTTTGGATCTCGAAAAGGCCATTCACGCGAAGGTAGCTCAGGGCAATTCCGGCCGAATTGCCGCGGGGTTCTGCTGGCCGTGGTCGCCGCCGCAGTCTGACGGAACGTTGGTTGGTGACGTCGTAATTGGTGACTATCGTAGGGCTTGGAATGCAAAGCCAGGGAACTGGAAGCTCGCGGCGAGTGTACCGGCGGCATCTTTGTGGGCGACCGATCCAAACGGAATCAGGCAACTAGGTTGCGTCTACACTATTCAAGGATTCGAGCTGGACTATGTGGGGGTAATATGGGGCGCGGATCTTAGTTACGATTTTGACGGCGGCGGTTGGGTCGGCGATAAGACTGCGTCCGCGGATCCGGTTGTTAAGAGATCAGGTGATCACTTCCTGCGCCTTCTTAAGAATACATATCGAGTCTTACTAAGTCGCGGCATGAAGGGGTGCTACGTGTATTTCATGGACCGCGATACGGCTCGTTTCGTGCAAAGCCGATTGGAACTCCCTCTCATGCCATAGTATGGGGAAGCACGTTATTGGCGCAATTCAGTCAATCTAGACAAGAACCCCTCCGACCGTTTCCCTCATACATGAAATGAAGCGAAGCATTCTCAGAGTTTTCACAGCCGCGGGCGCTATGATCGTGCAGCGCCAACCTCTAGAGTGCTGAAAGATGAAGATCTGGGTCGGAGTCACCGATGATGGCTGGTTCAGGTATCTTAGGGGTCTCAGACCGGACGAGGTGAATTTCTGGCAGCCGAGCGGATTGCGTCAGTTTCGAGTGTTGCAATCCGGCGAACCCTTCCTCTTCAAGCTCCACAGCCCCAAAAATTTTATTGTCGGAGGAGGATTCTTCATCCGTCATTCGCCCCTGCCGGCGTCTGTCGCTTGGGACGCGTTCGGCGAAAAGAACGGCGTGAGATCCTACGAGGAGTTACTGACGCGCGTTCGGCACTATCGCCGCGATGACGGCGCGGTTGATCCCGTCATAGGCTGCAACGTGCTTGCCGAGCCCTTCTTCTTGTCTGAGGAACATTGGATTCCCGTCCCCACAGATTGGGCAGCGAACATAGTGCAGGGTAAGACCTATGACTCCGAGGAACCGGGCGGGCATCATCTCTGGTTCGCGGTGCAGCAGGTCAGGGGCGAGCCCATGGGCGAGATCGTTAACCCTGGAGGCCTCCAGGTCGCTGATGCGGATCGCTTCGGCAGCGCCTATCTGACGCGGAGCCGACTCGGGCAGGGTGCGTTTCGAATTCTCGTGACCGATGCTTACGAGAGACGCTGCGCCGTCACTGGTGAGAAGACGTTGCCCGTATTGGAAGCCGCACACATTAAACCGTATGCAATGCGCGGTCCGCATCTAGTGCGCAATGGTTTGCTGCTGAGGTCGGACCTGCACAAGCTGTTCGATCTGGGATATGTCACCGTGACGCCGGAGCTTCGCTTCGAAGTCAGCCCCCGGCTGCGACAGGAATGGCAGAATGGCCACGAGTACTATGCCTATGATGGGCAAGATCTGCGTTTTCAACCGGCGGATATGGCTAACCGCCCGGACCGCGAGTTTTTAACATGGCACAATGAACAGTGCTTCCGAACATGAAAGAGGTCAGCACCAAACCGCTAGCGAATATCCTGGATACCCTTCGGGACGAATTACGGCGATTTGCCAGCGAACGCGATTGGGATCAGTTCCACACTCCAAAGAATCTCGCGATGGCTTTGAGCGTCGAGGCCGCGGAGGTGCTGGAGCACTTTCAGTGGCTGTCGCCAGAGGCTGAAGCTACGATACGCACGGATAAGGCGGCGCAAATTCGACTCGAACTCGCGGACGTACTTTTATACCTAGTGCGATTGGCGGACTGCTTGGACGTCGATTTGGCAGCAGCGGCGAGGGATAAGATTGCAATCAACGGTGAGAAGTATCCGGTCGAACGCGCTAGGGGGAGCGCCAAGAAGTATACAGAGCTGTAGTTCAGCGACCTTGCCTGACATGCGCCAATTTACATAGGCAATCGCACGGCACTTGGATCGTAACGCAGGTTCCCGCACGAGCAACACAATAATCAGGTTGGATCGTTGATCTAAGTTCTATCGTGGTTCGCAACGCTAATCCGCATTACTATGCGTCTGCGACCACCAATTAGGCCACACGGTGCGTTCAGCACTCAGCGGGACGCTCGGGACACGTGGGTACGAGAAATGCGCGTCCAATCCGTTGTTAACTAGAAGCACAGCAGTGTTCGTTCGTCGCGCACGCACTTTTTGACCGGCAATGCCCGCTTATTTCGCCGCCTCTTTCGATGAGTTCCTTAGTTCGTCACCAGATGCCGTTCTAGGGCGTCTAACAAAAGCTCAAGGTAATGTGACGGACGATCAGGTTTATGCCTGGCAGCAGGAAATCCGCATTCTTAGGGACGCACTAGGCCTACTTGTGCAAGGCAACGCGCAGGCAGGCGCTTGTGGCATTTTATTGGAATACTCGCTGTTTCGCGTGGGGCGTCGACTCGACGCCGTCATCCTTGCCGGAAATGCGATTTGCGTCATTGAATTCAAGGTTGGCGCCGAGCAAGCGGACGCAGCGGCTAGGCGACAGGCGGAAGATTACGCACTGGACCTGCGGTATTTCCACGAGCCTAGTGCGTGCTGCGAGATCTTCCCAGTGGTATGTCCAACCGAGTACGTCGGACCTGTGCCTGAGCTGTCTGAGCCAATCCAGTTCAATACCCGTTCATGACTGGGACCACGGTGCCTACAAGCCGATTCCCCCCATCATCGAGGCTGCAAGCATGTTGTATCTCACACACTCCGTTGACGAAATCCGACGAGCTTTGTCGTCCCACGTAAATCTCAACGAAACAGTAGATCGCATTGCCGATATTCGCCAATGGGCTGTAGACAATCGGCGAAAGGCCGTCTGTTTCGTGACTGGCGTGCCAGGTTCTGGAAAAACGCTGATTGGCCTGAACCTAGTGCACGACCCCCGATTCGGGACTGCTGGCTCTGGAGAAGCGGCGTTTCTCTCTGGCAACAGCCCATTAGTAGAGGTTCTAAGGGAGGCATTGGCGCGAGATGCTACCAAATCTACAGGGCAGGCGATCGGACTAGAGCGCCGTAAAGTTGTCGCTCGCATTCAGCATCTCATGAGTTATCTGCGCCAGTACCTCGATCACGAACCGGGACGCGCACCTCATGACCATATCGTTGTATTCGACGAAGCCCAGCGCGCGTGGGATGAGGCTTACGGGAAACAGAAGTTCAAGCGGACAGCGTCTGAGCCGTATCTTTTTCTAGAGATTTTAGGGCGGCACACTGACTGGGCTTTGATAGTGGCCCTGGTCGGTGGAGGTCAGGAAATCAACACTGGTGAACACGGATTGGTGGAGTGGGGGAAGGCGTTGCAACGTTACAACGAAGAGGTGGCGGCGCCCGCTCGTTGGGAGGCGATCGGGCCGCCTCAGTTACAGGAGACATCACCTGTGTACGGCGGTGCTCCGCTATGGGAGGGCACGCCCCCAAGCAGTGTCGCAGTGCAAATTCAGGACGGCTTACATCTCCCGGTTACGATTCGTTCATTTCGCAACGAAGTTGCTAACGAGTGGATCGCGGCCTCCCTCGACGGCAATCAACTAACCGCCCGCAGGCTGGCCGTGGAAGCTGCCTCCTTTCCAATCTACGTGACGCGATCGCTTGCTGCTGCGCGCGGTTGGCTACGAAAGACATCGCTTGGGAATCGGCGTTTCGGACTGTTGGCGACGTCGGGTGCTCGACGATTGCGAGGTTACGGACTTGGCGTGACTTTGAGTGCCAGCGACCTGCCGGGGATTGTCAATTGGTTTCTGGCAGAACCAGAGGATGTGCGGTCTAGCTACGCCCTCGAGGTCACCGCTAATGAGTTTGCATGTCAAGGCCTAGAGCTGGATCGAGTCTGCGTATGTTGGGAGGGCGACATGACATGGACGTCGAGGACATCGACGTGGAGTTACAAAGCATTCAAAGGCGATAAATGGCAAACCGTTCGGAATGTATCCAAACAACGGTACGTCCGGAACAGCTATCGCGTATTGCTGAGTCGCGCTCGTGAGGCCGTGGTGATTTGGATTCCGCCGGGAGACCATGCCGATCCGACAAGACCGGTGAGTCCGATGGATGAGACCTTTGCATACTTGTTATCGTGCGGAGTGCGCCGATTGGAGGATGCGGAGCGAATCGCCATGACCGGATGAGGATTGTCAGCTAATTCGATCCGCCTTTGCATTTTCGAGAACACACAAGCCGTGTCCAATGGATTCTCGACATGGCCGCCGCTGTGAAGTCCCTAAGTCGCCGCAACCACCACCGCGATTCGGTCGGCCAGCACACTGAGTGCGCGGCTCATTGCCGCGGGCATTTCGCCGGCGCAGGGCGCGCTCGCGGGCACCTGCACTTGTTCTGTTCCATGCCGACTCGCGGCGTTTGGAATCGTCAGCGACCAACTCGCTCGCAAGCTCACCGCGCAGGTTTCATCCCCATAGAACTCGTCGATGGCGATCGTCAGCAGTCGGCGCGGGTCTTTCGTGCCGGGCTCGTTCAGATCGGCTACCGACCCTGGCGGCAGCCGTGCGGACAGGTCGTCAGATAGGACGCGGCGAATCTGCTCGGCGAGGGGCGCGGCCCATCGATCGGACCCTGCTACATGCACGCGGTTGGGTCCAATGCGGCTGACGATCTCGGGTCGATCGAGTTCTGGCGCGACGGCTACAGGTTCGACGCGGACCGGGATCTGGTTCGATGCAGTTGCCGCCGGAGCAGGAGTTGTCGGGGCGATCTCATTGAGAATGTAGAAGCGCGTCGGCGGGCTGGAGCCGCAGGCGAACAGTAGGCAGCAGCCGACCAGCACTACGGGACGCAGCCACATACGGGTCGTCATTTGTCGTCTCCCTTGCGGCCGCGGAGCAGGGCTTCAGGATGCTGGTCGAGGTAGTCGGTCAGCGCGCGAATCGAACGCGCCGCTTCGGTGAGTTCGCGAATCAGGCGCGGCAGATCGGTGCCGCTGGACGCCTTGCTGCCGAGCATGTTGGTCGCGGCCTGCAGGGTGTGCTGCGCGGCTTCCGCGGTTTCGCGCAGGCTGTCGATCAGGGGTTTGATCTGCGGTTCGACTTCGGCGGTGACGTGATCGAGATTGGTGAGCGTGCGGTCGAGTTCCTTGATCGCATGCCCAAGTTCCGGGCCTGCGGTCACCGTGTCGACGTGATGCACGATGTTCTTGACGCTGGCGAGAATGTCGGCCAGATCCGTGGAGCTGCCGCTGGGGAGCTGGGAGTAACCATCGACCTGTTCGACGTGCGCCGGCGGGGCGTCGCGCACCATGTCGAGCGAGATCACCTTGAGGCCGGTGAGGAAACTTGCGGTCGTGAGCTGCGCGCGCAGGCCGCGGGCCACCAGTTTCGCGATGCGCGCTGCGAAGGCGCTGGCCGGATCGTTTGCCGCACCTGAGCGTCGATGCACCACTTCGATACGGCTCGGATCAATTTGCAGCGTGACGCGCGTGAGCATCGAGTCGGTGGTGTCGTCGTACTGCAGCTTCGCTTCGGTGACCGTGCCGACCCCGGTGCCCAGCAACTGCACCGTGGTACCGGGGCCCACGCCGCCGGATGCAGCTCCGGTGAAATCCACCCGGTACACCAGCGTCGGACCGCGCGGTTCCTGTTCGGCGTCGCTCTGGTTGTCGAACAAGCGAAACACCGAGCCGGCGTCGCTGGAAGGTTTGGCAAGCTCGTCGTCGGGGGTATCGAAGGAGATGCCGCCGGAGACCAGCTGCTGCCAGGATGAGGCACGAAAGCGCAGGCCCTGCACGCCGACCGAAACGTCTACACCGCCCGAGTTCCAGAAGCGCGTCTCGGGATGCACCAGGGTGTCGTACGGTGAGCGGATAAAGCCGTAGATCTCGATCTGGTGGTGCTGGCGATCGAGCGCGAAGCCCTCGACCTCGCCCACCGGTACGCCGCGGTAGGAAATCTGCGAGCCTCCGACCAGGGATCCCAGTTCGTTGGAACGTAGCGTGAACGAGCGTCCCGGCGTGTCCGGTATGATGGCCGGCGGATCGTCCAGTCCCTGGAAGTTACTCTCCGGCTCACCCTCACCCGGATACATTTCTATGTAGGAACCGGATACCAGCGTCGACAGCCCGGAGATGCCGCCAAAGCCGACGCGCGGACGCACAATCCAGAAGCGCGTGGCCGCGGTCAGGTGCGGCGTGGCCGAGCGGCGCATGCGCGCGCGCACCACGACGCGCGACATGTCGGGGGTCAGGTAGACCGATTCGACGGTGCCCAGGTCGACATCCTTATGGCGGATTTTAGTATCGCCGGCCTGCAGGCCTTCCGCGTCGGTGAAGGAGATCGTGATCAGCGGCCCGCGCTCTTCCAGGCCACGGATCGCAAGCCCGATGACGATCGCCGCGGCCACCGCCGGCACGATCCATACCCATGAGAACCAGCGGCGCGGCTTCAGCCGGGCCTCGGGGGGTGCCTCATCGGCATCACTCATGCCGGCTCACCGGCTGCCGACTCGTTGGCGGCGTCCCACATCACCCGGGCGTCGAAGTTGCGTGACGCCAGCATCGTGATGATGACCACCGCGGCGAAGGCAATCGCGCCCGGCTCAGGACGCACACTGGTGAGCGAGCCGAACTGCACCAGGGCCACCAGGATGGAAATCATGAACAAGTCTATGTTGGACCAGCGCCCGATGCGATCGATGAAGCGAAACAGCCGGGTGCGGAACACCAGTGCGCGCCGCGAGCGCAGGCGCGTCATCACCAGCATCAGCGTCAGGCCAAACAGCTTCACCAGCGGCACCAGGACGCTGGCGGTGAACACGATGACGGCCAGCGGCCACAGTCCGTTGGTAATGAGCTCGTGCACGCCGCTCACGATTGTGCTGGGGTCGGGGTGACCGAAGCGCTCGACGCTGAGCACCGGGATCAGGTTCGCCGGCACGTACAGCAGATAGCCGGTGATCACCAGCGCGAAAGTGCGCTGGATCGTGTCGGGCTTGCGCCGATGAAGCGTGGCGCCGCAGCGCGGACAGGGGCGATGTTCCTGCCGCGCATCGATCATCAGCTCACAGGTCTCGCAACTGATCGCCTGCTTGCCGACGGTTGGGTGACTACGCGGCGGCAGCGCATCCCACACCGATTGCTCATCGAGCTTCAGCGTCGCCAGCACCGCCGCTGTCGTGGCGGCCAGCAGGCACCAGCCCCCGGTGCCGACACCGACGCTGCCAATCGACTCGAGGCGCGTATAGGCGACGCAGCAACCGACCAGATACACCTCGAGCATCACCCAGGGACGCAGCGCCGCGGTCCAGCGAAACAGCTTGCCGAGCGATGGCGTCGGGCCCAATCGGATCCCACCCAGCACCCAGATCATCAGGCCCAGATAAATAAAGGGAATGGCGATGCTGAAGATGAACACCACGATCGAGAGCGAGGTGAAGCCATAGTTCCACAGTGCCTCGACGCCAGTGGGCAGCCAGTTGCGTCGCGGCACGCCAAACGAGGTGACCCGCATCAGTGGCAGGGATGCCGCGGGCAGCAGCAGCAGCAGCGCCGCGACCGTCAAAGCGAGCGCGGTATCGATGCTGCCGCGGGCGGGCGGTGCAAACGGGCGATGGCAGCGCACGCACTCGGCGACGGCGTTGGCAGGTACTGGGGGAAGCATCTGCACCAGCCCGCAATCGGCGCAGCCGATGAGCTCGGCCGCGGGACGCTGGTACACCTGGCGCAAGGACACGCCCAAATTATAGCTTTGGAGGCCTAATTAACTAGGCCGCGCCGCGGGGATCTTGGATTGCCGAACGTCCTACAGCAGTGAGCTGCAACAGCTCACTGCTGTACCTGAGGTTCAGTCGACGCTGTAGCCGCGACCCTGCAGGCAGGCAGTGAGCGCGCGACGATAGTCCATGCTGCCGGCGGCTGATGTATCCGAGCCGGTCTGCGAGCCGGCCCACTGGCCGCACTCGGCGCGATCGGTGCTCTGCTGCTGGTCACTCTGGCCGTTCTTCGGGTACGCGAACAGGCCATCGCCATTCACCGGGGCGGCCGCAGGCGCATTCGGATTCGGGTAGCCAGGCGGGATCGCCTGCTGTGCAGCGGCCGGGCCTGCACCATCGCCGCCGCCGGGCGCCGAGTTGGAATCCAACGCCGGGGGCGGAGTCGTCACCACGTAACCGCTCGCCGATGGGTCATAGGTGTAATAGACGTCGTTGTAGTAGTAGTAAGGCACCGAGTTCCACCAGTAGGTGGCGCAGAACGCGGGCAATACGGGCAGGAACCAGGCAAAGTTGCCGCCCCAGAACACGCCTGGCCAGAAGCCGCCGTGCCAGTAGCCGCCGCCCCAGGGTCCACCAAAGCGCCCGCCCACACCGCCGACGAAGCGGCCGCCGGCTCTGCCGCCGTAGCCGACCCCACCGCGCGCGTAACCTGTGGTCGCGACACGGCCAACTGAAGCTGATCGGGCGACCCCGCCACCGTAGCTGACACCGGAGCGATATGACGGTGCGCGCGCGTAATGCGCTCCACCGCCGGCAAAGGAACGCCCGCCTGCGGCTGCATGACCGCCGAAAGAGGCGTGTCCGCCGCCGCCGCCGCCGCCACCATGCGACTGTCCATTCGCAAACGCGGGCGATGCTGTCAGGGCAAACAGGGTGAGGGCTGCGCCTATCGCAACTGAGCCGGCGCCGAGGGTCTTCATGATCGTCCTCCGTACAGCGCATCCGCAAAGGGCCAGCGAATGGCGCTGTGGTGATTATACGACTGTCCTGAGTCCGGGCTCGTTCAGTGCCTCAACACTTGTGAATAAAGCTTAATCCCGGGCGCAAATCAGTCACTTACCTACCAGGTACATAACGCGCAGCCGACCCTGGCGTTGACGAGGTTTCCGGGCCGCTAGGGCGACGCAGGGCGACCCTGCCAGCGTCGAAATCTCTACTGACAGTAAGTGTCGCCGGGCGGGCAGCTGGGTGCGACCCACGGGACTGAGATTTCGATGGGCGTACCGGCGCGTAGCGAGGTAAGCGCCGGACTAGGGCGTGCGGGGCCGGGTTTGGAAAGGACAGGTCTGGCGAAGGGGTTTTCAGCGCGTGGCGGCGAAGGCATCCATCATCAGGCCGGTGCCGCCGCCGGAAATGTGCGCCACCACGGCAGTACGGCGATGCAGTTTGGTGACCGCGCCTAAATCGATCGCAAATGCGAGGCTGACCTGCTGGCCTTTGCGTAGCCCCAGGCCTGCGGTGCGGATGAATACGCCGGTGGCGCTCAGATTGATAGCACGGCACAGGCGACGCTGACCATCCGGTAGAAGAATGTAGACAGTCGTGCGCGCCCGATGCCGCGTGTGTAGCCGTCGTTCCATCCAGACCCCTAAGCTTCCCAGCAATTTGAGATCAAACTGCGAGCGGCGTCGTAGCAATATCAACCGCGTATCTATTATGCCTTGTCGTCTGCGGTTGCCAATGCGACTCAACCATAATCCGGCGGTATCTTCCCCGGTATTGCGTCAGGCAATCCTGACATAAGTCCGGTGCCGAACGAAGTGGAATCTAAAGAGCTGGGGTTAAGCCCGTGTGGCTACAGGGGCGGGCCGCGCTTTCGGAAGACCGCGCCGTCAGGCGCGGCTCCGAAGCCGGTCATTTTCTTGCAGGTCAGTACACCCGGAACGGGCGAAAGCCGTCATCGATCGGCTGCGCCAGTCGCGTCACACTAAAGCGACGCCGCACGGCACGGCCGTTGTTGCCGCCGCGCGCGGCAGCACCGACCGCCGCCGCATCGTCCAGCGCCGGCACCGAAAATAGTTTGTCGCCGGCCGCAAGGCCGGGGCTGTCAGGTTTGAAATTCAGGTCGCTCATCTCTCATCTCCTCACACCAAAGGACGTTCTCGATATAGTACGTATCACGAACGGTATTATACTGCGAAAACTGTCCCGTTTCATTGAATTGGGGCGTCAAGAGTAGATGACAAGGGCTGCCCGAAATCGGTGCAGCCGCCGGCCCGCCAGGCTCGCAGGTGCCTGATTTAAAAGGGGGAGTATCCCTCCCCCAACGGGGGGCAGCCGATGCGGCAGCGCCTTGCCGGCGCCTGGAGCGTTGACCTTAAACCCTAGGCGAGAAAGTCGCGGATTTCCGCGTCAAAGCGCGGTATATCCACCAGGAACGAGTCGTGGCCTTCGAGTGAAGGCAGGCGCGCGAAGCGCGTGGGCGTTGCGTTGTTTTCGAAGGCCACCGCAATCGAGGCCTGCTCGCCGATCGCGAACAGCATGTCGCTCTCCACACCGATCACCAGCACTTTTGCTTTGACCTCGCGCAGAGCCGCGGCGTAGCTGCCGCCATGTTCTGCCAGATCGAAGCGGTCCATCGCGTTCGACAGGTACAGATAGCAGTTGGCATCGAACACGCGTGTGAAGCGTTCGGCCTGTGCCTCAAGGTACCCTTCGACCGCAAAATGCGGCGCGAACGGGCTCACCGTGTGCGTGTTGCCGGCGATCGGCTCGCGGCCGAAGCGTTGGCGCCATTCGGCGGCGGAGCGGTAGGTGATGGTGCCGAGTTTGCGCGCGACGCGCAGACCGCTTCGAGGAGGATTCTCCGGCGCGTATTGGCCGGCCTGCCAGTCCGGATCTCGCAGAATCGCCTCGCGCTGCACTGAGCGCAATGCGATCGCGAACGGGGAAGCTGCGGGGCTGCCCGAGATACTGATCAGTCGGTTGGCTGCCTGCGGAAACTGGGTTGCGAACGCGATCACCGACATGCCGCCGAGTGAGGCGCCGATCACGGAGTCCAGATGTTCAACGCCGAGCGCGCGCATGGTTTCGTAGCCGGCGCGCGCGATATCTTCGACCGCGACTTCCGGAAAATCGAGCCGGTAGCGCTCGCCGGTGGCTGGATTGATCGACGCCGCGCCGGTGGACCCGAAGCAGCTGCCGAGGGAGTTCACGCAGACGACGAAGTAGCGCCGGGTGTCGATCGCAAGTCCCGGGCCGATGATGCGCTGCCACCAGCCCGGCGACGGGTCGCTCGCGGTGGCTGCGGCGTGGGCGGAGGGTGACAGGCCGGTGAACAGCAGGATCGCGTTGTCGCGTTTGGCGTTGAACTCACCCCAGGATTCATAGGCAATGCGCGCCTGATGCAGCACACCGCCGCGATAAAGCACGAACGGATCGGGCAGCGCCACCGAGAGCGATTCGCTCATATGTTGCCGATCTCGCCGGGTGCGGGAGGAGGCGCTGGCACGGGCACTGCGAGGCACTTCAGGGTTCCGGATCTGTGCCATCGATGATTCCCTCGAATAGCGCCGTGGACAGGTAACGTTCTCCGGTATCGGGCAGCATAGCGAGCAACACCGCGCCGCCGCCGACTTCGCGCGCCACTTTGACTGCGGCGGCGAGCGTGGCGCCGGAGGAGATGCCGCAGAAGATGCCCTCTTTGCGCGCCAGCTGGCGCGCGGCCTCGATCGATTCGGCGTCGCTGACGGTCACGATGCGGTTCGGCACGCTGCGGTTCAATACCGCGGGTATGAAGTCGGGGGTCCAGCCCTGGATCTTGTGCGGGCTGAACGGCTTACCCGACAGCATCGCGGCCGCCTCGGGTTCAGCCGCGACGATATTCACGTCGGGCCGGGCGAGCCGCAGCATCTCGCCAACGCCGGTCAACGTGCCGCCAGTGCCCCAGCCGGTCACGAAGTAATCCAGCCGTTTGCCGACGAAATCCTGCAGGATCTCCGGCCCGGTGGTGCTGCGGTGATAGGCCGGATTGGCCGGGTTCTCGAACTGGCGTGCCAGGAACCAGCCGTGCTTCTTGGACAGCTCCTCGGCCTTCTTGACCATGCCCTGGCCGCGTTCGGCCCCGGGCGTCAGGATCACGCGCGCGCCGAACATACGCATGATCTTGCGGCGCTCGACCGAGAACGTTTCGACCATCACCGCGACGAACGGATAGCCCTTGGCGGCGCACACCATCGCCAGCGCGATGCCGGTGTTGCCGGAAGTGGCCTCCACGACCGTCTGGCCGGGCTTCAGGGTACCTTTAGCCTCGGCATCGTCAATGATGGCGATGGCTAGGCGATCCTTGACCGAACCGCCCGGATTGAAGAACTCACATTTGGCGTAGATCGTCGTGTCTGGCGGCGCCAGGTGGTGCAGGCGAACGATCGGTGTGCGGCCGATAGTGCCAAGGATGCTGTCGTAAATCATTGGCTCGCCAACCGTAAAAGTGGAACTGAGGGCGGCACTCTAGTCCGCGCATCCTTGCTAATCGATAAGTAAGAGGCCATTTTGTGATAACCAATTGTTATAATTAACCGGCCGACTTTGCTGCATAGTGCGCTCCGATCCGGCATAGCGGCAGATCTCAATGAATTTCCACCAGTTGCAATATGCGGTCGCGATTGCGCGCCATGGCCTGTCGGTCACGCACGCGGCCTCGGCGCTCGGCACCTCACAGCCGGCGATCAGCCGGGCGTTGAAGGCGCTGGAGCGCGAGCTCGGCTTCGACCTGTTCGTGCGCGAGGGGCGCGCGTTCTCCCGCGTCACGCCGCAGGGTGCCAAGGTGCTGGAATACGCCAATCGCGCGCTGGCCGAGATCGATAGTCTCAAGGCCGTCGCCGCCGATCTGAACCAGGACAACCGCGGCACGCTGTCGATCGCGACCACCCATACCCAGGCGCGCTACGTGCTGCCGCCGGTGGTGCATGCGTTTCGCGAGCGCTATCCGGAGGTCGAGCTGCACCTGCACCAGGGCACCTCGGAGCAGATCGGGGAGATGGTGGCCACCGATCGGGTGCAGCTGGCGATCGCCACCGGCTCGGAAGGCCTGTTTCCGGGACTGGTGCTGCTGCCGGTGTACCGCTGGTACCGGCAGATCATCGTGTTGCGCCATCATCCGCTGGCGAAACTCGAGCGCGTGACGATCCAGGACCTGGCGCAGTATCCGCTGGTCACCTACGTGTTCAGTTTCGCCGGCGCGTCATCGCTGCACACCGTGTTCGCGCGCGAGGGCCTGACGCCGAAAGTGGCCCTGACCGCCCGTGATTCCGACGTCATCAAGACCTACGTGCGCTTGGGTCTGGGCGTTGGCATCGTCGCCAGCGTCGCGGTGGATCCGGCGCAGGACAGCGATTTCGCGATCATCGATGCCTCGCATCTGTTTCCGATCCACACCACGTGGATAGGGTTTCGGCGCGGCACGCTGCTGCGCAATTTTGCTTACGATTTCATTCAATTGTTCGGGCCGCATCTGACGCGGCGCCTGGTCGATCGGGCGATCGAGGCCCGGGACCTCGACGGCCAGGCGGAGCTGTTTCGCAAGATTTCCCTGCCATCGCGATGAGCGCCCGGCGGTAAGCGAGCGCTTGTGAGCGAGCGGCTGCAGAAACTGCTGGCTGCAGCCGGGCACGGCTCCAGGCGCCAGATCGAACAATGGATCCGCGCCGGGAGGCTTACCGTGGACGGGCACGTCGCGCAGCTGGGCGAGCGGGCCGAAGCCGGCGCCGACGTGCGGCTCGATGGCGCTCCACTGCAGTTCGCCAGCACCGCGGCCACGATCCGGGAAGTGCTGATCTATCACAAGCCGATGGGCGAGGTGACCACGCGCGCCGACCCGGAAGGCCGGCCGACCGTGTTCGAGCGCCTGCCGGCACCGCTCGGCGGACGCTGGGTCGTGATCGGGCGGCTGGACGTCAACACCACGGGCCTGCTGCTGTTCACCAACGACGGGGCGCTGGCGCACCGGCTGATGCATCCCTCATCCGAGGTCGAGCGCGAGTACCTGGTGCGCGTGCGCGGGGCGCCGAGCCTGGCCGTCCTGACGCAGCTGCGCCTGGGAGTGCTGCTCGAGGATGGCCTGGCGCGTTTCGACCGCATCGAGCCGGCGCCGGGGTTCGGGGGCGCCGGACGGGCAGTCTGGGGTGCCGCGGACGCTGCGGATTCCGAGTCGGTGCAGAGTGAATTCAAGGTCATATTGCACGAGGGCCGAAACCGCGAGGTGCGGCGGCTGTGGCAGGCCGTGGGCTTCGAGGTCAGCCGGCTGACCCGGCTGCGCTACGGGCAGGTGGCCCTGCCGGCCGATCTGCGGCCCGGGCAGAGCCGCTTGATGGCCGCGGCCGAGGCGGCGCGGCTGTGAGGGCTCGCCCTATATCGATATATAGAGAGATCGCCGGGATGGTCCTGGCGGTGCTGATCGTGCTGGCGGGGCTGATGGCAGGGCACTTCGCCGTGGCGGATGACGCCCCGGCGCCGGCCCCTGACGCGGCGGCCTCCTCGATTGCGTCCCCGGATGCGGCGCAAGCCCCGGCCCCGGCGCTGGTGCGGGTCAGCAGCAGTTTCGAGCTCAAGCATGCCGGGGCGGTGTTGAAGCAGGTGGCCAAACTATTCAGCGCCGGGTTTGTCCGAAAGGATGCCGAGCACCTGGCCGCCGAGATCGACGCGCAGCCGGCCGAACAGTCGCGGATCTGGGATTTCACTGCGGTACGCAAGGGCAAGAGCTATGCGCTGCGGGTGCGGGCACGGCCGGACGAATTCGGCGACCTGGATCTGGATTTCTTCAGCCCGCCGGAGATCGCGTCCGAGGTGCGTAGCGCGGTCGATCGCTACCTCAATGGCCGGGGGCTGTAGGGGCCGGGCGGGCGAAAAGCGCCACGGTGGGGCGCTGCACTCTATTAGTACCGGCCGCTACGGTTCCGGGGCGAAAAGATAAGCCCAGTTGGCCCGGAATCTGCATTGACAGGCCCGGTAGCGGAAATCAGAATACGCGGCTCGTTTTTCGCGGAGGGGTACCCAAGCGGCCAACGGGAGCAGACTGTAAATCTGCCGGCTTACGCCTTCGTAGGTTCGAATCCTACCCCCTCCACCACGAGG
>Ga0302325_10001541_pt1 | contig 58606 bp, 61 predicted proteins | sample Palsa_T0_2_FD_201948 | JGI IMG/M metagenome (GOLD analysis project Ga0302325, IMG submission 201948) | Peat permafrost microbial communities from Stordalen Mire near Abisko, Sweden - Palsa_T0_2 | ecosystem: Environmental > Terrestrial > Soil > Palsa > Peat permafrost | place: Sweden: Abisko... | reverse complement strand
TGGACGAGGACAACGTTCGGTAGGTCACTCATCTGAGGTCTCCTTCGATTCGCAGCCCAGCCCCGATGACCGGGCAAAGAGGAAATGCCCCGCTCAACCTACCGCTATGCGGCGAGAATCGAATGCTTCGGTGTATTCACCTGCGATAGCCGAGAAAACGTCGCTCCAGCTAGTGGGGCCGGCGGGGAGGCGATCGCTGGATAGGCTCAGCGGGAGGTCGACCTTGTCCGCTCGCAGTTGTCGCCGGGCCGGGCTCAGCCGCCCCATACGGGTGAAGAAAACGTCCTGTCGTCACACGTCGAGGGGATATGCCTCGGCGATCCTGCGGTCGCTCCGAGAAACGAATCGGGCCCCGCTATGAAGCGAAAGCCCTGGGAACAACGGCTTTCACGCCGTTGTTCCCCGGATGCGTCGTGGGCGCGGATGCTCGCGCTCCCGTCGACGCTGGCCGCCGCTGCGCCCATGACCGCGGCGTCTGAGGCGTTGCGCCAGAAACGCAACTCCGCTAAACCAGGGCAGATCATGCTGTCCATTCGGACCGCGTCCACTCCAATTTCTCCCCAGGCCGAGCCTGTTTGATCTTCGATCTACACGCGGCTCGATTGTTGGATAGTGGGGTCGTCAACGCCGGGTATGAGCGGTATCAAGGTGGTGAGCGCCGTGATGGCCCCACCCACGATCAGGGTCGTGCGCACGCCGACTGCGTCGGCTGCAGCACCGGCGGCGACTAGGCCCAGCGGACTGAGCGCGAATCCGAAGACGTAGTCGACGGAGGACACTCGTCCCAGCAGCGCGTCAGGGACGCCCCTCTGTATAAGCGGGGTGAACATCACGCTTCCATAGGCGTCCAGCCCGTAGGTCACGAAGGCGACGCCCCCGGCAAGCCAGACGTCGGGCACGAAGCCGAGTCCGAGCACCCCGATCCCTGAAAGGCCCCATGCCAGCCACAGGTGCACCAACCGCCGTCGAGGTGGTTCACGGCGACCGGAGATTACTGAGGCTGTAGCTCCTCCGAGCCCGCCGGCGGCCAGCACCAACCCCAGGGCGATGCCGCCGCCGTGCAGCACGTGCTTGACCAGCAGCGGGACGAGCGCGCCGAGCGGCGCGAACGCGACGAGGTTGCCGAGAGCCGCGCCGAGAGTCGAGACCCACAGCCAGCGCTGCGAGATGCAGAAACGCAGCCCCTCTCGTAGGTCATCAAGGGGCGAAGCGCCGGACGGGGCCCGTGCCGAGCCCACGCTCATCCTGCACAGGGTTGCCGCGCTGACGATGAACGATGCGGCGTCGATCCCGAAGCCCCAGGCCGCTCCGAGAAATCCGACGAGCAGACCGCCGACGGCCGGGCCGATGAGGAGCCCTGCCACTTGCATGCTCGTCCCGCTCAAGGCGCTCGCGCCCACCAACAGATCGGACGGAAGCAACTCGGGCGTGATCGCCATCGCCGCCGGAAAGAACACCGCGTCGCCCAAGCCGAAGACGAACGCCATCACCACGAGCGCGATCAGATGGATCTCGCCGGCGGCGACCAACACCGCGATGACCGCGACCGCGACACCCCGCGTGATGTCAGACGCGAGCATCGCCAGCCGTCGCGGGACTCGGTCGACGATCACTCCGCCCCCGAGTGTGAACAGGACCGCCGGCAGCAGCCGGGCGGCCAGCACATATGAGAGAGCTATCGCGTGCGGGTCAACACGCAGCACCTCGATCGCGAGCGTGACGGTGAAAACGCCGTCCCCGAGTTGCGAGATGGCCTGGCCTGACCACAACAACGCAAAGTCGCGATGCCGCAGCGGCTTGAAGTACCTGCTCGACGACATCGCGACCGCAGCATGTCAAACACGTGACCCCGGGTCGAGAAGGCCTGCAGCTAGCGCCGTCAGCTTGTCCAGCTCGTCCTGCGGCGCCGGCCCCGTGCGGCCACTAGAGCTCTCCCCGCACAGACGTGACCCGCTGCGTATTGAACCCCAGCCAGTGCATCCGGCCCATATATCGCGCGTGCTCGATCTTCAGGCAGCGGTCCACGATCACGTTCAGGCCGCCTTCCTCGGCGATCCGCGAGCCCTCCTCGTTGATCACGCCGAATTGGCACCACAGAGCGCCGGCGTTGATCGCGACCGCTTCCCTGGCGATCGCCGGCAGCGCGTCGGGAGCGCGGAAGACGTCGACGACGTCCACCGGGTCGGGCACATCCGTAAGGCTGGGGTAGCTCACCTCTCCGAGGATCTCGCTCTCGCGCGGATTGACCGGGATGATCCGGTAGCCGTGGCGCTTGAGGTAGAAGCCGACGAAGTTGCTCGGGCGCAGCGGGTTCGCGGACAGGCCGACGATCGCGATCGTGTGCTCGCTGTGGAGCACGCGCTGGATCGTCAGCGGGTCCTGGTATCGGTCGAGATCCATGTCGGTCATCTCACGCTGGCCAGAGCCTTGTCGAGATCCCAGATCAGATCGTCCACGGACTCGGTGCCCACCGACAGCCTGATCGTCCCGGGCCGGACGCCCGCAGCCTCCAGCTCCGCGTCGCTCAGCTGACGGTGCGTCGTGCTGGCGGGGTGGATGATCAGGCTCTTCGCGTCGCCGACGTTGGCGAGATGCGACCACAGCGTCACCGCGCGGATCAGGTCCTGGCCGCCCGCTCGCCCGCCGGCGCAGTCGAACGAGAACACCGCGCCCGCGCCGCGCGGCAGGTACTTCGCCACGAGCGACTCGTACGCGCCACTCGGCAGGCCGGGGTAGGTGACGTTCGAGGCCAGCTCGTGGGACTCGAGGAACGCCGCGACCGCGCGAGCGTTCTCGACGTGGCGCTCCATGCGCAACGACAGCGTCTCGAGGCCCTGCAGGAACAGGAACGCGTTGAACGGCGAGAGCGCCCCCCCAAGGTCGCGCAGCGTCTCCGCCCGCAGCTTCATCAGGTAGCCGTAGGTCCCGAACGTCTCGTGGAACTGCAGCCCGTGGTAGGCCGGCGACGGGTCCGCGACCACAGGGAAGCGCCCGTTGGACCAGTCGAACTCGCCGGACTCGACGACGACGCCGCCGATGCTCGTCCCGTGGCCGCCGATGAACTTGGTCGCCGAGTGGATCACGATGTCCGCGCCCCACTCGATCGGGCGACACAGGTACGGCGTCGCGAACGTGTTGTCCACGATCAGCGGCAGCTCGTGCTCATGGGCGACAGCCGCCACGGCCTCGATGTCCAGGACGTTGCCGGCCGGGTTACCGATCGTCTCGCCGAAGAACGCCTTGGTGTTCGCCCGCACGGCGGCGCGCCACGCGGACGGATCGTCGGGATCGACCCACGTCAGCTCCACGCTCATCTTGCGCAGCAGGTGCTTGAGCTGGTTCACCGTCCCGCCATACAGCGCGGAAGAGGAGACGACGTGGTCGCCGGGCTCCAGTAGCGTGAACAGCGCCGCCGCCTGCGCGGCGATCCCGCTGGCGAACGCCACCGCCCCGGCCCCGCCCTCGAGGCTCGCCACCCGCTCCTCGAAGACGGCGACCGTCGGGTTCATGATCCGCGAGTACGTGTTGCCGTACTCCTGCAGGTTGAAGTACGCCGCGGCCGACTCGGGATCCTCGAACACGTAGCTGGTCGTCTGGAAGATCGGCACCGCGCGGGCGCCGGTGTAGGGGTCCGGCCGCTGGCCGGCGTGGAGCTGGCGCGTCTCGAAGCCGAACGCGCGCGTCTCCTCCGCTCGGTTCTGCTCGTCGCTCATCGAAGCTCCTGCAGGAAGCGGCGGATGATCGGCGTCTGGCGCGCCTCCTCGAGCAGGAAGCAGTCGTGGCCGTACGGCGCGTCGATCACGTGCAGCTCGACCGGCTTGCCCAGCCCGCGTAGCGCCTCCTCGACATCTTGCGATCCGGACGGCGGATACAGCCAGTCGGAGCTGAACGCGATCAGCAGGGTCCGTGCCTTCACGCCTTCGAGCGCGCGCGAGAGCGAGCCACGGCCGTGCTCCCGCGCGAGGTCGAAGTAGCTCAGCGCACGCGACATGTACAGGTAGGTGTTCGCGTCGAAGCGCCTCACAAACGAGTCCCCCTGGTGTCGTAGATAGCTCTCGATCTCGAACTCGGGCTCGGTGATCGTGTAGCGGATGTCGTCTGCGAACTGCAGCCGCCGGCCGAACTTGTCGTGCAGTGCGGCGGCCGAGAGGTAGGTGATGTGACCGATCATACGCGCCACGCTCATGCCGGCGTCCGGCGCGCCGGACGTGCCGTGGTAGCGGCCCTCCTGCCACGCCGGGTCGCGCATGATCGCCTCCCGCGCGATCGCGTTCCACGCCACGCCCTGCGGGTGCAGCGCGTGCGTGCTGGCGATCGCCACGACGGCGTCGACCTGGTCGGGGAACATGATCGCCCACTCGAACGCCTGCATCCCGCCGAGCGAGCCGCCCGCCACCGCCGCCAGCCGCTCGATCCCGAGCGCATCCAGGAGCGCGCGCTCGGTCCTGACCATGTCCGCGACCGTGACCACCGGGAAGTCCGCGCCGTACGGGCGTCCCGTCGCGGGGTCGGGCGAGGATGGTCCCGTCGTCCCGCGGCAGCCGCCCAGCAGGTTCGTGGAGATAACGAAGAAGCGGTCCGTGTCGAAGGCCTTGCCCGGTCCGATCATCCCGTCCCACCAGCCGAGCCCCTTGCCCGCCTCACCGTCGCGGTCCTCGGCGCCGAACCCGTCGCGGGTGCTCTGGGCCGCCGCCTTGCTCGAGAAGCCAGCGGCATGCGCGTCGCCGCTGAGCGCGTGGCAGACCAGGATCGCGTTGTCGCGCCGGGGAGAGAGCACGCCGTAGGTCTCGTAGGCGACGCGGACCGGATGCAGCTTGCCTCCGCAGTCGAGCGCCACCGGATTCGGGAGGTCGAGATAGCGCGTCTCGACGGTTCCGACCGAACCGGCGGTCGGGGCGGCGGTTACCGTCATTTCTCAACCTCGGAGGTCACCAGCGTATATTCTCTAGCTTTCCAGTCGAGAATCCAACCTACGACACAGGAAGGTGCGTGAAAAGCGATGTCCACCGCCATCGACAATGGAGTCAACGTTCAGGCGCTGCTTGACGCGCGGGAGACCCTCGCGGGCGCGCCGGAGGCCGCCCAGTTCACCTGGCGGGCGTCGTCGAAGTGGCAGAACGGCGTGCACAGCACGACGTCGATCCAGAACTACTTCGGCCTCGGCGAGGAGCAGAGTCACAAGACCGAGACAGTCTTCGACGCCGATCACCCGGAGGTCTTCGCCGCCGAGGACAACGGGATCACGCCGATCGAGTACCTGCTCGTGGGTCTGTCGAGTTGCCTGACCGCGGGCGTGGCGTCGGTCGCACAGAACCGCGGGATTCAGCTGCGCTCGGTCGAGGCGACGGTCGAGGGCAACCACGACGTCCGCGGGATCCTCGGGGACGCCGACGTTCGCAACGGCTTCAACGACATCAAGGTGACCTTCGACATCGACGCCGACGCCTCCGAGGAGGAGATCGCGGCGCTGGTCGCCCAGTCCCAGAAGCGCTCGGCGGTGTTCGACGCCCTCACCAACCCGACCGAGGTCACGGTCGCCCTCGCCTGAGAGCAGCACGATCGAGCGCTTCACCACCGTCGTCATAGGCGCGGGCCACGCCGGCCTCGCGGCGAGCCACTTCCTCAGCGAGCGCTCGATCGACCATGTCGTGCTCGAGCGCCGCGAGTTGGCGAGCTCGTGGCGGCGCGAGCGCTGGGACTCGCTGCGCCTGCTGACGCCCAACTGGCAGAGCCGGCTGCCGGGGATTGCCTACGAGGGCGGCGATCCCGACGGCTACATGACGGCGCCCGAGGTCGCCGAGCTGATCGAGCGATTCGCACAGACCGCCCGCGTTCCGGTTCGCACGGGAACGGATGTGAGCTCGCTGCGGCGCGCGGGCGACGACGGCTACCGCGTCATGACCGAGCATGGCGAGATCCACGCCCGCACGGTGGTTATCGCCAGCGGCGCCTGCAATCTGCCCGCGGTGCCGGCCTACGCCGAAGCCGTGCCTGCGGGCGTCGAGCAGATCACGCCGCTGCGCTACCGCAACCCGGACCAGCTCCCCGACGGCGGGGTGCTCGTCGTGGGGGCGTCGGCGACCGGCGTGCAGCTCGCGGCGGAGATCACGCGCTCGGGGCGGCCGGTAACCATGTCGGTTGGAGAGCACGTGCGGCTGCCACGAACCTATCGTGGCCGCGATGTGCTCTGGTGGATGGATGCGTCGGGCGTGTGGGACGAGCGCCACGACGAGGTCGAAGACCTCACGCGAGCACGGCGCCTGCCCTCGCCGCAGCTCGTCGGTACCCCCGAGCGCACGACACTCGACCTGGGTGCGCTCGCGGCGCTGGGCGTCGAGCTGGTCGGTCGCTGGGCGTCGGTCCGCGACGGCCTCGCGTTGTTCTCCGGCGGCCTGCGCAACGTCTGCTCGCTCGCGGACCTGAAGATGAACCGGCTGCTCGTCGGGTTCGACGAGTGGGCCCGCACGTCCGGCGCGGATGCGCAGGTCGACCCTCCCGAGCGCTTCGCCCCGACCGAGCCGCCTTCCTCGCCGCGCTGGCAGCTCGACCTGCGCAGCGGTCAGATCCGGACGATCCTGTGGGCGACCGGGTTCCGGCCCGACTACCGGTGGCTCGACGTGCCGGTCCTCGACGCGAAGGGCCGGCTCCGGCACGATGGCGGCGTCGTCGACAGCCCGGGCATGTACGCCCTGGGCCTGCCCGTACTGCGACGGCGCAGGTCCACGTTTCTGTGTGGCATCGAGGACGATGCGCGCGAGGTGATCGGCGAGCTAGGCGGGTACCTGGCTCACGACCCAGTCTGCGCGTGATCGAGTGCGTCGAGGTACGGCGCCAGATACTTGGCGGCTACCTTGGTCGGGGGTGTCCAGGTGGGCGTGTCGGTGAGTTCGCTGCTGAACCCGTGGCCGCCGGCGATCCTGGCGGTGAGGTACAGGGGTTTCTCGGCGGTGAGGAGCATGCCGTGGATGACGGGGTCAAATGGCTGATGTGTGATGGGTGCGCCTGCTTGGGCGGCGATGGCTTCGGCGGCTGCGTCGGCTTGTTGTGAGCCCAGGCCGCCGTGCTTGATGGGGAAGTCGATCGCGTCACCGGCGGCGTAGATGTGGTTTGTTCCGTGGACCCTGCCGTGTTGGTCGACGCGGATGAAGCCGTGTTCGCCGAGCGGGATGCCGCGGACGCCGGGGCCGTAGAGCTCGGGTAGGGCGATCACACGGTTTACGTGTATGTGTCGGTCGCCGGGGCTGACCACGATTTCCCCGGGGTGGGGGATCTCGGCGTAGGCGGAGGTGATCGTGTGGATGTGCGAGCGCTCCAACAGCTCTGCGACGCCGGCCGATGCGCCTGTGCCGAAGATCGCCAGGGGGCTGTCCTCGGGGGTGATGATCGTGACGTCCAACTCGACGTTCATGTCGTAGGCGCGTCCGGCGGTCATCAGCGCGAGCTCGTAGATCGGAAGCTGCCACGGCATGCGTGCCGGTGAGACGAACGCGAGGCTGTGGATGTAGCCGCCCTCGATGTCTTGGATGATGCCGTGCAGCGTCTCGTCCAGCCGGCGGTCGTCGATCGTGACGGCGTGCTCGTAGCGCGGCTTCGCATGCGCTCCGAGTGCCAACACCAACGCGTCATAGCCCAGCTGTGCGCCCGCCTGGGTGTGGATCGTCCGTCCCTCCGGGTCGATCCACGCGAGCGCGTCGGTGATCAGCCGTGCGCCGGCGTCAGCGACGATCCGTGCCAGCTGATAGCGGCTGGCCTGGCCGTAGGCGAACGGCTCACGCACCGTCATCGGCCGATACACGAGCTCCTCCCCCGGCGCAATCACGCTCACATCCGTCAGCTCGGGCGCCAGCGCGTGCAGCGCCAGCGCCGTCTCCAGCGCCGCCACACCGCCACCGGCGATCAACACACGAAACCTCTCGGAAGACGGGCTGTCGCTGCTCATGGTTCGCAGCATATGCCTCCCCGCGCCTTTTGATGGACGAGCTGCGACTGCTCGCCACGCTCGAGCACGCCTAGACCGGGCACGGGACGTGGTTCAATGGAGCCGAACCACGCAAACGCGCGGCGCGAGCTTGTGAGGACGACGATTACATGGACCGGGCAACGCAGGGCATTCTCGAGGTGGCCCGCGGCGTGCTCGGCGAGCTCGACCTCGACGTGGTGCTCGACCGGGTGCTGGAGGCGGCCCAGGATCTGACCGAGGCGCGCTACGCCGCGCTCGGCGTCCTGAACGAGTCGAAGACCGAGCTCGCGCGCTTCATCACCAGAGGGATCGACGAGCACACGCGCGCGACGATCGGGCCGCTGCCACGGGGACGCGGTCTACTGGGCACGCTGATCGACGACCCCGCGCCGCTGCGCGTGAGCGACGTGGGCGAGCACCCACGCTCCTACGGCTTCCCGCACGGGCATCCGCCGATGAGGAGCTTCCTCGGCGTTCCCATCACGATCGCGGGCGAGCCGTTCGGGAATTTGTACCTGACCGAAAAGGCTGGTGGCGCGGAGTTCTCCGCGGAGGACGAGCAGGCGTTGGTCGTGCTGGCCGAGTTCGCCGGCGTCGCGATCGACCACGCGCGACGCTACACCGGCGCCAGCGAACGCCGCGACGAGCTCGAGCGCACCGTCGCCGCGCTCGAGGCCACCACGCAGATCGCGCGCGCGCTCGGCGGCGAGACCGACCCCGAGGTGGTGCTGCAGCTCGTCGCCAAGCGGGGTCGGGCTCTGGTATCGGCGCGCGCCTTGGTGATCGAGCTCAAAGAGGGCGAGGATCTCGTCGTCGCAGCGTGCGCGGGCGAGCTGCCGGCGGGCCTGGTCGGCGGACGCATGGCGGCCGCCGACACGATCGCCGGATACGCGATGCGCACCCGCAACACCCAGCGTCTGGACGACCAGCTCAACCGCGCGCGCTTCGAAGAGCACGGCCTCGGACACCTGGGCGTGCGGGCGACGAGCGGGCTCGTCGTGCCGCTGATCTTCCGTGGCGACACCTACGGCGTGCTGTTCGCGCTCGATCGGCTGCGCGAGTCGTCGGCGTTCAGCGCCGAGGACGAGCGGCTGCTGGAGGCGTTCGCCACGAGCGCCGCCACGGCGGTCGCGACCGCACGCTCGGTCGCCTCCGAGCGCCAGCGCCAGCGCCTGGCAGCCGCCGAGGGCGAGCGCCGGCGTTGGGCGCGCGAGCTGCACGACGAGACGCTGCAGAGTCTGTCCGCGCTGCGCATCGGCCTCTCCACAGCGGGCCGCTCGGACCGGCTCGACACGGTCAAGCAGGCCGTGGGGCAGGCCGTCGAGCAGCTCGAGGAGGCGATCGCCAACCTGCGCGGGCTGATCACCGACCTGCGCCCCGCCGTGCTCGACGAGCTGGGCGTGCAGGCGGCGGTCGAGTCGCTGGCCGAACGGACGGGGCGCCAAGGCATCGCGGTCGACGTGAGCATCGAGCTCGCCCCCCACGAGCACGGCATCGAGGCCAAGCGGCCCGCCCCCGAGCTGGAGACCGGGCTCTACCGGATCGTGCAGGAGGCGCTGACCAACGCCTCCAAGCACGGCAATGCCACGCGCGCGGTCGTCGAGATCCACGAGGAGCACGGCGTCGTGCACCTCAGCGTCCGCGACGACGGCAGCGGCTTCGACCCGCACGCGCACAGCGACGGGTTCGGCCTGCTCGGCATGCGCGAACGTGTCGCGCTGCTGGACGGCGAGCTGCTCGTCGACTCCACGCCGGGGCTCGGAACGGTTATCAGCGCACGCATCCCCGTGCGCCGGCGCGCCGGTGGGGACGCTGCGCTGCCAGCCGCTCGCGCCGTCTAGTGTCAAACCCGGAGCGTCTCTTCGGCAAGTTGCGGATGGGCGGCTCGAGCCCCGGGGATATCTTTGGGAGCGATCGTTGTGCTCGGCACGACAGCAGTAGTTGTCTCGAGTAGTTGTCTTGTAGCCCGAAAAGGAGATTTCGATGTTCAAGAACGTGCTCGTGGGAGTGGACGGCAGGGTGGGCGGCCACGACGCCGTCGCGCTCGCCGCACGCCTCACCGACAAAGACGGAAAGCTGACGCTCGCCCACATTCACGGCGGCGCCGCGATCGGCGAGGAGCGTGAGGCCTCGACGAGCCTCCTGGAGCGCGAGCGCGGCGGCGTCGAGCTGCCCTGCGAGCTGGTGAGCGTCGATGCCTCGAGCCCGGGTCGCGGGTTGCATCAGCTGGCCGAGGAGCAGCACGCCGATCTGCTGGTCGTGGGGTCGTGCGGTCGCGGAGCGTTCGGCCGCGCGATGCTCGGCGACGACACGCGCGCGGCGCTCAACGGCGCCCCCTGCGCGGTCGCGATCGCCTCGCGCGGGTACGCCGAGCAGCCGGTTGCGCTCGCCACGATCGGTGTGGGCTACGACGAGTCCTCCGAGAGCGAGGCGGCGCTCGCGGTCGCTCGCGGTCTGGCTGCGGCTACCGACGCGAGCATCCTCGCGCTCGAGGTGATCTCGATCCCCACCTATGCGTACACGGGAATCGTTCCGCCGATCACCGGCGAGAGCGTCGAGGTGATGCTCCAGGAGGCCAGCACCCGGATGGAGAGGCTGCCAGGGGTGCAGGGCCGGGCCGTCTATGGCCTGACCGGCGAGGAGCTGGCGAGCTTTGGCGAGGATCTCGACCTCCTGGTCGTCGGCTCGCGCGGCTACGGGCCGGCGAAGCGGCTGATGCTCGGCAGCACCTCCAACTACCTGGAGCGCCACGCGCGCTGCTCGCTGCTCGTGCTGCCCCGCACGGCGGCCGGCGCAGATGGCTCGCAGGCCCACAGCGGGCACCAGGCGCAGGCGCTCGCAGCCGCCAGCTGATCGCCGGAGGCGATACGGTCACGCGATGACCGACCGCGACGATGCTGAGGATGGTGGCGTTGGCGGGGATGACGATCTTTCAGGCGAGACGATTCGGATCGTGCTCGCGGACGACCACGCGGTCGTGCGCAGCGGCCTGCGACTGCTGCTCGACAACGAGCGGGGCTTCGAGGTCGTCGCCGAGGCCAGTGACGCCGAGGGCGCCCGTCGCTACGTGCACGGCCACCATCCCGACGTGCTCGTGCTCGACCTGAACATGCCGGGCGGCTCCAGCCTGGAGGCGATCTCGCGGATTCGCGAGGAGTCGCCGGACACGCAGATCGTGGTGCTGACGATGCAGCAGGAGCCGGCGTTCGCACGCGAGGCACTCGGCGCGGGCGCGCTCGGCTACGTGCTCAAGGAGGCCGCCGACGAAGAGCTCGTCCAAGCGGTCAGGCACGCGGCCGCGGGGGAGAGCTATCTAAACCCGAGGCTGGGGGCGCGCATCGCCTCCGAGCCGCCGCCGGGTCCCCCCGACGACCTCTCCGAGCGCGAGGTCGAGGTGCTCAGGCTGATCGCGCTCGGACACACCAACGCCGAGATCGCCGAGCAGCTGTTCCTGTCGGTACGCACGGTCGAGACCCACCGCTCGCACGTCCAGCAGAAGCTGCGCCTGAGCACCCGTGCCGAGCTCGTCGGCTATGCGCTTGAGCGCGGGCTGATCAGCGGCTGAGCTCTGCGACCCTGGGCGTCACTCCTTCGTGGTCCTTCTCGCGGGAACCTGCTGTGTGATGCAGTGAATGTTGCCGCCTCCGAGCAGGATCTCGCGCGCGGAGATCCCCACGATCTCGCGGTCCGGGAAGCAGCCGCGCAGCACCTCCGCGGCCGCGTCGTCGCAGCGTTCGTCCAGCAGTGGGAACACGACGCGCTCGGTGGCGAGGTAGCAGTTGACGTAGGACGCGGCCATGCGCTCGCCGGCGCGGCGCGGCCGGCTCCCGGGCGCCGTATCGACGCCCTGCGCCTCCTGCTCGCTGATCGTCAGCGGCCCCGGAGAAGGCAGCAGGATCACCTCGAGTGCGCGGCCGCACGCGTCGGTTGCGGCTTGCAGCCGCTCCTTCGCATCACGCGAGATCGCGTGCTGCGGATCGGACTCGTCGTCGGTCCACGTGAGCAGCACGACGCCCGGTCGTGCGAAGCAGGCGAGGTTGTCGACGTGTCCGTCGGTCTCGTCCTCGTAGACGCCGCGACCGAGCCAGATCATCTTCTCCGCGCCGAGGTGATCGAACAGCGCCTGCTCGATCTGCTCGCGTGAGAGCCTCGGGTTGCGGTTCGTGTTCAACAGGCACTCTTCGGTCGCCATTACCGTGCCCTCGCCGTCGACGTGAATCGCGCCACCCTCGAGCACGATCGGGGCGCGATAGCGCTCGGCGCCTTCTATCTCGAGGATCTTCCGGGCCGTGCGCTCGTCGCGGTCCCACGGTACGTACAGCCCGCCGTCGAGCCCGCCCCATGCGTTGAAGTGCCAGTCGACGCCACGTCTGCCGCCGTCGGCGTCGATCACGAAGGTCGGGCCGATGTCGCGCATCCACGCATCGTCGGTCGAGACCTCGACCACGCGAATCGAGGGCGAGAGCATCGCGCGACAGTGCTCGAACTGCGCGTCGGATACCGCCACGCTCACCGGCTCGCAGACGTTGATCGCCTCCGCCACGGCCGCATACGCCCGCTGCGCGGGCTCAGCGCCCAAGCGCCAGTTATCCGGGCGCTGTGGCCACGCGAGCCAGCAGCCGGAGTGCGCCTCGAACTCTCCCGGCATGCGGTAGCCGTCGGCGGCGGGGGTCGAGGCGAGCGTGGCGGTCACTACCGGCCGCGCTCAGGGCGTGAGCACGATCTTGCCGCGTGTGTGACGCCGTTCGAGCTCGGTGTACGCGTCGCGCACCTGCTCGAGCGGGAACGTGCGCGCGATTGGCAGCTCCAGCTCACCTGCGTCGATCAGCCGCGCGAGCTCGGCGAGCACCTCCGCACTCGCCGCGAAGGCGTTGCCCTCGGTCTTGGCTCCATGCTTCTGAGCGGCCTCGTAGTCGATGATCGTGTCGATCCGCTCGGGTGCCACCCCCAGCTCGATCGCCAGCTCGACGTAGCCGCCGCCGAAGGTGTCGATCAACGCGTCCACCTTTCCGCCGGCCAGCTCGCGGACGCGCTCGGCCAGACCGTCGCCGTAGCCGACGGGCTGCACGCCGTGCTCGCGCAGCCACGCGTGGTTGGCCTCGCCGGCGATGCCGATCACGTTTGGGGGTGGGTGGGACTGGATCCGGGCGAGCTGCACCGCCAGCGAGCCGACGCCGCCCGCGGCCGCCGACACGACGACCGTGTCGCCGGGCTCGAGCGCGACGGCGCGAACCGTCGCGTACGCGGTCGCGCCCGCGACGAACAGGGCGCCCGCGACCTCCCACGGGACACCGGCGGGACGCGAGGTCAGGTTGCCGGCCTCGACGAGCACCAGCTCCGCGTGGCTGGCGCGCTTGTCGGTGAACCCGATCACCTCGTCGCCGACTGCCCAGCCCTCGACGCCCTCGCCGAGCTCCTCGATCACGCCGGCGAGGTCGCTTCCCTCACCCGACGGGAACGTCGCCGGCCAGCGCTCGTGCAGCATGCCCTCGCGGATCGACGCCTCGCCGGGGTTGATGCCGGCGGCCTTCACGCGCACGAGCACCTCGCCCGGCCCCGGGGACGGACGCTCGACCTCGACGACGTTCAGGACGTCCACTCCCCCGTAGTGGTCGAATCGCACCGCGCGTGGCATCACCCGCATGCTAGCCGTGCCTGCGCAGTCGCTCAGATCGGGCCTGCGCAGTCGCTCAGATCCGGCGCTACGCGTGCTGCGCGGGGAAGCGCTCGCTCGCCATCCGCCACGCCGAGGTGGGCAGCTCGACCTCGTCGGTCCCCTCGTGGAAGGCGACGTGCGCGTCGAAGCCGTCGCGGAACACGTCCAGCATCGCGCCGTTCTCCGGCAGCACCTCAGCCACGAAATGCGTGATGCCGCGCCGCTCGGCGACCGCTGCCAGGCGCTCGATCAGGATCGTGCCGAGGCCGCGGTCATGGAGATGGTCGGCGACCTCGACCGCGACTTCAGCGCGCGTGCGATCGAGCGGTATGTAGAGAGCGTGGGCGACGAGCACGCCCGTCTCGTCGTGGGCGAGCAGACCGAAGCGCCCGCCGTCGGTCGCGCACGTCACGTGCGCCGCGCTGGTCACGTCGACGGCGCCGCTGAAGAACCGCAGGCGTCGCGCCCGCGCGGACAGTCCGGCGAGGAACGAGCGCAGCGCCGGCTCGTCCTGCGCGCTCACCGCCCGCAGCGCGACCCGCGAGCCGTCGCGCATGCGCACCAGCTCGGTTTCGGTCAGATCGGCCGCGAGGCCTGCCGCTGCTCGCAGGGAGATGGCCACCCTGCAAGTCTCGTGCTCCCGGGCGTTTCACGCATCCGCCTCAGCCCGACGGTCGTGCTGCGGCAAACTACGCGTCTCGATCACTGGATCTGGTAGGTGCGCTCCTGCTCCCACAGCAGCTGCCAGAACTTCTGCGGCATCGCCGACAGGACGCGCTCGCGCATGAACAGCCCTACCGGGTTCTTCACGTGCGAGAGCTTGGCCAGCCACGCCGAGCGGCTGACGATCTGGCTGGTGCGCGGAATGCGCTTGCGCTCGTAGGAGTCCAGCGCGGCCTGCACCGAGCCGGGCGCGGACAGGCTGGCGAGGGCGGACAGCTCGCGTCCGAGCACGACGCCGTCCTCGATCGCCATCCCCGCGCCCTGCCCTAGCGTCGGCGTCGTCGGATGCGCGGCATCGCCGAGCAGCGTCACGCGCCCGTCGCGCCATCGCTCGACCGGCTTGCGGTCATACAGGTCCTGGCGGTAGAGCTGGTCCTCGGGGGTCGCTTCGATCACCTGCTGAACCTCCGCCGGCCAGCCGGCGAACGTGTTCAGGAGGTCCTGCTTGCGGCCGATCGGCGGGTCGACGGCGCCCTCGGGCCGGATCTGGCTGCCCCACCAGAACAGCCGCTTGTCGACCGGGAACATGCCGAAGATCGACGCCGGGCCGTACACCTGCTGGGCGTAGTCCAGCCCCAGCGATTTGTGGCTGTACTCGGGCAGCGCACGCCAGACGGTCGCGCCCGAGTAGCGCGGCCTGCCGTCGCCGATCAGCTTCGCGCGGATCGCCGATTCCAGCCCGTCCGCCGCGACCAGCGCCGCGCCCCGCTCCTCGTGGCCGTCGGCGAACAGCGCGGTCACACCGGTGGCGTCCTGGCGGAAGCCGACGCAGTCCATGTCGCAGTGGACGATGCCGAGGTCGCCGACGGCGCGCGCGAGCATCTCCAGCAGCTCCCCGCGATGGACGGCGACGACCTCGCGGTGCCACGGGACCGCCGCCAGCGTGCGGCCATCGCGCCAAGAGAGCAGTCGCAGCGCCTCGAAGCCCGGGCCGGAGATCCCGCGCAGCTGATCGCGCAGACCGAGCATCGACAGGGCCTGGGCGGCGACGCGCTGGATCCCCACGCCGGTTCCCAGCTCGCGCAGCTCCGGCTGGCGCTCGAACACCTCCACGGGGACGCCGCCGGCTCTCAGCGAGGCCGCGGCGGTGAGGCCGCCGATACCGCCCCCGATCACCAGCACCCTGTCGGACTCCTGCATCGTGGCGGATCCTACTCGCCGGTGGGCCTTTCGATCTACACCGTCAGGACCGCCTTGACCCCGCCTTCGAGGAAATGCTCGCGCAGCGTCCGCGGCGCGTCGTCGAGCGGGGCCACGGTGGTGGTCACATCCTCGGGGCGCAGGGCGCCGCGGGCGATCAGCTCGAGCACGTGAGGCATCAGCGCGCGGGTGTGGGGGATGCCCAGGTGCAGGGTCATGCGACGCATGTACATCCGCAGGAACGGGATGCGGGCGCTGCCGTGGAGGCCGCCGGAGCTGGTGCAGATGCCGTCGGCGGCGGTGTGGGAGAGGGCCGTGGCGAGAGGGTCGGCGCTGACGTGCGCGACCAGCCGCGCGGGCGCGCGACCGCGCAGCTCGCGGGGGCGCAGCGCGCTCAGGCCAAGGCGCTCGGCGTGGGCGCGAACGTGCGCGCGTGAGTCGACGAGCTGGACGTTACGCGCGCCGAACGCCCGCGCGATCAGGCCCGTGTACAGGGGCCCGCTCGCGCTGAACAAGGGCCGCGAGCCGAGCGCACCGACGATCAGGACCTCGGTGTCGGGGTCGGCGTCGAGCAGTTGTGGAAGGTGTGGCGCGATGTGGCGGTAGGCGTCGCAGACGTTGTCGGAGACGCTCGCGGCGGCCGCCGGATCGACGCCGGCGGGTAGCGGGACGAGCATCGCCTCGGCATACGGGACCGCGAGCTGATCGCTGAAGGCGCCGCCGAAGTGGCCGGTGGCGAGGCCCATGCCGTAGGCGGACAGCGGCGGGACGCTCGCGCAGCTGCCGGAACGCCCGTCGCGGCACGGCGTGCAGGTGCCGCAGCTGATCTGGAACGGCACGACCACGCGATCGCCCGCCTTGACGGTGCTCACGCGCTCGCCCACGGACAACACCTCGGCGACACATTCGTGTCCGAGGTGAAGCGGAAGCGCGAGCTGTGTCGCCCCCAGCACCAGCGGGCAGTCGATATCGCAGGTCGAGGCGGCGATCGGGTGCACGATCGCACCGTCCGGGCCCGGAGGAGCGGGGGCTGGCACCTCGCGCCAGCGCAGGCGCGCGCCCGGCGCCGCCGTCAGCGCTCGCATCCGCGGCCGGCTCGAGCGCGCCCTTTGGGTGGCGGCGTCGCCGAGCGTGCCGGCCAGCCGCCGCGCGCGCTGGGCGCGGTTGCGTTCGAGGATCAGCGGCATCGCGGCGGCGGCCGAGGGCGAGAGCAAGCCGGCATACTGGCGCAGCCATCCCCGAGGTCGCACGAGCCTCAAGGCCCTCCTACGCGGTCCGGGGGCCAGTAGGTAAAGAACACCTGGCCGACGATCCAGCTCGCCGGGATCGGGCCCCAGAAGCGGCTGTCGTCGGAGTCCCCGCGGTTGTCGCCCATCATGAAGTAGTGCCCCGGCGGGATCGTGATCGTCTGCGGCATGTTGCACTCTTCGGCGCCGCCGCAGGGAGTGATGTAGGGCTCGTCGGTCAGCTCGCGACCGTTAATCACCGGGTGGCCGTCACGGATCGACAGGCGGTCTCCCGGCAGGCCCATCACGCGCTTGACGAAGTAGTCGCTCGCCGGCTGCCCGCTGCCGCGCGGGCACGGCTCACCCGGGCCGATCGCGATCGCGCAGCTCAGTTTGTCGGGCGGGTGGAACACGACGATTTCGCCGCGGCGTGGCTCGTGGAAGTCGTAGATCAAGCGGTTGACGAGCACTCGCTGGCCGATCTCGAGCGTCGGTTCCATCGAGCCCGACGGGATCCGGAACGGCTTGACCACCGCCGCCTGCACGCCCTCGGCGAGCGCCAGCGCGAGCGCCACGATCACCAGCAGCTCGACCAGTCCCGCGATCGGCGCCGGCAGCCTGGCGCGCAGGCGCTCGGTCCACCGCCTCACCGCCCTACTCCAGCTCGATCGCGCGCATGGTGTGCTCGTCGGGGAGCTTGTCGAGAATGCCCCGCAGTACCTCGCGCTCGTCGGCCTGCTCGCGCTGCAGGTCGTTGAGCAGCAGCCTGAGCGCGCTGTGGGCGATCTTCATCTGCTCGGGTGCCAGCGTCAGCGTGAGCATGCCGTGCTCGTCGGGTGACTGCTCCAGACCGTCGATGACCTCGCGCGCAAGACGGCGTATGTCGGGCTCGTGCGCCTCGTCGGAGATCAGCAGGCGCAGCGCGTGCGCCGCCATCGGAACCTCACTCGCGTTGAGGAACAGGTGATAGGGAGGCGGCGGCTCCGCCGCGGGGTCGCTCACGCCGGTCAGCCTACCGGGGCGGCGGCGGCGACGGCGGAGCTCACTCGGCGGGAATCGTGGCGCGTGCCTGCGCACGCTCGCGCTGCCCGCGCGCGATGCGTCCGCCGAGCGCGCTCAGCAGCATGCCGGCGATCGCGGTGATGACGGCGAGAAACGGCGGGAAGCTGCCGAGCGAGACCTTCGCGTGCGTGCCGAGGATCGCGTGCATCACGAGCAGCGCGGCTCCGTAGATCGCGCCGGCGACGAGCCCGCGGTCGGCGCCTCCCCAGCCGTCCTGGTGCTCGAAGCCGGCGACGACGCTGCCGATCGCGACGAGCACGGCGTAGCCCCAGTAGGCGCCGCTGGAGACGCCCACGAGCACCCCGGCGACTGCACCGGCGATCGCCGGGATGACGCCGCCGGCAACGATCTGCTCGGGGCGTGAACGGTCACGCAGCAACTTCGGTTGATACATCGATCTCCTCCAAGAAAGGCGCTGTCAAAGCCTACCGCGTCCAACGACCGAGCGTGCGCGGGTATCGTCCGCGTATGAGCGTGCGGCGCGCGAGCGAGCGGGACATACCGGCGCTGGCGGCGATGCTCGCGCGCGCGTTCCTGGACGACCCGGTGGCGAGCTGGGCGTGGCGCCCAGACGAGTTGCGGCTGGGCGCGCTGGAGCGCTTTCAGGCCGTGCGCCTGCGCCAGCTGATCGCCGACGATGAGATCTGGACGACCGACGATCTGACCTGCGCCGCACTGTGGGCGCCCCCCGGGCACTGGCACATGACGTTGCGCGAAACGGCGATGCTCGTTCCGTGCTTCCTGCGCCCGCGCCTGTTCGTGCGCATGCCGCTGGTGGCGCTCGGATGGGAAAAACTGGAGCGCGCTCACCCGCGCAAGCCGCCTCACTTCTACCTCGCGGTGCTCGGCACCGAGCCCGAGGCGCAGGGTAGGGGTCTCGGCTCCGCCGTGCTGGGCGCGGTGCTGCGCCAGTGCGACGAGGACCAGGTGGGCGCCTACCTGGAGTCCTCGAAGGAACGCAACATCGACTTCTACGCCCGCCACGGCTTCCAGGTGGTCGGAGAGCTGCGCCTGCTGCGCGGTCCGACGATGTGGAAGATGTGGCGCGACCCGCGCCCGTAGCTGGCGGGCGCGCACCAACGGCGGACGCGAGGCCTGTCACACGCATTTCGCGACCGCGCTGATCCGCGCGGCGCGACCGCGCGTATTCACACAAAACGAAGGTCGTGGCAGAGATGAAGCAGCCGCGACCCATCCTCAAACCCCCGAGATGGGAGAAACAATGACTTACGAGATCAACCTCGCAGAGGTCGACGTGGACGGAGCCGTTCGCGAAGCGGCGGACACTGCATCCGGCGACACGCGCTTGAGCTTCCTGAAGAAGGCCGGCCTTACCACGGGCGGGCTGGTGGGCGGTGGAGCGGTGCTGTCGGCGCTCGCGCCGAGCGCTCTGGCGGCGAGCTCGAACGGACGTCCCCCGAGCTCCTTCGGCACGGGCGATGTGGGAATCCTCAACTACGCGCTGACGCTGGAGTACCTGGAGGCGGCGTTCTACAACGGCGCGACGGCGGCCAACCTGCCGCTCAGCGCGCAGGCGGCGGCGTTCCTGAAGATCGTGACCAAGGACGAGAACGAACACGTCGCGTTTTTGAAGAAAGCCCTCGGTCGCAAAGCGGCGAAGCTTCCCAAGTTCGAATTCAAAGGCGCCAACACGAACGCGGAAATGTTCATGAAGACCTCGCAGGTCCTCGAGAACACCGGAGTTCACGCCTACCTCGGTCAGGTGCTGAACATCAAGAGCCCTGCGTACGTGAAGGCGGCCGGCTCGATCCTGACGATCGAGGCGCGTCACGCGAGCGTGATCGGGCTGCTGAACAGCCCGACCGCCGAATCGGTCGAGCCGAACGGGTCCTTCGACGTCCCCTACACGGCGAGCAAGGTGCTCGCGGCTGTCAAGGAAACGGGCTTCATCGTCTGACGCGCGAGCTCGCTCGGTCGCGCAAAACGTCCAATAGCTACGAAGCGGAGGTAAGAACATGTCAACTCAAACCAGCGAGGGCCGGGCGTCGCGCCCCGCCGACTCGGCGCCGTCGGCTGACTCGGCGCCGCAGCCGGCCGGGATCGTCGAGCGTCTCGTGCGCGACGATGTCGACCGCAAGCGGTTCCTGAGAATGGCGGGCGGCGCGGGCGCGGCGAGCTTCGGCGCGTTCGTGCTGGCCGCATGCGGCAGCAGCAGCAGCAAAACGGCGTCGACGGCGGCGGCTACGGCGAGCACGAGCACCGCGTCGAAGAGCAGCAGCGGCGACGTTGCGATCCTCAACTACGCGCTGACGCTCGAGTACCTGGAGCGCGAATTCTACGTAAAGGTCGTCGCGTCGGGCTTCTTCAGCGGCAAGGTCGGAACGCTGATCAAGGGTTTTGGTGAACAAGAGGCCACGCACGTGGAAGCGCTGAAAGGCGCTGTGGAAAAGCTGGGCGGCACGCCGGTTGCCAACCCCAACGGCAAATTCCCGATCACCAGCGCCACGCAGGTCGCGCAACTGGCCTACACGGTCGAGAACCTCGGCGCGGCGGCGTACCTCGGTCAGGCGCCGAAGATCCAGAGCCCGGAACTGCTGGCTACGGCGCTGGCGATCCACTCGGTCGAGGCGCGTCACGCGGCGACGCTGGGAACGCTGGTCAAGAAGTCACTCACGCCGGATGGTGCGTTCGCCAAGCCGGATGAAATGTCAACGGTGCTGGCGGCGGTCAAGCCGTTCCTGCCCTGATTCGCAGGTTCGAGAAAGGGAGCTGACAGACAATGTTCAACAACACACTCACCGACGCCCACAGCGGGCGCAGCGGCTTGGCAAACCCCGGGCTGGTGGACTTCGAGGTCGGCGGGATGACACGCTCGAGCTTCATCCTGCGCGGGGCGCTGGCCGCCGGCGCGGTCTATGGGGTGGGAGCGGTCACACCGTTCGTATCGCAGGCGCTGGCGGAAACGGGTGGAGGCGACGTTGAAATCCTCAACTTCGCCCTCACCCTGGAGTACCTGGAGTCCGACTTCTACAACGTCAAGGGCAGGGAAGTCGGGCTCAGTGGCACGGCCAAGTCCTACGCCACGATGTTCGGCGAGCAGGAGGCCGATCACGTCAAGGCTCTGACCTCGGCGATCAAATCGCTCGGTGGTAAGCCGGTGGCGAAGCCGATGTTCGCGATCCCGGCGAGCAGCCAGAGCTCGTTCCTGTCGCTGGCGTCGGTTCTCGAGAACACCGGTGTGAGCGCCTACAACGGCGCGGCGCCGTCGCTTCAGAGCAAGGAAGTGCTGGCCTCGGCGGGGAGCATCGTGCAGATCGAGGCGCGTCACGCGGCCGCGATCAACCTGCTGATCGGCGACAGCCCTACGCCCTCCGAGGGCTTTGATCTTCCGCTGACCAAAGCGCAGGTGCTGGCGAAGGTGAAGCCGCTGATCAAGGCGTGATCCGCGGGCGCACGCAGCGCGTAGTTACAGCAGGGCATCGGCGGGGCATCGACCCGCTCGCCGGCATCGACATCCACCATCGAAGGAGCTCGACCATGGGACTCGACAATCCAATCCACATAGCCTTTCTTCTAATCCTCCTGCTGCTGGTGTTCGGAGCCAAGCGGCTGCCCGAGATGGGCAGGTCGCTGGGAGACGGCATGCGCGGCTTCAAGGACGCGCTCAGCGGCGAGGGCAGCCATGACTCGGACGCTCACGTGGCCGCCCAGCCCGTCGCCCAGCCAACGCTGGTGGCACGGCAGCAGGAGCCCGCGGCGGTCCCCGCCCCGGTTCACGAGAAGCTCCCGGCCTGAGGCGCAGACCATGGCCGTCGCCGTCGGCAGCATCGGACACGAGGACCGCCTCAGCGTCGTCGACCATCTGGAGGAGCTGCGCGGCCGCCTGATCGTGTCGCTGGCGGTGGTGGCGGTGGCGTTCGGCCTGTGCTTCTGGCAGAACCACGCGCTGCTGAAGATCGTCAACGCGCCGCTGGCTCACCAGACCCAAAAACAGGTGAAGGCGGGCAACGGCCCACTCGGCTCGACCTACACCGTTCAGAGGGGCGCGCGCACGGTGGCCACACAGCTGCAGGTGGTGGTGGGCGCGCTCGAGCGTCCCGGCAGCGGCGCGTCGGCGGCCACGAGGGCGTCACTGGCCGCGGTGGCGCCGGCGCTGGACGTGGCGATCAAGGGGCTGTCGGCGGCGCCCCAGGGCAACAAGCCGGTGACGCTCGGGATCGGCGAGCCGTTCACGACGACGATCGGCATCTCGTTCATCTTCGCGATGATCCTGTCGCTGCCGGTCGTGCTGTTCGAGCTGTACGGCTTCCTGCTGCCCGCGTTCAGTCCCGAGCAGCGGCGCGTGACCACGCCGCTGATGCTGGCGATCCCGTTCCTGTTCGTGGCGGGTGTGCTGTTCGGCTACTTCGTGGTACTGCCGGCGGCGGTGCGCTTCTTCCAGAACTTCAACAGCGGCGAGTTCAATGTGCTCGTGCAGGCCAGCCAGTACTACCACTTCGCCGCGGTCGTGATGCTGGCGATGGGCCTCGTCTTCCAGGTGCCTGTGGGGGTCCTGGCGGCAACGCGCGCGGGGATCGTCACGACCGCGCAGCTGCGCCACAACCGCCGCTACGCGGTGCTGGCGTGCGGGGCGGTGGCGGCGTTCCTGCCGGGCGATGCGATCACGCTGATCCTGGAGACGGTGCCGCTGTACCTGCTGTTCGAGCTGAGCGTGCTGATCGCGAGGATCATCGAGCATCGAGAGTCGCGGTGATCCAATGGCCGGCGCGGGCCGTAACAATGGGTGGCATGTTCAATCCGTTGCGTCCAGGTGGTGGGAGCGGCTCGGCCAACCGCCTGCGCGTGCTGGCGGACGAGGAGCTGATGCAGCTCGTGTACCGCAGCAAGGCGGATGCCTTCGAGGTGATCTATGACCGCCATGCCGATGCGGCGTTCTCGCTGGCCTATCGCATCTGCGCGCAGCGGGCGCTCGCCGAGGACGTCGTACAGGAGGCGTTCCTGTCGCTGTGGCGCAGCCGCGCGCGCTATGACCGCAACCGCGGCAGCGTGCGTACATGGCTGCTGGGGATCGTGCACAACCGCGCGATCGACGCCCTGCGCCGCCGGGCGGTGCGCGATCGTGGGCAGGTCAGGGACGAGGGGCTCCAGGAGCGCGTGGCGGCGCCCGAGCGCACCGACCTGGACGTAGCGCGCCGCGAGGAGGCGCGCGAGATCCGAGACGCGCTGGACGATCTGCCGGACGAGCAGAGCCATGTAATCGAGTTGGCATTCTTCGGGGGCATGACGCACGTGCAGATAGCCTCGATGCTCGACATGCCGGTGGGCACGGTCAAGGGGCGCATGCGCCTGGGGCTGGCGAAGATGCGCATGACGCTTGGCGATCCCGCGGAGATGGTGCGGTGAGCGCTGGGCATTCGCACGAAGATTCGCGGCTGTGCGGCGAGAGCGCTGCCCCGTATGTGCTGGGCGCGCTGAGCGACGACGAGCACGAGGCCTTTCGCAGGCACCTGGACTCCTGCGCGGTCTGTCGCGAGGAGGTGGCCGCGCTGCAGGTGGTGGCGAGCGCGCTGCCCGCGGCCGCCCCGCAGCTGAGCGCGCCGCCGGCGCTCAAGCGGCGCGTGATGGCGAGCGTGCACGAGGACGTCAGGCGCAGCGCGACCCGCGAGGCCGTGGGATCGGACGAGCGCGGCGAGCCTGACGAGAGCGCACGCTCCTCGTGGCGAGCGTCGCGGGCCCGCCCGCGTTGGCGCCCGATGCTGGCTTCCGCGGCGCTCGCGGTTGCGGTGGCGGCGATCGCGGCTATCGCCGTCTTTTCGGGCGGCGGCGGGGGCACGCGAGTGATCCGAGCGGAAGTGACCCCGCATGGCGCGAGCGCGTCGCTGCGCGTGAGCGGCGATCATGCGCAGCTGGACATCTCGGGCTTGCCGCAGACGCCCGCCCAGCGCGTATATGAGGTGTGGGTCAAACGATCCGGGGGGCCGCAGCCGACCGACGCCCTGTTCACGGTGACCGCGCACGGTGACGCGACGGTGGGCGTGCCGGGCAGCGTGCACGGGGTGAAGGTAGTGATGGTGACGTCCGAGCCGCTGGGCGGCAGCCGCGTGCCGACGAGCGCGCCGGTGATCGTCGCGCACGTAAGCTGAGCGTTCAGGCCGGCGGCTGCTCGGCGGGCGCGGCGATCACGCGCAGCTCGTGTCCGGCGACGCGCACAGCGTCACCGGGGTGCAGCTGGCGCCCGCGCCGCGTCTCGAGCTCGCCGTTGACCGACGCCGGCGTGTCGGCGAGCAGCGCCTTGACCTCGCTGCCGCTGTCGATCAGGCCGGCGAGCTTGATCAGCTGGCCGAGCCTGATCGTCGGTCCTGCGATGGGGATCTCGCGAGTCACGAACCCAATGTAGGCGAGCCGCCGTCGCCGGCATTGCGCTAGGCTCGCGTCGTATGGGCGAGCGCAGCGAGTACACGCCGGGAACGTTCTGCTGGGCGGAACTGGCGACGAGCGACCAGCAGGCGGCGAAGGTGTTCTACGGCGCGCTGCTGGGCTGGGGCGCGGACGACCGTCCGGTGGGCGACGGCGTGTTCTACTCGATGCAGCTGATCGGCGACAAGCCGGTGGCGGCGATCGCGCTGCAACCTCAGCAGCAGCGCGAGGCGGGCGTGCCGCCGCTGTGGAACTCCTACGTGTCGGTACAGGACGCGGACGCCGTCGCAGCGCGCGCGAAGGAGCTCGGAGCGGACGTGCACGCGCCGCCGTTCGACGTGATGACGGCCGGCAGGATGGCGGTGATCCAGGATCCGCAGGGCGCGTACTTCATGCTGTGGCAGGCGCGCGATCACATCGGCGCGTCGCTGGTGAACACGCCAGGCGCGCTGGTGTGGAACGAGCTCCAGTCTCCCGACCTGGACGCGTCGGCGGCCTTCTACAGCGAGCTGTTCGGCTGGAAGGTGGCAGATTTCGAGGGGATGGCGGAACGCTATATGGGGATCGACAACGCGGGCAGGCATAACGGCGGCATGCGCGCGCTGGCGCCGCCGACGCCGCCGAGCTGGCTCGTGTACTTCGGCGTTGAGGACCTCGACGCTTCGCTGGCGAAGCTGGACGAGCTGGGCGGCATGAAGCTGGCGGGGCCGATCGACATCACGATGGCGAAACTGGCGGTGGTGGCCGACCCGCAGGGCGCGGTGTTCGCGTTGTACGCGGGCGCGTTGGAAGCGTAGGCGCCGCCCGCGTCAGCTGCGCGCGGCGGTGTCGGCGCTGGGCCCCGCGCCGTTGCGTCGCTCGGCGAGATCGGCGCCGGTGGTTGTGGTCATGACGGCGCTGGCGCTGCCGCCGAGCGCGCGGCGCACGAGCGCGGGCGCGATCACGCGCAGCGCGGCGGCGAGCCCGTAGGGCCGCGGCACGTAGCGCTCGGGGCGCCCGCCCAGGCCGGCTTCGAAGATGGCCTCGGCGGCGCGCTCGGGCGTCGAGACGATCCACCGCGTCCACGGCTTGTCGGTGAGCTCGGCCTGGGGGAAGCCCTCGGTGGAGATGAACCCGGGCAGCACGAGCCCGACATGGACGCCGTGCGGGCGCTCCTCAGCCCACAGCGCGTCCGACCAGCCGGCGAGCGCGAACTTGGACGCGCTGTAGGCGCCCGCGCCCGCGCGCGCGACGCGACCGGCGGTGGAGGAGACGTTGACGATCGCGCTTGGCGCGCAGGTGCGCAGCAGCGGCAGCAGCGCCTCGGTGACGCGCACGACGGCGTCGAAGTTGATGGCCATCGTGCGCTGCACGTTGTGGTAACCGCCGTCGGCGAAGCGCGCGCGCCAGGAGGCGCCGGCATTGTTGACGAGTAGGTCGAGCCGGCCATGGCGCGCGAGCACGTGCTCGCGGATGCGCGCGGGGGCGTCCTCGTCGAGCAGGTCGGCGGCGACGTAGCTGACGCGCCGCTCCCCCAGTGCTTGCGCGAGCGCGCGCAGGCGCTCCTCGCGGCGGGCGACGAGCACGAGCGAGGCGCCGGGCTCGCGCACGAGGCGGCGGGCGGTGGCCTCGCCGATGCCGCTGGAGGCGCCGGTGACGAGCATGACGCGCTCGCTGCTCGGTTGCTGGATGGGCTGTGCGATGCCGGTTAGCCTGTCAGATCGGCAACACGATGAGCTCGCCCACCACCAGCGGCCCCAGCGGCGCCGCTTCCACCGAGCGCTCCTCGGAACGCAAGCGCGAGGCGCTTGAGCTGTTTCGCGGGCTGCCGCGACGCTACGACGCGCTGTCGGCGGCGCTGAGCTTCTGGCAGGACCCGCGCTGGCGCCGCGCGCTGGTGAGCGCGGTCGAACCGAGGCCGGGCGAGCGCGTGCTGGACGTGGCGACGGGCACGGGCATGGTCGCGGCGGAGCTGCTCGCGCGCGCGGACTGCACGGTGGTGGGCATCGACCAGAGCGCGGAGATGCTGGCGGCGGCGCGCGCGCGGTTCGCGGCGTCGGACGCCGCTCGCGTTGAGCTGATCGAGGGGCAGGCGGAGGCGCTGCCGTTCGCGGACGCGAGCTTCGATGCGCTGACCTTCACCTACCTACTGCGCTACGTGGATGACCCGGCGGCGACGATGCGCGAGCTCGCGCGCGCGGTGCGCCCGGGTGGGCGCGTGGCGTCGCTGGAGTTCGGCGTGCCGCCGTGGCCGCCGGCGCGCGCGGCGTGGCGGCTGTACACGGCGGTCGGCCTGCCGGTGCTGGGGCGGCTGGCCTCGCGCGAGTGGGCGCAGGTGGGGCGCTTCCTCGGCCCGAGCATCCGCGGCTTCTACGAGCGCCACCCGCTCGAGCAGATCGTCGGCTACTGGCGCGCGGCGGGCTTGGAGGACGTGCGCGTGCGGCGCATGAGCCTCGGCGGCGGCGTCGTGATGTGGGCGAGCAGGGCGCCCGACGGCGGAGCTGATGCGCGTGCGCGCTGAGGCATCGCCACGCCCGGCGTTCTACGCGCTGGGAGGCGGTCGCGTGGGCGAGGCGCTGACGCTGCTGCATCCGCCGTACACGGCGTGGCATCTGAGCTACTTCGCGATCGGCGCGGCGGTCGCGCCGCACCTGCACGTGGGCCGGCTGCTGTGGGGCCTGGCGGCGTTCGCGCTGGCGGTGGGGGTGTCGGCGCATGCGTTCGACGAGTTGCACGACCGGCCACTGCGCACGAGCTTCGCCGATCGCACGCTGCTGGGCTTTGGCGGGGTAGCGCTGCTGGGGGCGGTGGGGATTGGCGTGGCGGGCATCCTGACGGTGAGCGCGTGGCTCGCGCCGCTGGTGTTGGCGGGAGCGGTGTTCCTGCCGGCGTACAACCTCGAGCTGGCGGGCGGGCGTTTTCACAGCGACATCTGGTTCGCGATCGGCTGGGGAGCGTTTCCGGCGTTCACGGGGTATTTCGTGAACGCGGAGAAGGTGGCGCTCCCGGGCGTGCTGATAGCGCTCGGCTGCCTGGCGCTGAGCGTCGCGCAGCGGCGCCTGAGCTCACAGGCGCGCGAGTTGCGCAGGCGCACGGTGGCGGTCAGCGGCACGCGCACCCTCGGCGACGGGAGCACCGAGGCGCTGTCGCTGGGCGGGTTGTTGAAGCCGCTGGACGGAGCGCTCGCGGCGCTGTCGCTGGCGATGGTGCTGACGGCGTGCGCGCTGGTGGCGGCGCGCCTCTAACCACAGCTCTAGCCCACGTGGCTATGCGGAGCTAGCCTGCGCGACTAGCTGATCGACGTAGGGGCCGAGCAGCTTCGCGACGGAGGCGGCGCTCATGCTGGCGGGGCCTTTGGGCAGTCCGGCGTAGCTGATGGCCAGGCGCACGAGGCACTCGCTGAGTAGCTCGGCGTCCTCGTGCGCGATCAACGGCCAGCCGGCAAGGATGACGCTGGTGAGGCGCTCGGCGGCGCTCTCGACGAGCGGCTTGCCGTGCGTGGTGAACAGCGCGAGCAGCTCCTCGGCGCCGTCGCCGTGGACGATCGTGTGCACGAGCGGGTTCTCTGCGGCGGCCCGTAGGAACACGTCGAAGGCGGCGGCGAGCGCGCTGGCGGGGTCCTCGAGATGGGCGCCGACGGCGTCTTCGACGGCGAGCAGGAAGCGGTCGGCCTCGCGCATGACGAGCACCTGGGCGAAGACCTCGCGCGACCCAAACTCCTTGTAGAGGGTTTGGCGGCTGACGCCGGCGGCGAGCGCGATGTCGGCCATCGTGACGTCCGCCCAGCGGCGGCTGTGCAGTTGGTCGCAGGCGGCGTCGAGCAGGGTGTTGCGCAGCAGCTCGCGCGCGGCGACGGAGTAGGGGACGCGCTCCGGGGCGGTTGTGGCGGTCATGTCTGTGGCTCGAAATCGACCTTATCGCGCACCCCGCAGTCCGGGCACGCCCAGTCGTCGGGCACATCGCTCCAGGGCGTGCCGGGCGCGAAGCCCTCGCGTGGATGTCCGTGCTGCTCGTCGTAGACGTAGCCGCAGGCGGGGCAGCGGTAGCGGCTCACCGGGTGCCCTCGGGGCTCGCGGCGATCCCGTAGCGCTCGAGCGTCGAGCGGCGCGGCCTGACGTTGGCGAGCGCCGCCTGGCCGTGGTAGTGAGCGAGCACGCGACGATCCATGATGCGCCGCCACAGCGGCGGGACGACGGCGAGCACGATCATGCCGGCGTAGCCGGTCGGTAGCTGCGGCGCCTCCTTCACGTGGCGCAGCGCCTGGTAGCGGCGGATCGGGTTGGCGTGGTGGTCTGAGTGGCGCTGGAGGTGGTACAGCAGCACGTTGGAGGCGGCGCTGTTGCTGTTCCAGCTGTGCTCGGGGCGCGTGCGCTCGTAGCGCCCGTCCTCGCGGCGCTGGCGCAGAAGGCCGTAGTGCTCGAGGTAGTTGACGACCTCAAGCAGCGAGAAGCCGACGACCGCCTGGATGATCAGATACGGCAGGATCGCGAGGCCGAAGGCGGCGAGCAGGACGGCGTACAGCACGGCGCTCATCGCCCACGCGCTGAGGATGTCGTTGCGCGGCGTCCACGGCGAGGAGTCGAGGCGGCGCAGGCGAACGCGCTCGAGCTCCCATGCGGAGCGCAGGCTGCCGAGGACGGTGCGCGGCAGGAACGCGTAGAAGCTCTCGCCCAGGCGCGCACTGGCGGGGTCCTCGGGCGTGGCGACGCGCACGTGGTGGCCGCGGTTGTGCTCGATGAAGAAGTGTCCGTAGCCGCTCTGGGCGAGCCCGACCTTGCTGAGCCAGCGCTCGAGCGATGCGCGCTTGTGCCCGAGCTCGTGGGCGGTGTTGATGGCGATGCCGCTGACCATCGCGACGGTCAGCGCGAGGCCGATCTTGTCGATCCCTGAGAGGTGTCCGTGCGACCACAGCCAGCACGCGAACACGAGCCCCGCGTACTGGATCGGCAGGTACAGGTAGGTGCACCAGCGGTAGTAGCGATCCTGTTCGAGCCACTTGATGACGTCGTCGGGAGGGTTGCGCGCGTCCATGCCGAGCGCGAGGTCGAGCGGCGGGAAGATCGCGAACACGAGCATCGGCCCGTAGAACCAGAAGACGCCGAGGCCGGTGGCGTGCACGAGACCCCACGCGAGGAACGGCAGCGTGGGGATCAGCAGCCCGAGCAGCCAGGCGTAGCGCTTGGGGTCGCGCCACGCGCGTGTGCCGGCGGCGTTCGCGGCGATCGGATCGGCTGACATACGCGGAACCTCCTCGTGTTGTCGCTGGTCACTACTCTGTGCGCGTAGCTTACACGGAGGCTAGGTGCTGTCAAGCATCACGACAAGCATGTGCATTGTGTCGCGCCCAGGACCTGAGCCTGACCGCGACGCGGAGTGACGCTCGTGGGAGACGACGGGAGGATCGAAAACGCGGACAGCCGCGCAAGACCGCGGCTCACACGCCGGGGGGCCGGCGGGATTCCATGTATTCGCGATTCTGGCGCCGCTCGCCGCGGACCTGGACGGCGATGTAGACGAGGATGACGTTGACGACCACGCCGATCCCCCCGAACGTGATGATCAGGCCGAGGGTCTTGTCGAAGGCTTCGCTGGCGGCGATCAACATGCGCGGAGCCTAGCAACGGAAGGGGCGCGAGTGTCGTAGCCTTCGCTGGACCGCTGCCGATGGCCATCGGCGAAGAAGTGCAAGGAGAGGTGCCGGAGCGGTTGAACGGGCGCGACTGGAAATCGCGTAACGGGGGAAACCTCGTTCGGGGGTTCGAATCCCCCCCTCTCCGTCCCTGTCAGATGGGAAGGCGCTGCGCCTGTCCGGGAGGGCATCTGCTCGACGGGCCCCGTCGTCAGCTATCGCTGGGCAGGATCGTGAAGGCTCCGCCTCGAAGCGGCGTGACCGCACGGAAGTGCCGCTCGTCGAAGCTCACGATCTGATTGGTCTTGTGGCGGTTCGCGATCACAACCAGTGCGCAGTCGGCGAGCTCGAGCTCAAGATCCGCATACTGTGCGGCGAGGTCCCCGATCGTCGCATAGTCCTCGCGCTCCAAACAGGCAACGGTAAATCGTCCGGCGGCGAGATCGGCGAGGAAGCTTCGCCGCGGCCCGCGTCCAAGACGTTGTCCGAGCAGATAGTCCACCTCGGCGGTGACGGGCGCTGGGATGATCAGCGGTCCGTCGACGGTCCGCAGCAGCTCGTCGATGCGAGCGAATTGCGGATCGTTGGCATCGCCAAAGGCCACGAGTGGGCCGGCGTCGATGACGACGGTCACTCGCCGAAGCCCCTGAGCAGATCCTCCTCCGGTATGTCCGCGATCGATGTACCATCGCCGTGCCCTGAGCCGGCCAGTGCGAAGTTCCGGTCCTGGGGTGGCTTGGGCTGGTAGGTGGCGACGGCCTCGCGCAGTACCTCCGCCTGTGATCTGCCCTCCTCACGGGCCAAGCGAGCGAGGCGCTGAGCCTGATCCTCATCGAGATAGACGCTGGTCTTGCGCACTAGCAGGAGTATAGGGCATTAGGTAGGGTATCTATCTCGGCCTGCCCCAAAGCGCTGTGCCTGGTCTCGTCCACGCGTCAGCGTCTCGCGAGCGACAGATGATCGTGCAGTTCACGCTCGACGGGGACGATGCGGCCGCGCTGCAGCGGATCGCCGACGTCCACGGCGAGCGCCCCGGCGAGGTCGTCAGGTCTCTTATTCGAGAAGCATCGACCAACGCAGCCTGACTACCTCGTCTAAGCAGTTACGCCAAGCAGCGAATCGCCTCAGCCGCCCTCGAGCGCGCCTCGCGGCCCACCGGCTCCATCAGCGCCTCAAGCAGCCGATCCAGGTTCGCGCCGGGGTTCGCACGTCGTCCCGGTCTCCCCGTGCAGGCTTCGCGCCGATATACACCTTCAGATGTGTATGCTCTGGTGTATGCGAACGAACATTGAGATCGACGACCGTGTGCTCCACGAAGCCCAGGAGTTGATTGGCGCTCGGACGAAGCGCGAAGCGGTCGATGTGGCGTTGCGTGAGTTGGTTGCTCGCCACCGACGTATCGGTGTGCTCGATCTGCGGGGGCGTGTCCGGTGGGAGGGCGACCTTGACGAGAGCCGCCGCGGGCGCTCGTGATCGTCGTCGACACGAGCGTTTGGATCGACGTTCTGAACGAGCGGGGTTCGCCGCAGGCGCAACGTTGCGTAGAGCTGATCGAGGAGGGAGAGCCGGTCGCGCTCACCGACATCGTGTTCACCGAGATTCTCCAGGGCTTTCGCTCTGACAGAGAAGCGCGCCTGGTTGAACGTCACCTGAAGGCATTTCCGGTGTTGCGTCTCAATGGTCTGGACGACTTCGCTCTGGCGGCGGAGCTGTACCGTCGCGCCCGTCGCGCGGGTGTGACGATCCGCAAGACGCTGGACTGTCTCATCGCCGCGCCGTGCGTGCGCACTGGAGCGCCCATCTTGCACTCCGATGCCGACTTCGACAGGCTTGCGGAGTGTACGCCGCTCCGACTCTATTCCTAGGTGGCTTACTGTTTCCCGGGCGACGGGGCCAGCAGGCCGACGAGCGCACCCCCGGCCGCCGCCGCGACGGTCTCGAGTTCGGCTGAGCCCCGCGAGATCGCGAAGGCCGCCGACACACCGAACAACGCCATCAGGATGATCACGGCACGGTTTTTCCAGAGTTCCACGAATGCCGACCAAATTGCGGCCCCCACCTTTTTCCTCCTTGGGGCAAGGGCCGGCGTGGTGAAAGAAACCCTTTTCGGGGCGGGCGCGAGGATCCCGATGATCGCTCCCGCAATGGCGCCGCCGCTTGACCAGTACTGCGTCGGCACTGGCTTCCCACCCGCTGCGATTACTGCGGCGCCGATCAGGAACGCCACAACCGCGAGACCGAGCGTGCCGACCGCGATGCGGTATGCGATCGGATCCTCGGGTTGGTGCTGGGGTGCTGCCGACGCAGCCTGATCGGGTTGACCGTTGGGATCCGGTGGGTTCATTGCGCTGTACCTCGCCTTTCGCTTAGCTGTGGGCCTTTGGACAAACGTGCTGGTTCTCTGCTTGCCTCAGGGGTGAGCGCGGACCCGCGACGAGGATCTGCCCCGTCGGATCATCCGCATCGCCGCTTCCGGTTGTGCCAACAGTGGTGCCGAAGTAGCCCGGCCAGCAGCTCCAGCCGACGTGGGCAAGGTCGACGAGCGGCGTGTCTTTGGCCTTGAGGATGTAGAGGCCCGGCCGGCAGACGACGTAGTCATAGACTGCGGCCGCGAGCAAGGCGCGGGCATGGGCGCCGCAGCCCGGATAGCTCGGATGGCCTCCGAACGCGGGATAGATGACCGGGTGAGTGGTGGATTCATGTTCGACGCCGTCCCACGGGTAGAGCCTGCCCTCGTTGGAATGCCGCGCCATCCACACGAACTTCGGTACGTAGCCGGAGCCGTGCGGTTCGAGCAGGACGGTGATGTGCTCCCAGTCGCCCTCGTGGAAGTCGACGTCTGCGTCGTCGGCGCGCAGCGGTTCTTCGAGCATCGTCGCCGTGTCGACAGTCATCGGGTAGTAGTTGAGCCCGTAGAAGAACCAGTACTGAAGCGCCCGGTAGTGGCTCGTGTCGCGGCCTGCGTACTTGCACCCCGTTCCGGCGTCGTAGAAGTAGATCTGAGCCGACTGCCTAACGAACTTCGACAGGTCCGTCGGCCACGCATCGATCTTCGACTCTGGCACGCCGACACCGCGCAGGAATATCCGCATCTGGGCGGCCTTGTCGGCCAACCGCGCCGGATATTCCAGATACGCCGATGCCGATCCAGATGCAGACAGATCGGCCAGCGTCACCGGGTCGGCAACGGTTCGCCCGTGCGACACGAGCCGCACGCCGTGTCCGCTGCGATCCCGCGCTCGGAGCATGGTCGCCAGCGACACCGGCCAAAACCGGTCGAGCTTCGACATCTCGACCGTTGGCTCGTAGCGCAGGGCCAACGCTGCAGCGCCGTGTGAGGTCAGGGAGATCGGCTGTTCGACCGCCGAAGGCCGTAGTGCGAGCGGCTGGCCCGGCCCCGCTCACGCCGGCGCCGGCGGACCGCACCCGGTGACCAGCACGGCGAGCGCTGCGAGCAGGAGCGTCACGGCGCCGCCGGCCAGAGTCGGAAGCCGCGTCACTGCGAACGGCCGTGCCGATCTGCCGCCCCGCCGAGCGTCGTCCGTGGGCCTTGTGACGGCCGCGGCACTTCCCACAGCCCGAACCGGTCGCGCCAGTAGTCGGTCAGGAAGATGTTGTTCGGGTCGCGCTCCTCGCGCAGTCGCAGGAACTCCTCCCAGCGGGGGTAGCGATCCTTGAAGTAGTCGACCCAGCCGCGGCTGTCAGGCGTGCTAGCGGGCTGGAACTTGCCCCAGTGAAGGCGGAAAGGGATCTCGTTGTCGCGCAGCAGCTGCCAGAACTGCGGCCAATACGTCTCGGCCGCATCGCCGGGGTTGGCCGCGAACCAGTAGGGGTCGATACGGAAGGCGCCGTCCCTCCACTCGTCGGCGCCGTCGGAGTGGGATGCGCTCATCCACAGCTGAGTCGGCATCGCCGCGTACAGCTCCCACGCATACAGCCCAGTGCGCCGGTAGGACTCGTGGTCGTCCTGCGGTTCGGCGAAGTAGGATCGCAGGAGCTGCATCGCCTCCTGCGTGCGCGACAGCGGCACCCACATCTCCGTGAACTCGGTGGGCAGCAGTTCGTAGTCCGCCTGGTTGTCCATCGGCAGCCCATGCCACATGTAGTCACGGAACGACTGGGGCTCGCCTCGTTCGACGCCCGGCTTCTCGGAGTCCAGCGGGATGAAGATGCCAAGCAGCTTCGGGAAGACCGCGGGGATCTCGTGCTCGATCGCGCCGGCGAGGGGTTTGAGGATCTCGATCGCAGCGTCGACTCCGTGCTCTGCGCCATGGCTGATGAACTTCGCGAGCGCCTCCCCGAGGCGTCCGTGCTGCTTCAGGATCGGCACGAGCTCGAGCAGCGCCTGCACGCGCGAGAAGGTGCGCTCGATCTGCGGACGCGCCTTCGAGAGGTCGTGGAGGTTGCCGAGGATCGTGTATAGGACCGAGATGAACGTCTGCGCGGTGTCGGGGTGGACCGTGAACTCCTTGTAGGTGTCCGGTCGAAAGCCCAGCTGTGGGCGGATCCGCTGGGCCTGCCAGACGAGCACGCGTTCCACGCCTCGCTGCGGCCACCACTCCACGCGCGCGTACTCCGCGTCGCGCAGGAACTGCTCGAGCGAGGGGCGCGTCTGATCGCCGGGACCGAACAGGTCGATCGCGCACTCCTCGACGCTCGTGACCGCCTCCTGGCCGGAGATGTTGAACGTGTCCTCGCACTTGAAGGTGATCGTGGACACCACCCCTAGCAGCCCCATGTTCGGGGACATGGCGTCGAGCAGGTCGGGGTCGGGGTCATCGCGCGAGAGCTCGTGCACCTGTCCGCGCCCGTCGATCACACGAAAGCCCCACAGGTTGTCGTTGACAGAGAACTGAAGCGAGCCCCCCGAGGAGCCCGTGGCGATGAATCCGCTGACGGTCTGATTCGTGATGCCGCCGAGGTCGGACAGGGTCCAGCCGCGCTCTTTCCACAGCTGCCAAAGGAGGCCGGTCTCGAGCGTGGCCGTGCCCGTCGGATCGGTCGGATCCTCGCCGAGGTGAATGCCCGCGTCGGCCTCGACGAGCTTGCGCTGCTCGTCCTTGACGCGCCAGCCGCGGTAGCGGTCGAGCATCACGTTCACGTTCTCGCCCGGCGGCGCCTGCTGCCAGCCGACACGGTTGGGCAACTCGCCGATGGGGTCGCTGTAGATGACGTGTGAGAGCGAGTGCACCGCGCCCCGCACGCGAAGCTGGCGCCCTTCGGCGTAGGCCATCTTGACGAGCGCCACCAGCTCGTCCTCGCTGGCGGGGTGGTGGAAGCCGTCGGCTGCGGGGGCGATCGCGTCCATCTGCTCAGCGCTCGCGCGCCGCGAACGCCCGTCCTAGCACGCGTCGTGCGTTGCCGTACAGGATCTCTTCGGCGTTCGCCGGCTGAGCCTCGCGGATCCACTGCTCGAGCAGCCGAAGGTCGCTGGCCTGATCGAGGCCCGTGAGGGTGGGCTTGATGAAGCCGTCGAGGTCGCTGCCGATGGCCGCCGCCTGCTGGCCGTTGGGGAGGGCGAGGATCGCGTCGAGGTGTCGGGCGACCACGGCCTGGGACTGTGCCGCGTCCTGCGTCGAGCCCAGCTGGTGCTGGGAGGTGATCAGCCCGATCAGACCGCCGCGCGCCTGGATGCGCTCGGCCGTGTCGGCGCTCAGGTTGTAGGTCTGATGGTCGGGCCCGGCGTCGCGCATGCCGACATGGGTCGCGATCAGCGGGAAGTCGAGGGGATCGGTCCCGGCTTCCTGGTCCAGCTGCTCGACCAGCGTGAACGTGTCGTCGATGGCGTCCTGGCGCATGTGGGAGACGTCGATCAGCACTCCGTACTTATGCATCGCCTTCACCGCCGCCCTGCCCAGCTCGGTCAGGCCGATGCCCGGCGCCTGCGGGAAGACGCGTTCGTAGACGTCGTCGGGGAGCATCGGGATCGCCGGCGCGTTGCTCGCCACTTGGCGGTAGAACAGGTGGGCGAGGGTGATGTACACGACTCCCTGTTCGGCCAGCCGGCGCACCTTCTGATCGATCGCGTTCGCGTCGGGGCCGAGGTGGAAGCCGCCCTCGACGCAGTGGACGAACACGATGCGCTCGTCGTCGAGGTCAGCGGCTTTCCTGGCGATGATGTGGCGGGTTCCGTCGGGGTCCTGCCGGCCGAGGTCCTGCTCGACGCACGCGAGCTGATACTCGAGATCTTCGTAGTACTCGGGGAGGGGAGGCGAGGCGTATTTGAGCGCGAAGTCGAACTCCGCCGGCGGCCAGTAGAGCACTGAGCAGACCAGGCGCGCGCCGCCCTGCTCGAGCTTGTCGAGATCGACGCGCCAGCCCTGTTTCCAGCTTGCGTCGTTCAGGCACGGCGCGAGCAGATCCTCGAGATCGGCCTGCAGATCGTCCCGGACGTGCTGCAGCCAGCCTTCGGTAGCGCCGCGCGGATGACGGTCCTCCGGCAATAGGTGCATCGGGTAGTGGCAGTGCAGATCGGCGATCACCAGCTTCCCCCTGGACGGTGGTGTTGCTGCTGCTGCTATGTCGCGTGGACCGTATCAAAGGATTCGGGATGCTGGATGTTGGCCGGAATGTGGTTCCGTGCGGGCGAGAGCCCCTCATACCGACCCCGCCGAGATCGATTCAGACGATTGTCCGTGACAGAAACACCGTCTGCAAAATCTGTAGCCATATGTGGAATCATGCCCAGCGGACGAAACGCGTGTGGGGTTCGGAGCTGTGGTGCACCAAGCGGAGCGAAAGCGCCCGTCGATCGAGGTTCGAAAGGCAGAGCGGGAGCTGTTCTTCTGGACGGCGCGCCAGACGCTCAAGCTCGTCGTCATGGCGGCGCTCACCGCCTACCTGCTCGTATCGCTGGCGGAGGGTCGTCTGCCGGGGAGCCAGCTGCTGGTTCACTACCTTTGAAGGGACGCCCCCCGTGGGCGGACGTCCCTCCGCCTGGCGAGAGGTGTCAGGGAGCCTGGACCTGCGGCAGGCCGGGGTCGGGCGCGCCGAGCTTTGTGACGTCGGGCGCCTCGTAGGCCCTGCCGGGACACCCGCCGAGCGCGAGCACGCGCATCCCCTCTGCGCCCGGCCAGATCTTGCGCTTGGGCTGCGGACCGACCCGGACCATCGTGTCGGGGTCCAGGGCGTGGCGCTCGCCGTCGACCTCGATCTCTCCCGAGCCGCGCAGCACGACGAAGACCTCCTCCTGGCCGGTTTCGGCGTGGTCGTGCTCGGGGTATTGGCCCGCGTTGGGCGGAAGGTCGAGTACCTGCATCCCGAAGGACTCGACTCCGAGCTCGGCGCGCGCTCGTTTGAACGTGCCGAACACGACCGCCTCCATGTTGTCGATCGGCGTCACGGTGTAGTCCGACATGGGCGTCTCCTCTGGCGTGGTCATTAGGTGCCGACAATTAATAGCACGAACGTTCGTGCGATATGATGTGGCGGCGTGGCGACCAAGGCGCAGAGCACCAGGCTGGCGATCCTCGAGCGCGCGGTCGACCTGGCCTCGGCAGAGGGTCTGGAGGGCCTGACGATCGGCAGGCTCGCGAGCGAGCTGGAGATGAGCAAGAGCGGGCTGTTCGCGCACTTCGGCTCCAAGGAGGAGCTGCAGCTGGCGACGATCGACGCGGCGGCCCAGCGCTTCTACGGCGAGGTCGTCGCTCCCGCGCTCGCGCACGCAGAGGGATACCCGCGCCTGACGGCGTACTGCCAGCTCTACATCGACTACCTGGAGCGTGGGGTGTTCGCCGGCGGCTGCTTCTGGGCGGCGGCGGCCACGGAGTTCGACGATCGGCCCGGCGTGGTGCGCGATGCCGTGCGCGCCGGCGTGGTCGGCTGGCTGAGCGAGCTCGAGCGCCAGGCGGCGGTCGAGCAGGCCGCCGGCGCCGGCGAGCTGGCGTTCGAGATCTACTCGCTCGGTCTCGGCGCGAACGTGTGCTCGCGGCTGCTCGGCGACGAGCGCTCATTCGATCGCGCCCGCTCGGCGGTCGAGCGCCTGCTGCGCCGGCACTTCGTAGGCTCCTGAGCGTGTGGCTGCAGCGCGAGCTCACGCTCGATCCCCGACCGCGCGGATTTCACCTCGTCACGCGCGAGGTGCTCGGCGCGCTGCCCGAGCTGCGCGAGGTGAGCGTAGGCCTGCTGCACCTGCTGATCCGCCACACGTCCGCGTCGCTGACGCTCAACGAGAACGCCAGCCCCGACGTCCGCGACGACTTCCAGGCGTGGTTCGACGACGCCGTGCCCGAGCGCAGCGCGCTGTGGACGCACACGCTCGAGGGCAGCGACGACATGCCCGCGCACATCAAGGCGTCGCTGCTCGGGCCGTCGCTGACGCTGCCGATCAGTGGTGGCCGGCTCGCTCTGGGGACCTGGCAGGGCATCTACCTGTGCGAGCATCGTGACCGTGGTGGAGCGCGCTCGCTGGTCGCGACCATATGGGGCGAGGCTTGATGGCGACGGTGCCGGGTGAGGCAGAGGGGCGACGGTAGACTGCGAGCTCTGCGCCCGTAGCTCAGCTGGATAGAGCGTCGGTCTACGGAACCGAAGGTCGGGAGTTCGAATCTCTCCGGGCGCGTACGAAGGTCGCGAAGGCGCTGGCGAAGCTCTCCCAGCGCGAGCACTTCATGGGCGATAACGACTGGCGCTCAAGCGGTAGAACCTTGTACGCCATGCCTAGGCACGGCCCTCACGAGCGGCAATGATGGCGTCGTGGAGAGAGAGGAGTCGGCTGCACCAGGCACAGATGTGCGCCCATCGGCGATGGCCGCCGTGAGAGGCACCTCTGACGCTCAACCGCCTAGTGACCTTTCCCACTGCCGCTCCGGATCCTACACACTACGACGGTCGTCAGGGCAGGGTGCGCTGGCCGCGCGCAGGCTGAGCGCCATCGCCATCGCGGCCCTCGTCGCCGCGTTTGCCGCCTTTGCGCTCACAGCCGCCCCCGCCCTCGCCGCCGCGCCGGAAGCCCCGGAACTCAGGGTGGAATCGATCACGGCGAGCACGGCGACGTTGTTCGGTGTGTTGAACCCGAACACGGAAGGCGTCCCGGGCACGTATCAGTTCTTCTACAAAGCCTCGAAAACGGGGGCGTGTGAAGGCGAAGGGCAGACGACGCCGGGCCTTTCCCTTGGCGCCCTGCATGAAGAACTGCCTGCGGAACCGGTGTCGGGTTTGAAACCGAACACCGAATACGCGGTGTGTCTGCTCGCGGAAACCTCCTCAACGGAAAAGACGCTGAGTGCGGCGGTGACGTTCACGACGGCACCCGAAGCGCCGGAAACGCTCAGCCCCGCCAAATCGGTCACGGCGACGACGGCGGTCCTTGAAGGTGTGCTGAACCCGAACGCCGAAGCGAACGCCGGCTGGTATTTCGAGTACAGCACCGAAGCGACGTGCAGCGAAAACGCGTTGACGAGTCCGGCGGAAGCTGAAGAACTGCTCGAAGCCAAGACGGTGTCAAAGGAAGTCACCGAACTTCAGCCGAACAGGAAATATGAGTTCTGCCTGGTGGCGTTCAACGCGGGCGGCGGGCAGGCCACCGTGGGTGGCGAAGTGTCGCTGACGACCGAACCCGCCGCGCCCAAAGTCGATGGCCAGCATGCGTCCACCGATTCGAGCGAAGCGACGCTGGAAGCCCAGGTCAACCCGAACAACCAGGAAACCCACGCCCACCTGCAGTACTCGAGCAGCGCTGCGGTCAACGGCAACGGGGCGCTCACGACCGCGACCGAACTGATCACTGCGGATCTCGGCGAAGGCTTCGGCGACAGTCCAGTGGGTCCTGAAACCGTGACGGGTCTGCCAGCAGGCACGACCTTTTACTACCAGACGGTCGCGACCAACGCCACGGGCACCACTTACGGCACGGTCGAGGAATTCACGACCGTCCCCACGCCGGGCACCGAACCCGTCACCGCGATCGCCGCCACCACGGCCACCTTCAACGGTCAGTTCTCCCCGCTGAACCCCAACGCGGCCACGCAGTACCACTTCGACTACAACCTCGGTGGCACGTGCACCGGCGCCAGCGAAACCGCCGCAGCAGAAGCCGGCGAGGGAGCGGGGACCACCTCCGAGGCCACGCCCGTCAGCGGCCTGGCACCAGACCGGCTCTACGCGGTCTGCTTCGTCACCACGAACGCGTTCGGCTCTGAGGTCGGGCCGCAGGTCAGTTTCAAGACGCTGCCCGAAACTTACGTCACCGACGTGGCCTCCACGAGCGCCACGCTACATGTGGTCCTCGACCCCGAAGGCACCGCCACCACCTACAGCTTTCAGTACGGCACCAACAGCTCCTACGGCACGGCAACCGAACAGACCAGCGCCGGTGCCGGCACCAAACCTCTGAACTTCGAAGCCCACATCCAGGGCCTGACCGCCGACACCACCTACCACTACCGCGTCACCGGCTCGACGGGCGGTGTGGCCTTCGAAGCCGCGGACGCCACCTTCACCACCCAGCCCGAAGGCAGCGAGTTCTCCCTCCCCGACGGTCGCGAGTGGGAAATGGTCTCCCCGCCGGATAAGTACGCCGGATCGATTGGCCCGATGAACGAATTTGGCCGGGTGATCCAGGCCTCCGAAGACGGCAGCAAGCTCACTTTTACGGCTACCGACCCGATCACTGCCGACCCGGCGGGGAACCGTGGCGGGCTTGAACCCTCGCAGGTGCTTGCCAGCCGTGGGCCGGCCGGCTGGGCCGATGAAGAAATCACCACGCCCAACAATGATGTCGGCACTCTGCGGCTCGGTTACGAAGCGGAGTACGAGTTCTTCTCCCCTGATCTGTCCCTCGGAGTGGTCCAGCCGCCCGGTGAAACACCGCTCGCGCCGCCAGTGCTCCCCGGCGAAACCCAGGAACGCACGCTCTGGCTGCGCAATAATTCCAACGGTTCCTACAGCGCGCTCGTCTCCGCCGCTAACGCCGAATCAAAGCTCGGCGGAACCGAAGCGGAAGAAATCGGAAATCTAAATAACTACCCCTATTTCGAAGGCGCCTCCCCGGATTTGCGCCACATCGTCTTTCACGACCCCAACCCGCTCGCGGAAGGTGGAGGCGACGGCCTTTATGAGTGGACGGCCGGCGCGCTGCAACCCGTCAGCCTCCTGCCGGGCAACGGCGGCGACGTACACGGGAGCCTTGGTGGCCCTGGTGAGGCGGAACGCACCGCGAATGCCGTCTCAGATAACGGCTCGCGTGTCATCTGGGAATACAACGAAAACCTGTACCTGCGTGACACGCAACGCAAGGAAACCGTCCAGCTCGACGAGCCCGAACTGGGATGCAACACATGCAACGCCAACGGAAGGCCGAGTTTCATGACGGCGAGCGCCGATGGCTCAAAGGTCTTCTTCACCGACGAATCGCTGACGGAAGGCTCCTCGCCTTTCAACGAAACCCACGCGCCGGATTTGTACGTGTTCGAAGAAACCGAAGCCTCTCGTGACGGTGGGGTGCTGGCGGGTAAGCTGACCGACCTGACGCTCGACCCGAATTTCGACGCCGCCAAGGACGAAGGCGAACACGCCGCGGCACGAGGAGTTATTGGTGCTAGCGAAGACGGCTCCTACGTTTATTTCGTCGCCGATGGGCTGCTCGGGGATGCCGCCGCGCACGGCGCGACTCCGGGCGGCAATCTATATCTCGAGCATTTTGACGGTAGTGGCTGGGAAGCGCCGCAGTTCATAGCGACGCTCTCCGGTGGTGATGAACGCGACTGGACCTCGAGAGGAGGGTTGAAGCATCTGACTGCGAGGGTCTCCCCTGATGGGCGCTGGCTGGCGTTCATGTCCGACCGGCCGTTGACGGGCTATGACAATGCCGATGCCAACAGCGGCGCTGCCGATGAGGAGGTGTATCTCTTCGATCAGGCGAGCGGTAGGCTGGCGTGCGCGTCGTGCAACCCGTCGGGGCAGCGCCCCGAAGGAGTGTTCGACCCCAAAGAAGAAGAACCGGGCTACCACAAACTGCTGGTCGACGAACCGGGAAGCTGGGAAGGTCACTGGCTGGCTGGGAGTGTCCCGGGATGGACCACCTACCACGTGTTCCAGGCTCTCTACCAGTCGCGTTATCTCTCCAACAACGGCCGTTTGTTCTTCAACAGCCCCGATGCGCTGGTTCCCGCGGATGTCGATCATCAGGAGAACGTGTATGAGTTCGAGCCTCAGGGGGTCGGTGGCTGCAAGCCCACGACCGCGGACGCGAGCGACCTGTATGAGCCCGCGACGGGTGGTTGTGTTGGCCTGATCTCCTCGGGTACCTCCAATCAGGAATCGGCGTTCTTGGACGCCAGCGCGACGGGCGGGCGCGACAGCGAAGCAGACGAAGGCGGCGGTGACGTGTTCTTCCTGACGACCTCTCAGCTCGCTCCCCAGGATCTCGATCAGGCCTATGACATCTATGACGCCCACGAATGCACCACCGTCTCCCCGTGCGTGACCCCGTCCGCCACGACCTCAACCCCGCCGTGCACGACCGCTGACTCCTGCCGCGCCGCGCCGGCGCCGCAGCCCTCGATCTACGGGCCCCCGTCGAGCGCCACGTTCTCCGGCCCCGGCAACCTCGCCCCGCCATCGCCGCCGGCGGTTGTGAAGCCGAAGGTCCAGACGAGGGCCGAAAAGCTCGCTAAGGCCCTGAAGATGTGCAGAAAATACAAAAACAAGACCAAGCGGAGCAAGTGCGAAAAGACTGCCCGCAAGGCATACGGCGCCAAGACGGACGCGAAGAAGTCCAGCACAGCCGGCAGACTCAACAGCGACCGGAGGGCTAAGTCATGAACATCGTCAGAGCCCTCCAGAGACTCATCCTCTCGGCACGTAGTGCACTTGTTGCTGTCCTAACGCTTGTCATCGCCTTGGCGGGTGCTTCGTCCGCTAACGCGGCGAGCCCCTGGTGGCAGCTCTCTTCGAGTTCTGCGCCGGCTCATCTCCAGGAAGGCCCCTGTGAAGGCCCGGCAACGCCTCAGGTGCTGCCTCAGTGCGGCCAGGTCGTCGTCACGGCGGAGAACCTCGGCGACTTGCCGGTGACCGGAGAAATGACTCCGGTGAGCATCACCGATGTGCTGCCGCCCGGGGTTCGCGCCACGGGCATCGCCCGCACTTTTACCTCTTCCGGCGATGACAGCGAGGGCGGTATCGGTGGGAGTCAGGCGCATGGGGCACTCGCCTGCTCGGGGCTGCCTGGCGCAACGGTGACGTGTACTTGGTCTGAACCGTTCCATTTGCCGCCTTTTGAACTGTTGGAAGTGGCGATCGAAGTGGAAGTCGGCTCGGGCGCCTCCTCGGGCGAAAACGAAGTGCGGATCTCCGGTGGCGAAGGCTTCACCTCCGAACCCGACGGGAACGTCGTCGCGCCTCGGTCGTTGCGGCGTCCGCTGGCCGTCGGCGGCGCGACGCCGTTCGGCGTAGAAGAATACACGTTTGATAACGAAAACGAAGGTGGGGCGCTGGATACGCAGGCGGGTTCGCATCCCTTCCAGCAGACGACGAATGTCGCGTTCAACCAGGGCGATCCGATCGGCAATAGCAGTGTATACGGGGCGACTCCGCCGGCGTTGCCGAAGGATCTGCATATCCAGTGGCCGCCTGGCCTGATCGGCAACACGACTGCTCTGCCGCAGTGCACCGAACCACAGTTCACGGCCTACGTAAGCGGCGGCGCCGATCTGTGTCCTGCCGATACGGCGGTCGGTGTCGCCTCGGTGACCGTCACGAACCGTCGTTTTGGCCTTCGCACGGAAGAGGTGCCTCTGTTCAACCTCGTTCCGAGCCGAGGTGAGCCGGCGCGTTTTGGCTTCGAGGTGGAGCATGCCGATGTGACGATCGACCCGTCCGTGCGCGCGGGGGGTGACTACGGGATTGATGTCGACGTGACGGACACTTCCCAACTGGTCGTCGTCGTCTCCAGCCGGGTGTCGGTGTGGGGTGTGCCGGGCGCCGCAGTCCACGATGACGACCGTGGGTGGGGCTGCATGCAGGAGGGCAGCGTCGCGCGTGAATCAAGCGGCGAGGTGCCTGATGTGTGTCCGGCCGCGGCGGACGAAAGGCAGTCGCCGTTCTTGACGTTGCCGACGTCCTGCACCGGCCCGCTGATAACCACGCTTGAAGCGGACTCGTGGCAGGAACCGGGCGCATGGGTCTCGCCCGAGCCGGATCCGTCGGTTGCGATGCCGGCCCTTGACGGCTGTGAGAAGCTGCCGTTTAGCGCGTCTTTGGAAGCTGCGCCGGATGTGAGCTCGGCGAGTTCCCCCGCGGGTTTGACGGTGAAGGTGCATGTGCCGCAGGAAGCGAGCGTGGACGGTGAAGGCCTCGCAGGCTCAGACGTCAAGGACACGACGGTCGTGTTCCCCGAAGGTGTCGCGATCAATCCGTCGGGCGCGAATGGCCTGGAAGCTTGCTCGGAGGGCTTGATCGGGTTCACGGGCATCTTGGGCGAAACGGATCAGTTCACCCCGACGATCGGCTCGCCGTTTTGTCCGGACGCGTCGAAGATCGGGACGGTCAAGATCACGGTACCGGTGATCGCGCACCCGTTGGAAGGCGCGTTGTTTCTGGCTACACAGAATGAAAACCCGTTCAGGAGCCTCGTCGCGAACTATATCGTCGCCGAAGACCCGATCTCCGGGGTGCTGGTCAAGCTCCCGGGCGAAGTCAAACTGAACCAGGAAACCGGGCGGATCGAAGCAACGTTCCTGAATACGCCGCAGGCGCCGTTTGAAAACCTCGAAGTGCATTTGTTCGGTGGGGAACGCGCGCCGCTGTCAACGCCCTCGCGCTGTGGGACGTACACCACGACGGCATCGTTCACGCCATGGTCGGGCAACGCGCCGGTTTCGGCGTCCTCGGGCTTCAACATCACCTCGGGCCCGAACGGCAGCCCATGCCCCGGCGCGAGCCTGCCGTTCGGCCCGTCGTTGACGGGCGGCACGACGAACATCAACGCGGGTGGTTTCAGCCCGCTGGTGACGACGATCGGTCGTGAAGACGGCCAGCAGAACCTCCAGTCCGTCGTGTTGCACATGCCGGCTGGGCTGTCGGGCATGATCTCCAACGTCACGCCGTGTGCGGAAGCGCAGGCTGATGCTGGGACGTGCGGGCCGGAAAGCTTGATCGGGGAAACGACGGTCTTGGCGGGTGTCGGCACCGACCCGGTCGCCGTCCACGGCGGCAGGGTCTATATCACCGAACCGTATGAGGGCGCCCCGTTTGGGTTGTCGATTGTGGATCCGGTCAAGGCCGGCCCGTTCGATCTGGAGCACGACACCGCCAACCCCAACCAGGACCCGCAGTGCGACTGCGTGGTCGTGCGGGCGAAGATCGAAATCAACCCGGTCACCGCGGAACTGACGGTCACGACCGACCCGTCAGGGCCCTATTCGATCCCGCACATCATCGACGGTGTGCCGGTCCAGATCAAGGCCGTCAACGTCACAATCGACCGCGAACACTTCACGTTCAACCCGACGAGCTGTAACCCGATGACCATGACCGGCACGATCGGCGGCGATGAAGGCGCAGCGGCCGCGCTGTCGGTGCCGTTCCAGGCGACCAACTGCGCCGTCCTGAAGTTCGAACCGAAGCTCGTCGTCACAGCGGGCGGCCATGCGAGCAAAAAGGACGGGACGAGCCTGACGTTCAACATCAGCTATCCAAAGGGGGCGCAGGGGCACGACGCGTGGTTCAAATACGCGAAGTTCACGCTCCCCAAGCAGCTGCCCGCCCGGCTCACGACGCTTCAGCAGGCTTGTCTGGCGGCCACATTCGAAGCCAACCCCGCGAACTGCCCCAAGCACTCAAAGATTGGCGAAGCCGTCGTTCATACCGAGGTGCTGCCTGTGCCGCTGAAGGGCCCGGTGTATTTCGTCAGCTACGGCTCCGCGAAGTTCCCCGACGCGGTGATCCTGCTCTCCGGCGATAACGTCAACGTGCGGCTGACCGGCGAAACGTTCATCGAAGGCAAAACCGGGATAACGACCGCGACGTTCCCGAATAACCCCGACGTCCCGTTCGAATCGATCGAAGTGACGCTGCCGACAGGGGAATACAGCGAGTTCGGCGCCAACCTGCCCCACGAAGGCTATGACTTCTGTGGGCAGAAGCTGACGATGGCGACCGAATTCAAGGCCTCCAACGGCCTCGAAATCCACCAGAACACTCCGGTCTCCGTGACGGGCTGCTCGACCAAGATCGCCGTCGAGTCCGACAAGCTCAGGGGCCGCAAGCTGACCGTCACGGTCTACGTCCCTGCAGCCGGCAAGCTGAAGGTCTCGGGCAAGGGTGTCAGCAGTGCCTCCAAGAGCGCCACGGGCCAGGAAATCGTCACGGTGACCGTGCACACGACGAGAGGCGGCAAGTTCAAGACGAAGCTCAAGCTCACGTTCACGCCATCCAAGGGCAAGAAGCAATCGAAGTCCCTCGCGCTCCGAATCTGACCCGGCCTGCTCTACGCTAGGCGCGATCGTGAGGCTGCGGGCATGCGACGGCAGTGTGTGAGCTGGGGCGTTCCCCGTCGAGGAGCATGAAGGTGGCGGCGAAGCGGAATCCGCCGCTGGGACACGTGCTCGGCACCGCGACGCCGACGGGGTGATAGGCGACGCGTCGGCCTTTGACCGTTTCGTAGTACGTCAGGTGCCCGCCGAGCGTGAGCTGCATTTCTGTGACGGCCACGGATGGGGCGCCCGGCAGGCTCAGGATTGGCGGCACGGTGATCGCGATACGACCGTGCAGAAGTTCGGCCGTGAGAACGACGTCGGCTTCGACGGGGTATGTGCCCTTGGCGTAGACGAGAATGTGCAGGTAGCCGTTCGGGGACGGCCCGGCGAGCAGGGTGAGCTGCACGGCCTCTTCGACGAGTTCCGTGCCGAACGCGATCTCGACGATGGCGCTGCCGTTGCCCATGTGAGAATTCGGCGGACAGCGCTTGGGGCCGAGAGCTTCCAGCTGGTCTGGAGGGCAGGCGGACACGCCGAGGTCGCTGGTGGCGAGCCTGAGGTTGTGGGGGAAGGCCAGTTCGACTCCCGTCAGCGGCGCGGGGTCGAAGCTGCTTTGATCGATCTGAAAACCGAACGAGACGACGGTCGGCGCGCCCAGGTGCTCGGGCGTGAACGCCGCGCTCATCTTCGCGGTGGTAGCGCCGTGCGCGCTGCCGGGCAGGCACGCCCATGAGGCGAGCACGACTGCTATCAGGCGCGCCCGTGGCAACGTGTGGCTCGCTTATGCGCTTCTAGTAGGGGAGCTTGCCGATAGCCTGCACGGTGAGCGCGTAGCTGCGGCGGTAGTAGACGCCGTACAGTTCTCCGCCGCCGTGAATATGGGCGTAGCGGCCGCTTCCGCCGGTGACCGTGAACGAGCCGTGGAAGCTCGGTGAAGGGCTGGTGGGGGAGCTGAGCCGCGCGGTCCCGCGGGCCGATATCGAGCCGGCGGAGCCGGAGATCGTGAAGCGAGCGGAGACGGTGGGTTCGCCGGTGTACAGGAAGCGCACGGTCACCCGCCCCAGGAAGCTGCCGGTCGCATGGCCTTCGTCGATGATCACTTCCCCGGAGCTTTTGACGTAGCGCAGGCGCCCTTCGTCGCGAACGTTCAGCAGCCGCGCCGCGTCTGCCGCAGAGACCGTGCAGAGCGCGGCCACGCTCATCAGCGCCACACAGGCCGCGCGTACGCGCCGGGCGTGGCTTGATTGTGATCGGCCCACACCATTCCGAACACGTTTGCGCCACCACAGTTCCCCTCTCCGATGGTGTTTCATGTTAGCTCTCACCCTCTCCTTTGGCACCGAATGACCGCGTTTGCCGCCTTCACGCCACGCCACGAGCGCATGATCGCGAGCGTGGGGGAGGCAAGCGGCGCAAGCTCGCGTCGCAGACGCGCAATCACCGGCTGTGCGAGCGCGCCTTCGGCGCCGGGCGCCGAGCCGTAGTACGCGGCGACCCCGACGAGGATCATCGTGTGGTGCGCACCGTTGGGCAGCGCACGCACTTGCAGGGCGGCTCGCCGAGCCGCGTGGCCAAGCACATCTGCAAGCTCCGAGCGATCGTCGTACAAGTCGAGGTAGCCAGGCGCCCCCGCTCCGTCGGGGAGCGTGTCTTGCTCGTGGTCGACGAGTCCGTCCAGCAACGTCAGTACCACGCACGTCGACAGGTAGGCGGCTGCGAGCTCGGCGGCGCTCTCGGGCGTGGTGCGGGGGTCGGCCGCGGCGGCGATCAGCGCGTGCAGCACGAGCACCGACGACGCCGCCCCTGCCGCGAGCTCGCGCCAGCAGAGCCCGGTCCCGTCGGCCTCGGCAGTGGCCCACTTTCGCAGCTGCGCGCTCCCGAGCTGCGCGGCTGCGTGCATCCTGGTCTGCGCCTGGCCGCTGCGCGCGGCGATCCGTCGAGCGTCGTATGTGACCGCAGCGGCTGCGGGCAATCGGGCAAGAGCGCTCGAGACGGCACGAGAAAGCTCGTCCAGATATCCGCCGTCCCGATCGTTCTCAGGTGGCTCGAGAATCTCTCCCGTGCTGGCGGGGGGAACGACGACCGCGCGCGTGAACGCCCTGAACAGGCGCTCGCCGTCGGCCAGCGGGTCGCCGGAGGGACGCTCGGTGAGCCCGTCGAGATAGTCGAACAGCAGCTCGAGCGCGACGATCGCCTCGGCGACGTTCGAGCGGTGCTCCCGCGGGGCGAGCGTCGCCAACATCGCGGCGGCCTCGGCGTGGAAGCCCTCACCGTGAAGCTTTGACAGCGCGAGCGCACGCAAGTCGCGATCATCAATCGCGCGCGCGCGCACCTGCCATCGCTTGAGCTGTTTGCGAACCGTCGGGGCGACGCTCGTCCAGTAGCGGGCGTTCGCAAGCACGAGTGCGAGGCCGGCGCGTGCCTGGAGCTTGCGACCGGCGACGCTCGTGGCCATTTCAGCGTCCACCGAAGCGCCGTACGCGGCCGTTGAGCTCTGCCAGGGATTCTTCGAATGCCTCGCAGCTGAAGTCGGGCCACAGCTCGTCGCGGAACACGAGCTCGGAATAGGCCGAGCGCCACAGCAGGAAGTTCGACAGGCGGTGCTCGCCGCCTGTGCGGATGATCACCTCGGGGTCGTGCATCTGCGGCTCGAACAGGCAGCGCGCGAACTCCTCACCGGTGGAGCCCTCGAAGCGTCTCGCCGCCTGTACGATCTCCGCGCGCCCGCCGTAGTTGAGCGCCATGTACACGGTGAGCCCGTGGTTATGCTCGGTCATGCTGTGCGCGCGGTCCATCTGCTCGCGCAGCCTGGCGGAGAGCCCCTCGCGTTCGCCGAGGAATCGTATCCTCACGCCTTCTTCGTGCAGGGGCGGTGTCTCGCTCGCAAGCCGGCGGGCGAGCATCTCCATCAGCCCGTCGATCTCCGGCTGCGGTCGCGCCCAGTTCTCGGTGGAGAACACGTACACGGTGAGCTCCTGAACGCCGAGCCGCGCGGCGTCGCGCACGCGCGCGCTGAGTGTGTCCGCGGCGGCGTCGTGGCCAGCCTGCACGGGTAGCTGCTGTTTGTTTGCCCAACGGCGGTTGCCGTCGGCGATGATGGCGACGTAGCGAGCCATCGAGCGCTAGCGCTCCTCCAGGGCGAGCGCGGGGGGGACGCGTGAGGCGAGCCAGCCTGGCACGGCAACGATCGCGAACGCCGCGAGGAGTACGAGCGCGAAGATCTCAAACGGTCGCGCGCCGGTCGCGACGCGTGCGACCGGGAACCCGGTGACGTGCCGTAGATATCCGTCGAGCACGAGTTGTCCATACACGCCGACGATGGCGCCGGTGAGGCAGCCCGCGGCGAGCATCAGCGCCGCTTCCAGCGCGAGGATCAGTCGCAGGCGCCGAGGCTTCACACCCAAGAGGCGCAGGCTCGCGAGCGAGGCGCGTCGCTGCCACACGCTCGACAGGAGCGCCGCGGCCATCGCACCGACCGCGGCGATCAGTAGCAGCGTCGAGATCTCCCCGAGCTGGCCGAGGCCTTCCCCGGCGAGCGCGTCGATTCTGGCGGCCCGCGTGGACGCGAGCGATACTTCAAGGCCGGTCGCGGGCCCGAGTGTCGCCACGATCGCGCTACGCACCAGCGCCGGGTTTGCGCCTGGCCGCAGCGTGATCCCCAGCGCGGTCGGCGCGGCGCTGTCCCAGGCGCGTGCGTAGTCGGCGGTGCTCATGAAGATCACGCCTGGCGGCCATGCGAGGTTCGTTGTGGTCGCCGCGATCCTGTAGTGGATCTGGCCGGTTGGGGTGGGGAGGGTGAGCGTGCCTCCAACACCGGTGTGATGTTGTGAGGCGATCTGCTGCGAAACCGCGATCCAGCCTCCTTCGCCCAGGCGCGCGAGCGCGACGGGAGCGCTGCCGTCGAGGATCTGGCTGGAGAGGACCTGTCTGGCGGCGCCCGGCGGGCGCGCGATGATCCAAACACGCCGCCCGCCGAGCGTCAGGAAGCCACCCTGGAAGGCGCGCACGCTCGCGACGGCCGGCAGCCGGGCGATCGCCGCCTGGCGCGCGTCGGGGACGAAGTCATCGGTGGCCTGGTTATCGCCCGGGTTGGTGACCCAGATTTGCGCGTCGGCGACATAGCTGCGGGCGAAGGTCGAGATGCCGCGCAGCAGGTCATCGCGCGAACCCCCCAGGGCGACGCTGCCGAACAGCGCTACCGCTCCTGTCGCCGCGAGCGCCAGCGAGCGGACCGTGCTCGCCCGCAGCGACGCGAGCGCCACCGGCAGGGCCGTTAGCCGCTGGTAGCGCTCGGTGAGCGCCGCGCCTGCTGCCAGCACCGTCGCGAACGTCAGCGGCACCGCGAGCACGGTCGCCGCGGCGAGCAGCGCACACGAGGCGATCGCGGCCGACGGATCGCTTGCGAGCAAGACGCTCGCGAGCGCGACCAGCAGCACCGCGGCGGCGAACAGCCACCTCTGCGTGCCGGGGTACAGCGCGTTGCCTGGAGCGCCGTCTTCGCGGTAGACCGCGTCGCGCGCGCGCCCGCGGCGAAGATCGAGCAGCGGGATCGCCGAGGCCAGGCATGTCGCGAGCACCCCGCCGAGCGAGGCGACGAGCAGCGGTGTCGCGCCGACGACGGTGCCGGTTGACAGCGTGAACGCCTCCGCCAGATAGCCCGTTGGCTGGTGAAAGACTCCCGTGGAGAGCGCGTAGCCGACGATCAGCCCGACGGCCGTCCCAGTCAGCCCGAGGCACAGCGCCTGAAACAGGACCATCTGCACCACGGCGCTGCGCTTGATACCGGTGAGCCGCAGGTCGGCGATCGCCTGACGTCGCTCGGGGACCGTCAGCAGCAGGGCGTTGAACGCGAGCAGCAGACCGAGCAGCACGCCGATCGCGGCGAACACCTCGCTGGCGAGGTCGCTCGGTCGCAGCGCCTGCTGAAGCTGCGTCACGTCCTGGTCGGCCGGCGCGACGGTGAGCGTCGTGCCCGCGAGCCGCTGCAGCTCACCTCGGACCTCTCTCGGCTTCCCCGGTTCGGTCTGTACGAGGATGCGGCTGACGCGGCCTGCTAGGCCCGCGAGCTGCTGCATGCGCTTCAGTGGCATCACCGCGACGAGTGCCCGGGAGAGCGCGCCGGCGGCTTCTGGGCCGAGCACCGCCGAGACCCGCAGCGTGCTAGCGCGTCCGCGCATCTGTAGCGTCACGCCGCCCACGCCGGCACCGGAGCCAGCGATCCCTAGGGCTTGCGCGCTGGTCCTGCTGAGGCCGATCCCGCCGGGGGAGAGCGCTCCGAGCGGCAGCGTCCGCGCGAGGCCGTCGAGCGTGGCGAGCGCGACGTCGGTGCCGGCGAGCTGCACCGTCACATGGCGCCCGTTTGGCGCCATCACGGTCGCGCTCTGCTCCAACAGCGGTGCCGCCTGCTTGACCCCGGGGAGCGCTTCCACGCGTGTGAGGAGCGCTTGGCTGAAGCCGTCCTCGCCGCGGGCGCGCAGCTGCAGGCTCGCTGGTCCGACGACTGCTTGGATCACTTCGCGCGAGGAGCCCGCGATGCTGCTCTGCGCGACCAGCGCTGCGAACAGGAGCGCCACGGCGATCGCTACTCCGATGCCCGCCAACAGCTCCTGGGCCGCGTGCGCACGCAGGCGCCGGCGGTACAGGTAGATCAGCGCGTATGGGCGCATCAGCGCACGTGTGTGAAGGCGGGCCGCCATCGTGAGCTCAGCCCTGTGCGGTGTGCGAGCGTGGTTCTACGGCGAGCTCTTGCACCTCAGGTTGCTCGTCCCCGGCCAGCACCCCGTCGCGCATCCGGTAGCGGCGGTCGGCGAGCAGCGCCGCCTCGCTGTCATGGGTGACCAGCACCACGCCGGCGCCGCGTTCGCCGGCGAGCGTGTGCAGCAGCTCTACGATCTGAACGCTTTGGGCGCTGTCGAGGTTCCCGGTCGGCTCATCCGCGAGGATCAGCCGCGGCTGCCCCGCGAGTGCGCGGGCGATCGCGACGCGCTGGCGCTCGCCGCCGGAGAGCTGCTCGGGCGTGTGCCCAAGCCGATCGCCTAGACCGAGACGCTCAAGCCATGGCGTCGCGAGGGCCTTGGCCTCGCGCATCCCCATTCCGCCGAGAATCAGCTTCAGGGACGCGTTCTCCAGTACCGAGGTCCGTGGCATCAGCTGCACGCTCTGGTAGATGAATCCGACATCTCCCATCAGGTACTCCGCGGCCTCATCCTCAGACAGTGAGGCGATCTCCCGACCGGCGAAGCGGATCGTGCCGGCGTCGGCCGTGAGCAGCCCGGCGATCAGCAGCAGCAGCGTCGTCTTGCCCGAGCCGCTCGGTCCCTGCAGGGCGACCATCTCTCCGGCGTGCACCCGGAGGCTGACGCCGTCGACGGCGCGGACCTCCTCGTTGGCGGCGGCACGGTAGTGCTTTACGACCCCCTCAAGCTCAAGCATCGACGCTCCATGCCGCGCGCTCGCCGTGCGGGGCGCTCACGCAGTTGCCCGCCACCCCGCCGGGCGGCGCAGGGGCAGGACGGTCGCAAGCTCGGCCGGCGGGGAGCCGCGCAGCTGCCCTTCGCTGAGCGCAAGTGCACGGTCGGCGCCTTGAAGCCCGGTCGACTCCGCGGTGCTCGCCAAGACGGCGAGGCCCTCGTCGGCGAGTGAGCGCAGGAGCGTAAGAATCCCGTCGCGCTCGAGCAGATCGACGCCCCGGGTCGGCTCGTCGATCACGAGCAGCGCCGGTTCCAGCGCGAGCGTGCGGGCGAGCGCGACACGCACGCACTCGCCGGCGTCGAGCGCGTCGAGCCGTCGGGCTGGATCCTGCTGGGCGCACACACGCTTCAGCGTGTGCTGGGCACGCGAGCGCGCCTGTCGCGGGGGTACGCCGCGTGCGAGCAGGCCGACCGTGACCTGCTCGAGTACGCCCTGCCCTTCGGCGCTGCGGAACGTGCGCTCGCAATAGCCGACGGCGCCGCCGAGAAGATTCTCGCCGTGCTCGGCCAGGTCACAGCCTTCGAAGCGCACGGTGCCGCTGTCGGGAGGCTCGATGCCCGCGGCGACGCGCAACAACGTCGAGCGTCCCGAACCCCTCAGACCCCATACCACGACGAACTCGCCGGCCTGGATCTCAAGCGAGACCTCGCGCAGCACCACGTGTTCGCGGAACGGGCCGCTGTAGCGCTTGCTGACGCCTTCAAGCGCTAGCAGGCTCATCGTCCCGGCGCTTTGCGTTCCGTTATCTCGTTCAGCTCACGCCGAACGTACTGGACCCACGCGAGGCGCGCGCCGAGCGCCAGGCGGTTCTCCTCGCTCGCGAGTCGCGCCGCCCGTGAGCCTGTGTCGTCAGAGCCCTCCTGCTGAGAGCCGCGAGTGCCCTCGCCGGCCTCCCTCAGGCACTCCTGCTCGTAGCCCTCGATCACCTCGCGGGCAAGCTCGGGCTCGCTCATCAATGCCGCCAGCTCGATCGCGAATAGGCGCTGGCGGCGGCGCTCCTCGGCGAGCTCACCTACCAGTCGGCGCTGATAGTGCTCGAGTCCCTGCCCCGTCGCGCGGTAGCGCGGCTTGGGCTGGCGCCCGGTGCCGCTGCCGGGCACTTCCTCGATCATGCCCCGCTCGAGCAGCGAAGAGAGCGCTGTGTAGACGTGTGAGGTGCTGCTCAACGACAGCGCGCCGTCGTAGGTGCGGTCAAAGCGCTGCGCGAGCTCGTAGGCGTAGCTGGGACGCTCGACCACGAGGCCCAGCAGCGCCCAGTTGACCGGCGACTGCATCGGACTCTGCTGCTCCCTCACCCTGCCGGCTCCCATAGTCAGACAGACTAGCTCAACCACCGCTCAACGTGTCAACCCGCAGAAATCCAGACGCTCAAGCCATGCAACGTTATACGGCTTGTGATAGTGAGATTGCATGTGTGAAGTGACGGCCTGCATGCGACTCAAGCGCTACAACGTTTCACCTCTTACGTGAAGGACTTAGAAGCTTGTACGCATTGTCTTATCACGCTCACCCCCAGCGCACATGATGCTTGGGTGGTGCGGGGCCCACACAGCGAGATCCCTCGCCGGGGTAAAGCGTTGAGCCGCACGATCGCGCGCGAGTCAACGGACGACGCGCGGTGACCCGCAAGGCACCCCCGCCGATGACCTCGCCTGTGAATTGGGCGCTGCTCGGCCTGATCATCGAACGCGAGAGCTATGCCTATGAGCTCGCGCAGCGCTTCCAGCGCATGTACCGCAATGTGATCTCGCTGAGCAGCACCTCACACATTTACACTGCGCTCGGCGTCCTGCAGGAGCGGGCTCTGATCGAGCAGGCGCCGGGCACGCGACGCGGGCGCCAGCCCAAGCCCAGCTACCATGCCACGCCTCACGGCCTGGAGAGCTACGGCGAGTGGCTCGTCAGCCATGTCGATGAGGACCGCCGCCGCCAGGTCATGTTCGTGCTCGGACTCTCAGCCCTGGCGGGCAATCTCAACCGGGTCGCCGAGATTCTCGACCGCTACGAGCAGGCATGGCTCAAGCACGACGCCTCGAGCGCCCTGTTCGCTCTCGAGGACCTCCCGGACGGCCCCGGCGCCGAGTTGATCAAGCGAATCCTCCTGAACGAGAACGAGCTGACCGCCACGGCGAAGCGCTCCTGGGCAGCGGAGGTGCGTGCAGTTCTCCAAGATCTCGCTGCTACGAGCGAGTGACAACCCGCCGAGCCTCAAGACATAGAACGTTTTACAGCGTCACTTGCGAGGCAACGCTGCCCGCGCGATCATCGCTCGCGTGGCGGGTCCTTCGCACAGCTCGTGCCGGGTTCCTCTCCCGTCCGTCACAGCGCCTGCGTCCTGCTCCCATCGGTCGCGGCGCTCGCAGCAGTCGGGCCCATGGATACCTCTCCTCTGGTCCCGAACGGACGCCGCGGCTGCGTACCGGAGCCGCGGCGTCCCACTATCGACAGCTAACAGAGCACAGTGCGCGGATGTCTCGCAAGACCTTCCATGACCTCCAGCCACTGGACGGGTCCCGGCTGACCGGTCGTCTGTGAGCCGAAGTTGATGCTCGATGTCCGTTAGCCGGCCGGGGCGCGAGGGGTCTCGTGTCGGTGGTCCCGGTCGTAGACGCAGTCAGGGCGACTTGGGGCATCTGCGTCATGAGCGGGCAGAGCGTGTGGCGGAGTTTCAGCGGTTGCGTTTGATGAGGGCGGTGAGGGAGATGGCGTGTGAGCGTGGCTGGGCGGCTGAGCGTGGTGATGAGGGGTTGTCTGTGAGGGCGCTTGTCGCTCGTGCTGGTGTTTCGCGCCGGACCTTCTACGAGTTGTTCGAGAACTGCGACGATTGTCTGCTGGCTGCTCTGGATGCGTTCTTCGTCGAGGTCGCCGCTGTCGTGGTTGGTGTGTATGGGGGTGAGGGTCGTTGGTCGCAGCGGCTCGGGGCTGCTCTGGTTGTGCTGCTTGAGCTTGTGGAGCGCGAGTGTGAGATGGCGTTGCTCGCGGTCTCCTACCTCCTTGGATACGGACCTGAGAGTCCGCAGTTGCGGGGGCGCGTGCTCGAGGGTCTGCGGGGCGTGGTCGATGAAGGGCGTTCGCAGGCGGTGTCGGGTCAGGCGTTCTCGCCGTTGACGGCGGAGTTCGTCGTCGCGAGTGTGCTGACGGTCATCCACGCGCGGCTGCAGGCGGGTTCGCAGCGGCTTGGCGGGCTGGTGGGTGAGTTGATGTGGATGATCGTGCTGCCGTATCTCGGTCCGGCGGCGGCGGGCAGGGAGCTCGAGCGAAGCAGGCGTCCGCCGACAGGGCTCTCGCCGACTGCCGCGGGTGAGCCTGTGCGGCCGCCTGTGATGCGTATGACCTACCGTACCGCCAGGGTGCTGGAGGCGATTGCGCTGGTGCCGGGCGCTAGCAACGTTGAGATCGGCGCTCGTGCGGAGATCCCGGACCCGGGCCAGACCTCGAAGCTGCTTGCGCGGCTGGCGCGTCTTGGGCTCGTCGAGAACCATGGGGCGGGGTGGGCCAGGGGCGCCCCGAACGAGTGGCATCTAACCGACAGTGGCAGGGAGCTGGAGTCGACGATCGCACGCAGGTCCGCTCTCGGCGGGGCTCCGCGGAGGGTGCGCGATGCCTGAGTCGCGGCCGAGCGGCGCTCGCGCGAGGGGGAGGGTGCTGGTGGAGCTCTCCCAAGCGCAGGTCGACGGGGTGCTCCGTGACACTGCCGGCAGCCCCAGCATGTCGGTGGTGTTCTCGGGGCTCGCGGGCGTACGCGACGCGCTGGAGTCCCGTCGAGCGCTGTTGCAGGATGCGCGTCTGTCGCGCTCGCTGCTGTCCGGCCTGGCTTTGCTCGCCGCGTTCCCCGCGGACGGAAGCTACGTCGGCAACAGTGAGCTAGCCACCAGGCTCGGTATGCCGATGAGCACCGCCCACCGTTATATCTCGACCCTCGTCGCCGTCGGACTGGTCGAGCGCGACCCCGCCAGCCGCCGCTACAGACTGGCCGATGTCGGCTGAGGATGAGCCAGGCCGGGTTTGACGGAGGCTTTGATCTGACCTGGCTTTCTCGGAGTCGGCAGTCTGGAATCAGACGGTGATCTGTCGTTGTTGGTGTTGGTGCTCATATTCGGTGGGGGTGAGCACGTTCAGGGCGCGGGCGATATCCCGATCATCTACTCGACAAGCGGTCGGGCGGAGGTGCCGGTCCCGGCACTGTTGGATCTATATGAGGCGGTACAAGCCGATGGCGGCGACTCGCACAGGTATCCGCTGGCGCCAACGATGGTTAAGCCGCCGTGAAGCAGCACAGCGCCTGCGGATCCATCAGCCCCGCATTTACGCCAACGTCGCGCATGATCGTGCTTCGGCGCGCGGCCTCGCCTACCACCAGGCTGTGGCTTCACGACTGCGTAGGCCGATGGTCGAGGAGGCGCGGCACGTTCTATTCCGTTGGCGAGAGCAGGGACGGGTCGATAAGCGCTATGCCGACCGGTGGGATCAACTGCTCGAGCGTCCGCTCCCGGAGATTCGCCGCGCGCTCGTGCAGGAGGGTCAAGAGGCAGACGACCTGCGCCAGAACTCACCATTCGCCGGCGTGCTCAGCGAGCCTGAGCGCCGACGCATCGTGCGCGAGATCACGTAGATGGAGCCCGAGTCTCTGTGAGCGGTGCGTGGGGCCGCTGCGGCCCCCCGCACTTCATTTATCGCTCGCTAGCCCACGCTAGCCCTTGAACTCCACTTCTTCTTCGAACAACCCTTCTGCTTCGAAGATCGCGCCGGCCTTCTTGTTCCCGGAGTCAAAATTGACATTCACGAACGCTTCGACTTTTTCTCCTTTTTCGTTTTCATACGCCTTGGGCCATTGTTCCCCGCCGGTGGCTTCGGCGCGGAGACGAAGCGGTTTCTTCTCGTGTCGCCTCGAGCTTTCTATCTGACCGTTGCGGTAAGCGCAAGAGTTAACAAGCGAGAACGAGCCCCGTTCGCACTGTTACCGCTGTCCGCGTGTCGTGGTGCCGGGAGGGCCCTGACCTGGTCTCTGCGGGGCACGAGTCACATGACGGGAAAGGCGAGCAGCGAGAGTCAGCGGGGATACGCATCGCGGGAAGACAGGTCCGCGGCTGCTGGCGCTTGTTGCTGCTGGAGTGTCCGTGCGATCTTTTTGCCTCGGGGGGTGAGCCGCCATGCGTTGCGTCTGCCGGCGCCCTCACAGCGCTTTACCGCGAGCTTCTCGTGGGCCAGGCGCGCGAGTAGCCTCGAGACCTGCGACAGGTGCGCGACGCCAACCCCGACCGCGACCTCGCGGTTACTGGAGTCGGGATGGCCGGCGAGGAACAGCAGACATTCCCGCGCGCGACGCGCGTTCGGGTTCACGAAGATGGCGGGCAGCGTCGCCTCGTGTGGTGTCGGCGCTTTTGGGGGTAGCGCCCAGCTGACCTCTCCAGCTTGGATCGCCCGCGCGAGCTCCTCGCCGCGGCGGGATTCCTCGGCGGCGGTCTCCCAGCCCGTGAGGGGTCCCACGATCAGCCCCATCAACGGGCCGACCAGCCCCACCAGCGGCTGGCGCTCGGGCGCGATCAGACGCGCACGCACGATCTCCATCACCGACGCGAGCACACCCTGCGCCGCCAGCGGCGAGGCGTGTCCGAGCTCGCCGTCGATCCCAGCGACCACCAGCCGGCGAAACGCCCGCACCGTCCGCTCCCTGTGCTCGCGCACCCTCCCACCGGCCGCCAGCGACTCCACCACGAGCACCCGCGCCAGCTCAGGCTCACGGTCAAAGAACGCGAGCACCGCGGCCAACGCCCCACGCAACCCATCCCGCCACGACCCCTCACGCTCGAGCGCCTGCGACGCGAGCAGCCCCACCCGCTCCAAACCCATATCCATCACCGCCACCACACCATCCTCAACCCCACCGGGAAACAGCTTGTAGAACGTCGCCCGAGACACCCTCGCCCGCCCCACCCCCCCACCCACCCACGCCCGCGCATAACCACG